>WNFQ01006551.1_pt1 | contig 15605 bp, 18 predicted proteins | sample 5400171 | NCBI WGS metagenome assembly WNFQ01 (sample SAMN13153356, study PRJNA577476) | soil metagenome | isolation source: 20 cm soil under Madrone tree | place: USA:California | collected 2016-06-14 | reverse complement strand
GGTTTGCCGTGCATCACGTGCGGCATGACGCGATCGGCTATCCAATTTTTCCACGGAAATTTTCTTGCCGCGCTGCGCTGGAATCCTCTGATATTCGCGTTTTTGTGCGGAGTGACCGTGTTTGATCTTTACGCTTTCATCGTAATCGCAATTCGCGCGCCGCGTCTGCGGATTACATTTCAAACGAAGGCAGGGAAGAACTCCGCGCGGATGATTGTCATCGCCGCGCTTGCCCTAAACTGGGTTTATTTGCTGTCCCATTGGCGGAAATTTTAGAATTGCCCTGCAAACTTTTAGCGAATCGGCAGCCGCCCGACATCGTCCGCCGGCGCGCCGCGATGCGCTTGGATGAACGCCATTCCATCGATCCAGCCGCGCGTATTTTCGCGGTACCCAGGGCCGATAAATGGCGTAATGAATTCGCGCATTTCGAAATGCAGATGGGCAAAATACCGGCCACCCGCTGTTCCGACGGTTGCGATTTGCTGGCCGCCCTGCACCTCATCTCCGGCATGCACCAGCATTGTTTCAACGTGGCCGTAGTACGACTGCACATATTTGCGTTCGCCGTTTTCCACGTATGCATGCAGCACGATGACGACATTCCCCCAGCCCGGGCCGCCATCGCGCGCCAATAACACGCGCCCGTCTGCCACCGCATAAATCGGATCGGCCAGATCGCTGTCTTCCCCGCCTATGCCGTTCAGGTCATCGCCCAAGTGATGATTTTCGGTGAAGCGTTGCGCGTTGTAAGTCAGCGCGCCGTTTTCGCTGCCGAGCGGAAAATCAAACCGCGCGGCAGTTGGGAGCGAGGCAAGCTCGAGTGGCGACGGGAGTCGAAACGCTGGCTCGACATATTTCGGCCGCGTCAATTCCGGCCAAAGTCGAAACCAGAGCATGGCAATAAGCGCCACTGCAAACGTGGCCACGCTCGGCGCGATCAATCTTTTCATTGATTAACCACGAATTGCCACGAATCGACCTGCATCACAAAACAACTTGCGGTTCTTCGTGTCCATTGGTGTTTATTCGTGGTTAATGAGAATTCTGGTCACTGGCGGCGCTGGTTTCATCGGGTCGCACCTTGTCGAGAAGCTCCTCGCGGCTGGGCACGAAGTCGCCATCCTCGACGACTTCAATGATTCTTACGATCCGCAAATCAAGCACGGAAACATTGCCGCCGTAGCCAAAGACGTGAGCATTCACCATGTCGATCTTCGGGACAGCGCGTCGGTACGGAACTTATTTCATCGCGAAAAATTTGAGACGATCGCACATCTGGCCGCCCGCGCTGGCGTGCGCCCTTCGATTCAGCAACCGCAACTTTATTACGATACGAATGTCAGCGGCACATTGCATCTTCTCGAGGCCGCGCGGATGACCGGCGTGGAACGATTCATCTTCGCGTCCAGCTCATCCGTTTACGGGGTCTCGAAAACAGTTCCTTTTTCGGAAGATCAACATCTTACTCAGACGCTTAGTCCATATGCCGCGACGAAAATCGCCGGCGAATTTCTTTGCTCGACCTACTCGCATCTGCACCAAATGCGTGTGGTCGCGTTGCGATATTTTACTGTTTACGGTCCCCGCCAGCGGCCAGATCTGGCGATCCATCGATTCACCCGGCGCATTTACGCCGGGCAACCGATCGAGCAATTCGGTGACGGCACGACGCGCCGCGATTACACTTACATCGACGACGTGATTCAAGGCACAATGGCCGCGCTCAATTACGCCGGGCCGCTTTTCGATATTTTTAATCTCGGTGAGAGCGAAACCATTGAGCTCCGGAATTTGATCGCCGCCATCGAAAATGCGCTCGGAAAAAAAGCAAAGATCAACCGTCTGCCGGAGCAACCCGGCGATATGCCGCTGACCTGTGCGGACATAGCGAAAGCGAGAAAATTGCTTGGCTACAATCCAACCGCGCGATTAAGCGACGGTCTGCCGCGTTTCATCGATTGGTTTCTGCGCGTCGCGAAATGAAGATGTCGATCTTGCAATTGCCGTTTGATCAACGGGCCTGTTTCATTGCCGGCCAGGCCAAATCCGGCACCACGCTTTTGGTGGCGTTGCTCGACAATCATCCGGAGCTGCTCGTGTTGCCGGAAGAAACCGCCTATTTCCCGACTGTCCTCACCAAATACGCGCCGCGGGGCCGGCGCGCGCAGTTCGATTACCTGACGAAACAGTCGCTTTCCAACGTGCTGTTCGGCGGGCCGTGCAAGTGGAGCAAGCGAAATTACGCTGCTTTCCCGCGCGAGAAATTTCTGGAGACATTCGAGCGCGCGGCATTCGATCCAGCGAACGCGCAACAAGATTTGCTTGTCCTCATGGTCAAAGCGTACGCGGAAACGCTGGAGCGTCCGCTCGACACCGTCGGGCGCTGGGTGGAAAAAACGCCAGCCAATCGTAATCATATTCCCGCGATCCTGGCTCGCTTCCCGCGCACGAAAGTTCTCGTCACGATCCGCGATCCGCGTGCGATTCTTGCCGCGCAAATCGCGCTCGAGAAAACAAGAAAGACCGGAAGGTTTTCAACGTATTATGTGATCGCCCACTGGCGCGTAGCTGCCAGGCTCGCGCGGCGCGTGCGCGATGGTGAAATTCCTGGAGTGGTTGTGTCTTACGAGCAACTGGTGTGTGATCCGGCCAGCATGATGGAAAAAGTCTGCGCCTATCTGCAGATCGACTTTGATCCAGACACAGTGCTGACCCCCACAAAAGTCGGTCAGTTTTGGAGCGGCAACTCAGCGGCGCGGATCAACTTTTCCCAGATCAGTCCGGAACCGGCGACGCGCTGGCAGGGCGAACTTTCCGAAGACGAAATCGGCTGGGTGGAATGGCATTGCCGCGATCTCATGCCGGAATTTGGCTACGAGCCGAGGCTGAGCCGCCGCGAGTTGCGATATTTTATGCGGCCGATTCGTGGCGAACGTCCGAAGGAATACATCAAGTCGCGCGCCTATTCGCTGCGCGACGACTGGATTCGGAGGCAGGGGCGGTTCACCTGAACCGCCCGGGCCCCGCGTGTGACAACTGCGCGAGGGGGCGATTGAGATCAATGGCCCCTACCTCCATCTCCACTTGCAATCGCGCTCATCACGAGCCATAATCCCCGCGAGATGTCGGAAATCTTCTTCGACCTTCCGAGCCTCCGCTTTCTACGACGATTCGGGTTTTTTGAAACCATGATGCGATCTTCTGCATCTTCACTGCTTCGTTGGTTGAGCGCGCCGGCTTACGGTTCGAGACAAGTCCATTTCCGACTCGACGAGGCGGAGTTTCCGGCGGCGTCGCAGAGTGCGTGTAAATTGTTTGAACGAACCCTGGCTGATTCGCGCGCCGCGGACGGTGCATCCATTGATGCGCTCCGCCCATTTAACAATTGGGTCAAACTTAAGGATCATTATGAACTCTTATTCATCCGGGAGACGCCCGCGCCGTTCGCGCGGCGGGTCCCGCCGCAGGGGCCCCGAACGCTTTCGGGGTCCGCAGGGAGAAGCGAAAATTCAAAAAAAGACATTCTGGCAGCGGCTCGCTGCGTTTTTTGGAAACGGCAAGGGAGGGATCGAGAAGACAGCCGTGGTCGCGCGCAACGGTGCGCAGCCTTCCCGGCCGGCACGAAAACCTGAACGGGTCGAAGTCACCTCGCCGCGTCTTTACGTCGGCAACCTGTCCTTCGACGCCACCGAGAGCGATCTCTTCGAGTTGTTCAACGGTGTGGGGCACGTGCAAAACGCGGAGGTCGTGAGTTATCGGCATAACCAGCGCTCGAAGGGATTTGCCTTTGTGCAGATGCAAACCATCGAAGAAGCAAAACGCGCCGTCCAGGAATTGCACGACAAAGAATTCCTCGGCCGCAGGCTCGTGGTGAGTGGCGCAAAGTCCAGCGAACATCAGGTCCAAGGCTAACGAGCTTATACATTCAATCGGGAGACGTGATGCCTGAAGCACGCGCGTCTCCCGATTTGCTTTTAGCAATTTAGCTTGATACCGCGCACCTTCTTCATCGTTGGTCCAACTGCAGCCGGGAAATCCGAACTGGCGGCCGACGTCGCGCATGAAATTGGCGCGGAAATCGTTAGCGCGGATGCATTTCAAATTTATCGCGGGGTTAATCTTCTGACGGCAAAGCCCGACGCCGCAACGCTCGCCAAAGCCCCGCATCATTTAATCGGCACAGGGCCGCTTCACGAAGAAATGAACGCGGAAAAGTTCCGCACTGCCGCGCTCCGCGCGATCGAAGAAATTCATTCGCGTGAAAAAATGGCGATCGTCGTTGGCGGAAGTGGGCTTTACATCAAAGCCCTGACCCACGGATTGGCAGTCCTGCCACAAATCGATCCGGAGCTGCGCGCGAAATTGAATGCGATGATGATAGATGAATTACGCTCGCAACTTATGCAGCTTGATCCCGAAACCGCGCGCAAGATTGACCCAAAAAATCACCGTCGTCTCGTGCGCGCACTGGAGATTTGTATCGCGACAGGGAAGCGAACCTCTGAGCAGCGCGGGCAATGGGCTGTAGCCGATTCGCCCAGCGGTGTCTTCGCGTTTCGCGACCGCGATGAGCTTTACACCCGAATTAACAACCGAGTGGAAGCCATGTTTGAAAATGGCGTGATCGAAGAAGTCCGCGCCGCCGAAGCTATGAGTTCGACCGCGTCGCAAATGATTGGTTGGCGCGAGATTCGTCAATTGCTCGCAGCCAAGATGTCGATCTTGCAATGCGTCGCCGCGATTCAGCAGGCGACTCGACGTTATGCCAAAAGACAGTTGACCTGGTTCCGGCGGCAAACTAATTTTGAACCGCTGAACTTATCGCTTCTCACTCACAACGAAGCTGTGAAATGGATTCTGCTACGGGCAGGCCGCTCGTTCGCGCACAGGGATGATTGAGACGCGTCCGCAAAAAACTCAGGAGCGCGCGCTCTTGATTGGCCTGGAAAAGGAAGGCGTTTCGAAATGGGACTTGCAGGATTCGCTTGACGAATTGCGAGAGCTGGCGAATTCCGCCGGCGCGGAAGTGGTCGACACGGTCACTCAAAAATTGCAAAAACCCACTGCGCCCTACTATATCGGCCGGGGTAAAGCGGAATCGATCAAGAACTCGTGCCAGGATCGGCATGTTACTTCGGTCATTTTCGACGATGAACTCTCGCCTGCGCAGGGACGGAACCTCGAGAATTTGTTTGCGCGCAAAGTTCTCGATCGTACGCAATTGATCCTGGATATTTTCGCACAGCGCGCTCGCAGCCGTGAAGGCCGTTTGCAAATCGAGCTGGCTCAATTGCAATATCTTTTCCCGCGTCTCACCCGGATGTGGCATCACTTGTCACGGCAGACCGGTGGAATCGGCACGCGTGGTCCGGGTGAAACGCAGTTGGAAGTCGATCGTCGGCGCGTTCAGGAACGGATCGCTCGACTCGAGCGGCAGCTGGAAGCGGTGCGCAAGACCCGCGCGATCCAGCGACAAGGTCGCAAGCGGCACCAATGGCCGGTCGCTGCCGTCGTTGGCTACACCAACGCAGGCAAATCGACTCTATTGAATCTGCTCACTGGGGCCGATGTCGTGACCCAAAACAAACTTTTCGCCACACTCGACCCGACGACGCGCAGTTTTGTTTTGCCTAACAAACAGCGGGTCTTGCTTACCGACACCGTCGGATTCCTGCGAAAACTTCCTCACACCTTGATCGAATCGTTCAAGGCGACTCTCGAAGAAGTGGGCGAAGCCGATCTCCTCATTCACATTGTCGATCTTAGCCATCCGCGTGTGGATGAGCAGATGGAAGCGGTCGATAGCGTGATCAAAGAGCTCGACGCTTTCGGCAAACAAACCCTGATTGTTTTCAACAAGATCGATAATTTGTCGAATCGCGAACTGGCCGAATCTTACGTGAAGCGCTTTCCCAGCAGCGTGGCGATTTCTGCGCGCACCGGCGAAGGCGTGAACAAACTCGTGCAAACGTTGGAAAATGCGCTCAGCTCATGGCGGTTGCGCTCACGGTTGCGCATTCCATCGAATCAATCGGCCTTGATCGCCGAGATCCATCGAGTCGGTCACGTACTGGAATTGCGTTACGAAGGGAACGACGCCCTGATCATCGCGCACGTCCCGCCCGAACTTGCGCAAAAACTCGAACGATTCGCAGCATAAGATCAATCGTCGGGCCGATGTCTCGTCATTCCGAGCGGAGCGAGGACCTCGCAATCGAAGTTTTGGATACACAAATTTTATTGCGTGATCGATCATCCGTTGTGAGATCCTTCCCTTCGTTCAGGATGACAACCCAAAGAATGCTGGTAGCGCGAAGCCTATGACGGCGCGCGAGCGGGCAAAGCGGCTAATTAAAACCTGGCCGCAAGTTTATCCGAACGCGCATTGCGAACTGGACTTTCGTAATCCGCTCGAACTCCTTGTGGCGACAATTCTCTCGGCGCAATCCACCGACAAGCGGGTCAATATGGTCACGCCTGCGCTGTTCAAGAAATATCGCACCGCGAAGGATTATGCGGACGCGCCGCAGGCCGAGTTGGAGAACGCGATCAAATCCACAGGCTTTTATCGCAACAAAGCGAAAAGCATCCGCGGCGCGATGCGCGCCATCGTCGAGAAGCATGGTGGCAAAGTCCCGGCGATGATGGAGGAGTTATATGCCTTGCCCGGCGTTGGGCGTAAGACGGCGAATGTAGTGCTCGGCAACGCCTTCCATAAAAACGAAGGCATCGTGGTGGACACGCATGTGATCCGGCTATCGCAGCGGCTCGGCCTGACAAAACACAAGGACCCGGTGAAGATCGAGCTCGACTTGATGAAGCTGGTGCCACGCGAGCATTGGACAGACTGGAGTCACTGGCTCATCTGGCATGGCCGCCGTCGCTGTTTTGCGCGAAAGCCGGACTGTGGTCAGTGTGAAGTCTTCAGGTTATGCCCAACCGGCAAAATTTTTCTGCGAACGGAGCAGGCCAAGCAATCAGATTCGGAGACCGATTGAAGCGGTCTAAAAATGCCGTACCCCAAGTGGACATAAATCGTCCCGATGAATCCAGTCGCGCTGCACCTCAATCTGGATGACGCGTGGCCAAATGCGCCGTTGGGCCTGCCTGTTGCCGACGCTCGCGAGTGGGACCCGCAATTGCGCTTCTCTGCGCCGCCGCGTTTGGTCGCCGAGTTTTACCGCGAACACGAAATAGATCTCGCATCGCCTTTTCTGCTTTACGGCTCGGGCGACTTTCATTATTTAACGGCGCTCCGGCTGCGCCGATTTACCGAACCGATCGTTCTTTTGTCATTCGATAACCATCCCGATTGGGATGTGCGCCCGCCGAAATGGGGCTGCGGCGGCTGGGTGAATCGTGCGTTAGAGCTGCCCCACGTGAAGCACGTCGCAGTCTGGGGTTGCGGAAATTTTGAATGCTGGTGGCCCCACCAGATTTTCGGCAACCGTCGCGCCGAGCGCGCAGGCATTCTGGAAGTGCATCCCTGGGCCGACGACCGTCCGGTGCAAGATCGACAACGTCGGGGCGCCATTTTGCGCGACGACTGGCGGGACCACTTTGAGCGCTTCTTAACAACGCTCGGTATCCCGACCGTTTACGTGACAATTGATCTCGACTGCCTTCGTCCTGAAGAGGCGGTGACGAACTGGGAGAGTGGTCGATTCACGATTGGCGATCTTCAGTGGGCTTTGCGAAAACTGCGCGAATCTTGCCGGATTATCGGTGGCGACATTTGCGGCGCCTATTCATCGCCGCGTTACGCGCGTTTCAAACAGCGATTTGCCGCGGAATTCGATCACCCAAGAGTTCAGTTGCCAGCTGCCGACAGGATTCGCGGAATTAACTCGGCCACCCTGGCAAAACTCTGGCCGTTGCTGTGTAGGGCAAGCGCTCCGCTTGCCGACCCTTCATGACGGAAGCCGATGTGGTTGCCGTGCAATTCAACCCGTTTCGGTCAACTCGATTTTATAAGGCCAATCTTTTGAATCTTTGACCAGACCAGCACGGACTGGATTTTCCTGAACGTAAAGCCATTTCTTGTGAAGCGATTCGTTTGAGCGTAGCAGACGATCGAAACAGCCCGGTTGCCACTTCCAAGGCGCGCTTAGTTCTTCGCGGATCCATCGCTTTAATGCGCCGGAAAAATTTCCAAGCTTGGCATCCCGATGTTCTCGTGGCGAGACGATGATGTGAGCGTGATCGGGCATAAGCACGGCCGCGAGAACGGTCCAATCGCGGAGCCTGCCAACAGCAATCTTTAATGCGTTGAAAACGGTTTCATTTGCCAGCGCGGGTTTGCGGTCGGCCACGCAGATTGTGACAAAATAAATGACCGGTTGCTCCCAGCGCAGCCAAACTGTGACAAAATAAATGACCGGTTGCTCCCAGCGCAGCCAAACAGGAATTCGCGAAGGGTGGCCCATATGCGACCAGCTTGGCAGGCGAAGCGCCTGTCCTACAACATTTTTAGTGTTGCACCGGTTCGGGGCACTTACTGAACCTTATGGTGGCAACCGAAGCGGTTGCCCTACAATTTATTCCTAGCTGAGTGAAACCAGTACGATCCCGGCGGTGATCAACAGCGCGCCGATCGCTAGTCGCAAGTTCAGTTTTTCCTTCAACACCACTGCTGCCATGAGCGTGATGAATATGACGCTCAAACCTTGAAACGGATAGAGATAACTCAGATCGAATCGTTGCAGCAGGCCGAGCGTCAGGAAGAATGAAACCGTCATTAAAGCGATCCCCATGGAGATAAGCGAAATGAATCGTGAATTGTGCAAACCGCTTTTGGCCGAGAATTCCATGGCTTTTTTGAGGACAAGCTGAGCCACGACAAAGCTCAGCAGAGAGACAACAATAAAGAAAAAAGCGAGGAAACTCATAGACGTTCTTCTATCTGTGCCACCGGCTTGGCAACCAACGCCAAACCGATCACAACCAGCGCGATGCCGCACCAGCGCAGAGTTTCGCCCAAAAAAATCCAGCAGCCGAGCGGCACCAGGACGTCGACCACGCGCGAGAGGGGATAAGCGATGGTGATAGGAATATATCGAAGCACGTAGAGCCAGCTGATGAAGCTGGCGATGATGAGAAGAATCGCCCACCACACCAGCGGCGAAGTCAGACCGTTGATTCCGGTCCAGGAAAATGCGCTGTCAGGCTCGGCAACGTCTGTCGCGCCGCGTTTCAAAAGGAATTCGGAGACGAATGCGCACAGCACGCTCAACATCAGTTGCAGCCACGGGTTGGCGAAACCGGACGGTCGATTTTGCATCCGGCTTTTTAACCCACCGTCATGTCGTAGCAACCGAATTCGAAGTTCAAAGCTGATCAGCGTTTGGAAATTTGCGCAAGATCGGGTCATGCCGCGTTGGTCCGAGGTATTTGATGACGCGGCGAAATAGCGGATTTAAAAGCGCGTTCGTATGCATGACATACAAATCAAGCGGCACGAGTTCGCAATCGAGGTGCAGCTTGGGCTCATAGTTTAGCGGATTGCTGTAGTAAAATTTCAATCCTTGCTGCAGCGACCACGAGATGATGTCGCGCAGCGTGCAGAAATAAAGATGTAGATCGAGCGCGACGCTGTAATCCAGCCCGATGCATTCATCGTAGATCGCATCGTCGCACACCAGGCAAAAACTGAACGCGACAATTTTGCCGCTCTGCCGCCAGATAAAGAAGCGCGCCCGTTCCGACATCCGCTGTCCAATCGCGCGAAAATAATCTTTGGTCAGAGTCTCAAACTTAAACGGCGAACGCTCATGCACGGCGAGGTAGAGCGGATACACCTCGTCAACCCAGGGCGCGATGTCGTTCACGACCTCCATGTCGATCTTCGGCGCGCGTTCGGCTTTGCGGAATTTCCGGCGCAGGTCTTTCCGGGTTGCCTTGCTCAGTGTGCGAAAATATTCGTCCCAATTGCGATAATGCAGGGCGAGTCGTGTCATCGGCATGCTCGGGATGCGCGCATAGCCGTTTGTGCGCAGAGTTTCGAGCGCCGGGCGATATTTCGCTGGGAAATCTTTTAAAACAACAAGGGAAGCTCTGTTTTGCCGGGCATAAGCCCCGAGACTGGTGTGCAACGCTTTAGCCACCCACACTTCATCTTTTTCGTCGCAAGCGCCCAGGTCGCCAGTGCCGGCCGCGCAGCCGACCATCAAGACACGCATAGTCAGGAAGCGCGGTAATATTTTTCGGACAAGATCGACAATCGACCGAATTTTACCCGGTACAGCCTCGACAAGATTTTGCCGAACAAAAAACACCGGCTGTATTGCTCGCACCTCGCCCGCATCATCCTCGAGCACGAGGTAATGATGTTCGAAGCCGCCCTCCAGCGTCTCTTCGACGATCTCGTAGTAACGATGATCTTTGCATTTGTTCCGAAACGCGCGCTCCCATGCGTCGCAATCCTGCAGCTCAGCGCGCGTAACGGTCTTCGCCACGCCCTGCGGGAGCGAAATGGTGTTTGCATGCTGCATTGGAAAAAGGATACCGGATCGTCGGATGATTCCGCATTTAAAAGTGGAATCCTTGCATAAGACAAGAGTTCCCAAGCACGAACCGCAGTCGTGGGCGCGCGGGTGGCCTACGCTCCCCGAATCGGGGGAATATCACTTACGTTTTATGACTCGGGCTGTTTGGCTTTTTCTTCCGCCGCTACGCTTTCCACTTTGAGCGTGCCGCTGCGGATGTGCAGGTCGCGCTGGGGAAAGGCGATCTCGATTCCCGCTTCGCGGAATTTTTGTTCGATGGCAAAATTGAGATCGCTGCGATAACGGCTTGGGCGAGCGCTCATCTCACTACTCCAGACCACGAGCTCGAAATCGATCGAGCTGTCGCCGAATTTCTCCAGAAAGACGCTCGGCGCCGGTTCCTTTAATGTATTGGGATTTTCGCGTCCGGCGGCGAGCAGGGCCTCGCGCACTTTGGCGATATCGCTGCCGTAAGCGACGCCGATCGGAATCCGAAATCGCACCCGCGGGTCGCCATAAGTCCAGTTGGTCACCGGCGAATCGATGAATTTCGTGTTCGGCACAATCATGCTGATGTTGTCATTTGTGCGAATGACTGTGCTCCGGGCGCGAATCTGCTGCACCTGACCAGTGATCCCCGCTACTTCAACCCGATCTCCGATTGTGATTGGTCTTTCGGCCAAGATCACCAGGCCGCTGATGAAATTGCTTGCGATGTTTTGCAGACCGAAGCCGACCCCTACACCGACCGCGCCTGCAAAGACAGCCAGCGCGCCGAGATGAATGCCGGTATTTTCCAGAACAATCAAAACGCCAACTACCAGCACGACGTTGCTGACGATTTGGGCGATGGCGTACTGGAGCGCACGATCGAGTCCGCTGTGGACGAGAAACCGATTAAAAAGAAAGCGTTTCGTTCTGGAGGAGATCCAAAAAACCGCGATCAGGAGGGCGATAAGCAAAAAAATCTGGACAAGACTAAGCGAAACGGCTGGAAGCGGCGCGTTCCAGGCCAGCGGAATACCCGCTGCGTTAATCGCGCTGATGGTGAAAAAGACGAGCGCGGCCAGGCTTAAGATCGTCGTGAGAATAGCGATGAAGTTGGTGTCGATCTTGAAGCGGCTGAAAAAACGTCGAACGAACTGGCTCTGTAACGTTCGGGCGATAACGAGCCCCATCGCGAAAAGGCCGACGAACGCAATTAACCCCAGAAATGTGACGTAGTGGTCTCCTACCTGAAACAGGGGTTTTTCAAAAAGCGACAAGGTCATTGGAGGCTAGTCTGAGTGTGTTGCCCGGGTTCGCAACATATAAGCAAAAAACACGGCCAAAGCCGTGTTTTTTCGGATTGTGAAAATCTGCCTGGCCCTGAGGGCCCGGGGCCGTTTACTGTTTGGTAGACTTGTCTTCGATGTATTTGATGACGTCCCCGACCGTCTGGAGTTTTTCGGCATCTTCATCTGGCACTTCGACACCAAACTCTTCTTCAAAAGCCATCACCAACTCGACAATATCAAGCGAGTCCGCGCCCAAATCTTCAATGAAAGAAGCCTGGGGCGTAACCTGCTCCGGGTTAACACCGAGTTGCTCGACGATGATGTCCTTGACCTTCTCTTCGATTGATTTCTCAGCCATAAAATTTGTTCCGGTTCGTGTTGGTTGCGCGTGGAAAAGTCCTGCAGCTGCCGGACAGTCCGGGCACAGGATGGCAAGTAAATGAATTAGACAGCTTGTCAATCATTTTCAGGGCTTTGGAGACGCTGGCCGCGGCGAGCCCATCAATTATTGGGTCGGCGTCGATATAAACGCCGCTACAACGCCAGCCCATCTGGGTTTACTTCCTTTGTCCGTCGAGTAAATGGAAACGATGTCTTCTCCCGCTGCCGAGCCGGCTGATTTGCTCGACCTAAAGTTCCTGCCTGCGTGGGTGAAAGAACCCGTTGAAGAGAGGAAGTACGATTACGTTGAGAGCGAAGACGCGCGCGGACGAGACCGTCGGCATCCCAGAGGGAAGCGCGCAACGTTCAAGACAGGCAAGAAGGGCCTGTCTCGACAGGAAAAGGTAAGGGGCGAAACGCTTCGCGAACGGGGCCGCCGGCCGGTGTCGCGAGCCGAGGATCAACCCAAATTAGCAGCGGTGCCGCCAGAAATCACGGTTCGTTTTCTGCCATACTCACCGGCATTCGATAGCGTTGTGGCACAGATCAAGTCGACTTCAGTTGCCTATTCACTTTTTGCGCTGGCGCGTTTGTTCCTGGAAAAACCGGAACGCTACCAAGTTCGCTTGATCGCAAAGACGGAATCGCCGCTTTACCGACTAGGCGAAAATGGTGCGGTTTCTCTGGACCGGGATTTCCTTGACCGAGACGCGTTTCGGTTCGCTCAAGAGGATTTCTACAGAATCGAGATCACGCAATCAGAGCCGATCAAGGGGAATTTCTCCAATGTCGCGAGATGCAAGCTGAGCGGAACGCTGCTTGGTCCGACCAATTACCACAGCTATCAGCCGCGGCTGCGCAGTCTTTACGAACAGCGCTTCAGCCGCCGGATGAGCTTTACCGACTATCAGAGAAACATCGAGATCGTGAGCGACCCGGCGCTGCTGGAACGCTGGAAAGAAGACGCGCGCAAGGTCACCACATTCACGACCTCGCGCGAAGAATCGCCAGCAACATTTCAGTCCGCGGCGGAAGCAGAACGGCACTTTCGCTCGAACTATTTGCCGGGATTGCTCAGCAGTGTGGAAGAAGTGACGATCGGGGGCGTCTTGAGCCGGCATTTGTCCGATCGAAGGCTGAATCGCGTGATCGAGGAAGCCTGGACGCACGAGACCCGCTCGCCATCGAATATGATCCAGGAGCTAGCGGCGCAATTGCGACAAGCGGGGCTCAATGTTTTTCGGCATCGACGCGGCATGTTGTTCGTCTCGACGATCCGGACGCGGCGATTTGTCCACGATCAAGCAGGAGTTTCTCCATCGGTGAATGCGATTCTCGAGGCGCTCGCAGCCAAGCCGGGAATCAATCGCAAAGAGCTCGCCGAAAAATTGACTGTGGATCATTCGGCCGAAGAGACCGAATCAAAGAAGCTCGTCCTCGCCTCCGACCTGCGCTGGCTGATCAGCGAAGGTCACGTGATTGAGTTCAACGATGGCTCGCTCGATTTGCCGCGTGGAAAAAATGTAACGCAAGCCTCCGGTCCGCCAATCGGACGGACTCGTCCGGTGGCGAGCTTGCCGCCTGAGCAAAGCGCACGTGAAATGCTCGCGGCGTTTGACGAATCGGCCGAGATCGGCGGGAGCTAAATTATGCCGGCTTTTTTCAGCGCCGAGTAGGCGCCGTTTTTGTTGATCGTCTTTAGCCCCCGCGCGCTAACGCGAATACGCACAAACTTTTTCAGTTCGGGCACCCAAATCCGCTGCTGGCGCAAATTCGGCGCGAAAATACGCGGCACATTTTTTGTCACGTGCCGGCCGACGCCACCTTTTTTCTTGGCCATACCGCGACGGTGAATGACACTGCCGCGCGCGACCCGGGAACCTGTGATGGTGCAAACTTTTGACATAACTCGCGAAAAAGCTGCGCAACTTGGCGCGCCCCGCTTGTTAGGTCAAGCGAATCTTGAACAATGGCCGGGCTAGATGGTCAAAATTGACTCGCGCATTGCGCGGCCCAGCCCCAAGATCGACCCACCTGAGGCGAGCATTTGAGACGCGATGCAAAAAAATAATCATAAACTGCGGATCGGGATTGTTGGAGCCGGCAACATCGTTCGTGCCCGCCATTTGCCGGCGCTCAAAAAGCATCCCGAAGTCGAGATCGTGGCTGTTTCAAATTCCACTTATGAGAGCTCGGAAACGTTTTGCCGCGAAAATCTCCCGCACACCACACCGATGCGGAACTGGCCGGAACTGGTCGCGCTCCCTGACTTGGACATTATCTGGATCGGGACGCCGCCTTACATGCATTCGGCGGTGACGATCTCCGCGCTCGAAGCTGGCAAACACGTTTTCTGTCAGGCGCGCATGTCGATGGACCTGGCAGAAGCTGAGGAAATGCTCGCGGCGTCGAAACGTTACCCTGAATTAGTCACCATGCTTTGTCCGCCGCCAATGGGCATGCGCGCGGATTTGCTCGTGAAAAAGCTGTTGGCCGAGAATTATATCGGTCAACCACACCATGTGCGACTGCAAAGTTTTACCAGCAATTATCTGGATCCGAACGCGCCGCCGCATTGGCGGCAAAGGATCGAGATCAGCGGGTTGAACGTGCTTACACTGGGAATTTACGTCGAAGTGTTGCAGCGTTGGCTCGGCGATATCACCGGCGTCTTCGCGCGTGGCAAAATCATTTACCCGATGCGGCAGGGCTACGAAGTGATCGTTCCCGATTTGCTCACCGCGGTTTGCCAATTCGAGAATGGCGCCGAAGGCGTCCTCGAATTCAGCGGCATCGATGCACTGGCGCCCAGCGACCGCCTGGAAATTTACGGCAGCGCCGGCACGCTGACTTATGATTTTGGATCCGACGTGGTGCAGGCGGGGAGAGTCGGCGATCGTGCCCTGCACACTGTCGATCTTGCGCCGGAATTGGAAGGCGAATGGCGCGTGGAAGAAGATTTTCTTGCAGCAGTGAAATCGAAGAGCCGCATCCGGCCGCGTCCGAATTTCGAAGAAGGCGTTCGCTATATGCGCGTTGTCCAAGCAGTGGCCGATTCACGTGCGCGCAATGAGTGGGTCGCGATCAAGTAGTTCGCCTCTGGCGGCACGACCGCGCTATGAAGGGTAGAGGCCGAATAATTCAGCATAATTCCGGTTAGGCGAGGTGTTCTCAGAGCATGGCTCCGCGCATAATGACCAAGGCGATGCTGAAATAAATCATTAACCCGGTTACATCGACGAGAGTAGCGACAAAAGGGGCCGATGAAGTCGCCGGATCGGCGCCGAATCGCCGCAAGATAAATGGCAGCATTGACCCGGCAAGGGATCCCCATAGAACGACTCCGACGAGTGCCACGCCGACCGTGATCGCGACCAGCGGCCAATGCGGACCATACAATTGTTTATGGAAGTAATGGTCCCCAACGATTGACCAGATCGCTACCCTCGCCGTGCCGATT
>WNFQ01003495.1_pt1 | contig 15605 bp, 21 predicted proteins | sample 5400171 | NCBI WGS metagenome assembly WNFQ01 (sample SAMN13153356, study PRJNA577476) | soil metagenome | isolation source: 20 cm soil under Madrone tree | place: USA:California | collected 2016-06-14 | reverse complement strand
TGCGATCTGGCTCTGACCGGGGCCAATGTCCGCGATCGTGAGTCCGGCAACATTGCGCGCCAGGTCGACGATGTTGTTTGCGCCGCTCGCACGGATATCGTTCTGGGTCTGCGCGGCGACCGAGAAGGGGACGTCCTGGAGGGACGTCTCACGCTTCTGCGCCGTGACGATGACTTCCTGCATCGCGACCTGATCCACCTGTTGCGCAGTGGCCACAAATGGCAGGCCGCCGAGGCCGGCAACGGCAGCGGGTATTGTCAGGCTCCTGATAAAGCTTGCTAGAGTGCGCGCCATCTAGATTTCTCCCGAAAAATGCGAGCAGCCAGCTCTATCGGCCGGTGTCTCTCGCTTGTTGTTTGGCTCCGCCGGACCGTCGGCGGATTTCGTAAGTGCGGTCATGATACACACCTACGTGTCTTCGCTGCCACAGGTGCCGCAGGCTCAGGCGTCCTCTTGTACGTGCGCGACACGGAGCTTGAATACCTCGACTGCGCGCGAGCGCAGCGCGCGGTGCAGGGGAATGAACAAGTAGTAGGTGGCGAGAAACCACACCACGCGCGCAAGCGTGGGAGTGCTCGCCGCGGCGGGCCAGAACGCGTGCCCCGCCGCGGGGGCCACGAGCCAACCCAACACGAGGACACCCCCGAGCACCGCAAAGTAGATGCGGCCCGCGCGGGTGAGCAGCAATCGCTCGCGCCCGCGCGGGTAGTGCATGCGGGTGCGCAGCCACACCATCCCGACGATGAACACCGCCGTGCCCGCGGTGAGCCAATCCACAGGCGTCATGGCGCGCGAAAATCCACGCCCGCGTTCTTCAAGCGTTCAAGAGCCGCGCGCTCGAGTCATGGCCGCGCGGTCGAGTCGATGAACGCGTCGAGGTCGCGCTTCATCCTGGCCATCGAGGGCGGATGCACGTACATCATGTGGCCGGCCTCGTAGTACTTCATTTCGATGCGCGCGCCCAGCCCCGGCGGCAGACCCAGGTGCGCCATGACGTACTCGGTCGCGGAGAACGGCGTGGCGAGATCGTAGTAGCCGTTCAGCACCAGCACGCGCAGGTTGGCATCCTTCACCAGCGCCTCGGCGAGGTCCACGCCTGAATTGACCATCGGCTGCTCGCCGTGCTCGGTCTTGTGGGTCCACTTCCACTTTTCCCCGATGCTGAAGTTGGTGGTGCGGTAGGTGCTGCCCTGCCCGAACTTGAGATCCCCGTGGTAGTAGTCGAGGAACGCCGCCGCGAAGGCGGCGCTGATCGCCGATGACTGCGGGTCATAGTCGGTGTACTTTTCCAGCAGGTCCATGGTGGGTCCGACGAAGCGCCCGTCGAGGCGGCCGATGGTCTTGCGCTGCGCCCTCAGGAGCTCGTGTGCGAACGCAATCTCCGACACGCGCAGGTTGGCGGCCTTCAGATAGTCGACCGACAACCCGGTGTACTCGTGCATCTTCTGCGCCACGGCCTCGCGGTCGGCATCCGCGAGCGCATCGCCCTTGAGAAGCGCCGCAGTGAAGGGGCCCATGGCGTAGGCACGCACTTCGGTGAGGAACGGCTCGAGCGCGGCGGGCTGGTTGGGCAGCATGTGGTGGTACCAGGCCACGGCCGCGTAGCCTGGCAGGTATACGGCGTAGGGCCGGTCGTTCCCGGGCAGCTCGGCGAATATCGCCTCGATGTCGGTGGCGACGGACACCAGTATCAGACCGTTGAAGGCGAACGAGCGCCGTGCCCGCAGGTAGTTGACGATGGCCGCCCCGCGGGTGGTGCCGTAACTCTCGCCCAGCAGATACTTCGGCGAGGTCCAGCGATTGTTGTCGCTCACGTACTGCGCGATGAAACGGCTGACGGAATCGATGTCCGGATCGACCGCCCAGAATTCATCGTCCTTGTGATCGCACACCGCGTGGCTGACGCCGGTCCCGACCGGATCGATCATCACCAGGTCGCTCTTGTCGAGCACGCCGAATTCGTTGTCCACCGTGCGATACGGGCCCGCCGGCGTTGGACCCGGATCGGACACCACGACGCGCTTGGGTCCCAACACGCCCATGTGCAGCCACAGCGACGAGGATCCCGGTCCGCCGTTGAACGCGAACGTCAGCGGCCGCGCGCCGCTGCCCTTGAGATCGTGTCGCACGTAAGCGATGTAGCCCATGCTGGCGATCGGCTTGTCCTCGTCGTCGCGGATGATCAGCGTGCCGGCGGTGGCGGTGTAGTCGAAGGACTTGCCGCCGGCGCTCAGGCGATGCTGAGTGACCGAACTCTCCGCGTTCGGCAGCCGCATCCACTGGTCTTTCTTCTCGCCCCGGATGTCGATCCTGCACAGCCGCTCGTACAGAGCCGCCCCGGGCTGCTCCCCCGCACGGGCGGACTGCTCGACCGCATGGGATGCTTCTTCCGCGTGCGCGCGCTCCTGCGCGAACGCCCCGCACGCACCCACCAGGGAGATGATGCCCACCGACCACGACTTCGACATTGCCTGACTCCCTGTTTGCCGCGGGCCGCTCCCGCACCGCGCGCGCTTATACCATGATCGCGCCGGTGCGCGCCCGTCACGCGCGGGGCGTGCGGGGGACGCGCCTGCCACGCTGTAAGATCCGTCCAAGAGATGACCGCGACCGAACACCCACGCTCGATCCGCTCCTTCGTGACCCGCGGCGGCCGGATCACGGCGGCGCAGGAGCGTGCACTGAGCTCGCTGTGGCCGAAGTACGGCGTCGCGTTCGGGACGCAGCGGCTCGAGACCCGAGCGCTGTTCGGGCGCGAGGGCCCGTGCACCATCGAGATCGGCTTCGGCAACGGCGAGAACCTGCTGTCGCTCGCGGCCGCACATCCCGGGCGGAATTTCCTGGGCGTCGAGGTCCATCGTCCCGGGGTCGGCCGGCTGCTGCTCGGCCTCGAGGAGCGGGGGCTCGCGAACGTGCGCGTCATCTGTCACGACGCGGTCGAGGTCTTCGAGCGGCAGGTCGCCCCGCACTCCGTGCACGAGATCCTGGTGCTGTTTCCGGATCCCTGGCCGAAGAAGCGCCACCACAAGCGGCGTCTGATCCAGCGTCCGTTCGTTGACCTGGCGGTCAGCCGCCTCGCGCACGACGGCGTGTTGCGCCTCGCCACGGACTGGCAGCCGTACGCGCTCGAGATGCTCTCGACCCTGATGGCAACGCCGGAGCTCGAAAACCTCGCGGCCGACGGCGCCTTCGTGCCACGGTCGGCGCAACGCGCGCCCACGCGCTTCGAGCGGCGCGGCGAGAGCCTGGGCCACGAAGTGTGGGAGCTGGCCTTCCGGCGAATCTGAAGACCGGCGCCGGCACGCCCTCAGCCGACGCCGAACGCCTGGCGCAGTCCGTCGAGCACGAACTGCACGGCGAGCGCGCCCAGGACCACCCCCAGGAGCCGGCCGGCAACATTGGCGCCGGTCACGCCGATCACGCGCATCAGCGGATCGGCCAGCAGCATCAGCACCAGTGCGATCGCCAGCACCGCCGCCGCCGCGGCCAGCAGCGTGCCGAAGAGCGCCGCCTGGCCGGCAAGGTGCAGCGGCCCGAACCACAGCAGCATGGTGGCGAGCGCCCCGGGACCTGCGATGAACGGAAACGCCAGCGGAAAAACCGAGATGTCCGCGCGCCGCCGGCTCTCGGCCGCTTCGCTGCTGGAAGTGCGCGTGCCGGACTCGCGCGCAAACACCATCTCCAGCGCGAGCAGAAACAACAGTAAGCCGCCGAATATGCGAAACGCCTCGAGGCTGATCCCCATCAGCGTGAGGAACCCCGCCCCGCCGAGCGCAAACAGCAGCAGGATCACGGCGGACACGCTGACCGCTTTCAGCGCCATGCGGCGCTTGTACCGGCGGGTGGCGCCGGCGGTGAGCCCGGTGAACAGCGGAATGAGCGACACTGGCTCGACCACCACGAAGAATACGACAAAGAACTTGAGTGGCTGCTCGAGCATTGATGCCGTGCGCAACGGGCGGGCCCGCGGCGAAATCCCCGATAGTTCTTGAAAGCGTCAAGGACGAAGCGCAACATCGATTGTAGAGCGCACTGGGTGTCCGCAGTACCAGGAAGTGTCTTCGCGGGAGGTGGGCGACGATGGCGACTCCTCAACCGGCTATCGGCGATTGGTATCGCTCAAGCGGCGGGGCGTTGTTCGAGGTAGTGGCCCTCGACGACGACGACGGCACCATCGAAATCCAGTACTTCGACGGCACGGTCGAGGAAATGGACATTGAGGACTGGGAGACGCAGTGGGAGGACGGCGCGCTGGAAGCCGCCGAAGCCCCGGAGGACTGGAGCGGCTCGGTCGATGTCGAGCCCACGGACGAAGGCCGCGGCTCGGGCTCGGACTCCATCGCGGAGGACCGGGACCTGCGGGCCGGCTCGCTCGACGGTATCGATCTGTTCGAATGATCCGCGGCCCGCTGCGGCCGCCGCATCGTTAACTGGCTGCCTGCGCGAGTGCGCTCACGTCCACGTTGTCGGCCAGCAGGACGTATCCGTATCTGATCTCGAGCGCCACGGGGGTGAGCGAGCGCCCGGGGCACGGACCCGCCACACAACGGCCGGTACTCTTCTCGAACAGCGCGCCGTGCGAGGAGCACTGGATGAGCGCGCCGTCGGACGTGAGGAATCGGTCCGGCAGCAGATTCAGCGGATGACCGGCGTGCGGACAGCGGTTCACGTAGCCGCGCACCGCATCCCCCACCCGTACGACAAAGCCCCTGAGCGGCCAGTCGCCGGCCCCGATGGTGAAGGCGCGTGCGCCCTGGCGCTCGAGCTCGGTGAGGCGACACACGACCCGCTCCAGGTCGAATGCCGGCGTGCCCTGCAGAGAATCGCCCGCGCTCACGGCCGCTCTTGCGGGCGCCGCCTGTCGAGCGCATCGATCTGGCGCCGCGTCAGGTACACCATCGCCAGCCCCGGCAGTGCCAGAACGAAGCTCATCACGTAGTAGGTATACCAGCCCCCGTGGTCAGCGACCCAGCCGGCCGGGTATCCGAGGCTGTAACGCGGCAGCAGCGCGAGCGCCGACAGCAGTGCGTACTGAAAGGCGCTGTAGCGCACGTCGCACAGCCCCATGATGAGGGCGACCAGCGCAATGCCGCCCATCGCGCCGGCGACGTGCTCGATGACCACGGCGCCGACCATGATGGGCCAGCTCTTGCCGGCCAGCGCGAGCGCGCAGTAGAGCAGGTTGGTGGCGGCCTGCAGCACGCCGAAGGCGAGCATCGAGCGCAGCAACCCGAGCTTCACCATGAGGATGCCGCCCAGCACCGAGCCGACGAGCGTGCTGCCCGTGAACAGTGCTTTCACGATGAGCCCGATTTCGGTCTTCGAGAACCCGACGTCCATCATGAAGGGCGTGAACAGCTTGTTGGCGAAGGCATCACCCACCTTGAACAGCAGCACCACCACGATCAGCGTCGCCGCGCTCGGAGTGCCCAGCAGTTCCTGCAGTGGCACCACCACCGATTCGCGCAGCGAGCGCGGCTGGTAGGTGTTGTGCGACTGCGGGGCGCGCACTGTCGCCACGCCAAACAGCAGCATGGCAACGGCCAGGACCAGGAACGCCAGCCGCCAGCCGAAGTGATCGGCGACAATGAGCGCGACCGCGGACGCGATCCACGCCGCGCTGCGATAGCCGAGGTTGTGGGCCGCCGCGGCGAGTCCCCGCTCGCTCGGCAGCGACACATCCGTGCGCCACGCGTCATAAGCGATATCCTGGGTCGCCGAGAAAAACACGATCGCCACGGCGCAGGCCGTGACCGGCGCCAGCGCCAACGCCGGGTTCTGCAGCGCAAACAGCGCGATGGTGGCGGCGAGCGCAACCTGCGTCGCCAATATCCAGCCGCGGCGCCGCCCGAGCAGCGGCAGCGGGTAGCGATCGATGAACGGCGCCCACAGGAATTTCAACAGGTAGGGCAGCGCCACGTACGACATCACGCCGATAGTGATGTTGGTGGCTCCCGCTTCCTTGAGCCAGGCCTGCAGGGCGCTCTCGGTGATCTGGTTGGGAAACCCGGAAGCCGCCCCGAGGAACAGGATCGCCAGCATCTTGGGGCTCGCGAGCACCTCGCGCAGCCGCGGTGCCCCAGTGGCGGGCGATGCGCTCAAAGATCGTAGTCCATGGTGAGCGGCGCATGATCCGAGAAGCGCCGCTCCTTGTATATGGAGGCGGCGCGTGCCTTGCCGGCGAGCGAGCCGCTCACCACCTGGTAGTCGATGCGCCAGCCGACGTTATTGGCGCGCGCCCGCCCGCGGTTCGACCACCAGGTGTACAGATCCGGCTCGGGGCGCACCTCGCGGAACGCATCCACGTACCCGCCCCGACCGAACAGGCGGTCCATCCAGGCGCGCTCCTCGGGCAGGAACCCGGAGTTCTTCTGGTTCGACCTCCAGTTCTTCAGATCGATGGCGCGGTGCGCAATATTCCAGTCGCCGCTCAGGATGTAGTGGCGGCGCCGCCGGCGCAGGCGCCCGAGGTGCGGCGCGAAGGCGTCCAGAAAGCGGAATTTGGCGGCCTGGCGGTGCGGGCCCGCGGAGCCGGAGGGCAGGTACAGCGATACCACCGACAGCTCCCCGCACTGCGCTTCCAGGTAGCGTCCTTCGCGGTCGAACTCGGTGATCCCGAAGCCGCGCACCACGCGCTGCGGGGTGTGCCGCGTGTAGAGCGCAACCCCGGCGTAGCCCTTGCGCTCGGCGTCACAGAAGAAGCTCTGATACCCCGGCAGCGTCACGGCATGGCCGGCGAGCTGCGGCTCCTGGCTGCGGGTCTCCTGCAGGCAGATGAAGTCCGCGTCCTGGCGGCGCAGCCAGCGGAACAGTCCCTTGGCCGCCGCGGAGCGGATCCCGCAGACGTTGACGGTGATGACACGCATGAGGCAATGATATGGCATGCGCCAATACCAGCTCACGTTCATCGACCTGGCCCTGAAGCGCGAGGCGCTGCGCTTCGGGAACTTCGCGCTCAAGTCCGGGCGCGAAAGCCCGTATTTCTTCAATGCCGGCTTGTTCAGCGACGGGGAGGCGCTCGCGACACTCGGGCAATGTTATGCCGCGGCCGTCGTGCACTCCGGGATCCGCTTCGACATGATTTTCGGCCCGGCCTACAAGGGCATTGCACTGGCGGTCGCCACCGTGATGGCGCTGTCCGGCGAGCACGGCCGCAGCGTCCCCTACGCCTTCAACCGCAAGGAAGCCAAGGACCACGGCGAGGGCGGTAACGTCGTGGGGGCGCCGCTCGAGGGGCGCGTGCTGGTCGTGGACGACGTGATTACGGCGGGCACTGCGGTGCGCGAATCGCTCGAGATCATTCGCGCCGCGGGCGCGCAGCCGGCGGGCGTGGCGCTGGCGCTCGACCGCCAGGAGCGCGGGCGGGGTACCACGAGCGCCGTGCAGGAGCTGGAGCAGCAGCAGGGCCTCCAGTGCGTGAGCATCGTCACACTGGCCGAGCTCATCGAGGCCCTGTCGCGGCCGCCGGACGGACGCGCGCGCATTTCTGCCGAGCAGCTCACAGCCCTGCGGGCCTATCAGCAGCGCTACGGCGCCAAGTGAGCTTGCCAGCCGCGCCGCTGAGGCAGGAATATAGCGGTATGCCCTCCCGCGCCCCGCGCCCCCGGTGTCGCTGGCTGCTCGCCTGCACGGCGCTCGCCTGGGCCGGTGCGTGCGCCGTCGCTGCCAGCCCATCCTCGTCCAAGCAGGGGGTCGCCTACCGCTGGGTCGATGAGCAGGGTGTGGTGCACTACGGTGACCACATTCCGCCGCAGTACGCCAACAAGGAACGCGCCGTCCTCAACGCTCAGGGCGTGGAGGTCGGGCGCCTGGAGGCGCAGAAGTCTCCGGAGCAGGCCGCTGCGGATGCGCGCGCGCGCGAGACGCAGATGAAGCAGCGCCAGCACGACGCCTTCCTGATCACCACCTACACCTCGGTCAAGGACATCGAGGCGCTGCGGGACCTGCGGCTCGATCAGCTCAGGGGTCAGCGCGCCGCGGCCGAGCAGTACACGGAGAGTCTGCGCACGCGCCTCGCCACCCTGCAGACGCGCGCGCTGAACTTCCAGCCCTACAGCTCACGTCCCGAGGCGCGCCGCATGCCCGATGACCTGGCGGAGAATCTGGTGCGCACCGTGAATGAGTTGAAAGCGCAGGACCGCGAGTTCGCGGGCAAGATGCAGGAAGAAGCGACGCTGCGCGCGCAGTTCCAGGCCGATATCGAGCGCTACCGGGCGCTGCACACCATCCACACGCAGTAAGGGCCGGCGGGCGCTCCTACAACGGGCTCCAGGTGAGGGCGAGCGACAGCAGATCCGGGTCGCCGCTGCTCGAGTGGATGCGCTCGTACTCGGCTCGCACCGCCAGCGACGCGAGCTTCACCTGCACGCCCGCGCCGTAGGCGAAACGCGTGTCGCTGCTGCTGGCGGAATAAGGCGGAATGATGACCTGAATGCAATTCAAGCCGATCGGGCAGGTCGCCTGCGCATTGGCATTCACGCTGGATTTCAATTCGGCCACGCCCGCCTTGGCGAAAATATCCAGATAAGGCAGCGGAATCGGCAGGTAGCCCATCGCAAACAGCGCCGCAGCCTTCGGATGGGAGCTGACCGTCGCCTTGAGGCCGGCCGACAGCGCCGTTGCGGGGATGCTAGTGGAAGCCGAGGCGCTGCCGAAGTCGAGGTACTCCGCTTCCGCGCCGATGATGGACACCGGTCGAAGGCCCAGGATGGCCTTCCAACCTGTTTTCGTCCCCTCGGTACTCAAGCCCCCGGAGAAAATCGGCCCAACGCCAAATGCGGTGAAATTGAAGTCGCTGCGCACATGCGATTGGCCGACGCCCGCGCCCACGTAAAACCCAAGGGGATCGGCGGCGCAGGCTGAGCCACACGCCGCGCCCATGAGGGTTCCGACGACCGCGTACCCTGCTTTGCGGCTGTGCGTCATGGGAGCCTCCCTGACTCGCTTACTCCGTGACCGTGCTTAAACGGCGCGCTTCGCTCGCCGTTGACCGCAGACTCGCGCGCTTTCAGTGCTGCCCGGAGTGGCCGAAGCCGCCCGCCCCGCGCGCGGTCCCGGCGAAGTCCGCCACGACCTCCAGCTCCACCTGCACCACCGGCACCACCACCAGTTGCGCAATGCGCTCGCCGGGCCGGATGGTGAATGGCTGCGCGCCGCGGTTCCAACACGACACCATCAGCTGCCCCTGGTAGTCCGAGTCGATCAGGCCGACGAGATTGCCGAGCACGATGCCGTGCTTATGGCCCAGGCCCGATCGCGGCAGGATGACTGCCGCGAGTGTCGGATCGTCCACGTGGATCGCGATCCCGGTGGGGATCAGCTCGGCCCGGCCGGCCTCGAGCACCAGGGGGGCGGGGAGGCAGGCGCGCAGATCCAGGCCGGCAGAGCCGCCGGTGGCGTAGGCCGGGAGCGGGAATTCCGTGCCCATGCGCGCATCCAGGATGCGCACCTTGAGCGCGCGGCGCGCGGCAGAGCGGGTCAAGCGCGCGCCGTGCCGCGCGTGCGGGCGCCGGCGCGTGCCGCGAGATCTTCGGCGATCAGGGTGATGAGTCCACGGGCGAGAGTGAGCTTGCCGGCCCGGCCGAGCTCGTGGCGCCCGTTGCGCGACAACACGATCAGCTGGTTGTCCTCGCAGTCGAAGGCCTTGTCGTGGCCGACTTCGTTGGCCGCGATCATGTCGAGATTCTTCTTCATGAGCTTGGTGCGCGCGTTCTGCTCCACCGCTTCGGTCTCGGCGGCGAACCCCACCACGAACGGCCGCTCGGCCCGGGCCGCCACGGTGGCGAGCACGTCCGTAGTGCGCTGCATCGCGAGCTCCATGGTTTCGCTGCTCTTCTTGATCTTCTGTTCGGCGGCGCGCGCCGGCCGATAGTCCGCGACCGCGGCGGTGGAAATGAAGATGTCGGTTCCGGGCAGCTCGGTGAGCACCGCGGCCAGCATGTCGGCGGCGCTTTCGACATCCACGCGCCTCACGCCGGCGGGTGTCGGCAGGCTCACCGGTCCGCACACCAGCACCACCGCGGCGCCCGCCTCGCGCGCCGCCTGCGCCACCGCGAAGCCCATCTTGCCGGAGCTGCGGTTGCTGATGAAACGCACCGGGTCGATGCGCTCGCGCGTGGGGCCGGCGGTGATGAGTACGCGCCTGCCGGCGAGCGCACCGCTCCCGGAAAACAGCGTGCCCACGCGCTCGGCGAGCTCGAGCGGCTCGAGCATGCGGCCCTCGCCGACCTCGCCGCACGCCTGATCGCCTTCCGCCGGTCCGAACACCTGCACGCCGCGCTGTGTGAGCGTGACGATGTTGGCGCGCGTGGCGGCATTGGCCCACATGACGTGGTTCATGGCCGGCGCCACCGCGATCGGCGCCTCGGTCGCCAGACACAGCGTCGCCAGCAGGTCATCCGCCTGCCCGGTGGCGAGGCGGGCGAGAAAATCGGCCGTCGCCGGTGCGATCAGCACGGCATGAGCCCAGCGCGCGAGCTCGATGTGGCCCATGGCAGCCTCGGCGGCCGCATCCCACAAATCGCTGCGCACCGTGCGTCCCGAGACCGCCTGGAAGGTGGTGGGTGTTACGAACTCGCGCGCGCCGGCGGTCATGACCACCTGCACTTCCGCGCCGCGCTCGAGCAGGCGCCGCACGAGGTCCGGACTCTTGTAGGCGGCGATGCCGCCGGTGACACCAAGAAGAATGCGTTTGCCTTGCATGGGAAACCCGGTTCGCCTCCAGGGCAATTATCGCACCGCGCCTGCCGGAACGCGCAAACCAGCGCGCGAATAGTGGGCAATTGCGCTACTTCGGGCGCTTTCTCCCCCTCCCGCCCGGGGGAGGCGGGTCCTTAGACTGACGGCCCACGGTCGTTAGAACTGAAGGTAATGAGCATCCGGCACTGGCCCGGCGCAGAGCGGCCGAGGGAGAAGCTGCTCGAGCGCGGCGCGCACGCGCTCTCGGATGCCGAGCTCGTGGCGCTGCTGCTGGGCTCCGGGACCCGGGGGCGTAGCGCGGTCGAGCTGGCGCGCGGCCTGATCGCGGACTTTGGCTCGTTGCGCGAGCTCCTGAACGCGGAAGCGCAGCGCTGCTTCGCACAGACGGGCATCGGGCCGGCGCGCTACGCGATCCTCAAAGCGGCGGTGGAGTTGGCACGGCGGCATTTTCGCGAGGCGCTGCGCGTGGGACCCACGCTCGCGGCCCCCGAGGCGACGCGCACCTTCCTCCTGGCGCAGCTGCGTGATCGGCCGTACGAAGTCTTCTGCTGCCTGTACCTCGACAACCGGCACCGGCTCATCGCTTTCGAGGAGTTGTTTCGCGGCGAGTGCATCCTCGCGAGGTGCTGCGCCAGACGCTGCTGCACAATGCCGCGGCGGTCATCTTCGCGCATAACCACCCCTCCGGAGTGCTCGAGCCGAGCCAGGCGGACGAGCTCATCACGCGGCGGCTGAAGGAGGCGCTGGGCCTGGTGGATATCCGCGTGCTCGATCACTTCATCATCGGCGACGGACTGTGCTTCTCATTCTCTGAACATGGGCTCATCTGACGGGACCGACCCCCGGCATGGGCGGGCCAAGGCGGGCGGGCGGCTGGAACGCCACCCGCCCGCGCCGTGCTTACTTCAGCAGTGCTTCCTGCTGGGTCCGTGAGCCGAGTACCGTGCGGATCTTGGAGCGATCCGCTTCGGACTGATTGGCTTTGTCGACAGACCCCTCGGTCTGGGTGAGGACCGCATCGAACTTGCCGCCAAGACCGTCCAGCGCGGCCCAGTTCTTGTATTCGGTGACCAGCAGGACGTCCGGCTCGTTAGGTCCGCGCGCCTCAATCACGATGACGCGCCAGGCGGTGATGAGCCCTGCCTTCTTGGCCGCGTCCTGTTGCTTCTTATAGGACGTCGCGAGCCAGTGCATGTAGTCGTCGAAATGGCCATCGACGGTGCGGATCGAGGCAACATTGATGACCGGTCCGTCGTTATAGTCGCGGCCGTCGGCCAGGGCTATGGTGGAAAGACCCGCGAGTGACAGTAGCGCGCCGCCGGCGCAAAAAACTCGAGTCATGAGCGTCATGATTTTCTCCCAAGGCGATTGGATTGATTGTTGGAGTTGGACCGAGAGCCCGCGGAGCTTCAGTCACCGCCGGGCAACGGGGTGCCGCACCGTACGCTGATCCTTCGCCACCTGCAAACCGACTGACTTGTGATCGCGCCGCCAGGCTGGTATAAAGCGCGGTTCGGGGGAACCTCCTCGATTCCAAGCCACTGTAATCTCTCAAGGTAATCGTATGTCCCGCGTTTGCGAGGTCACCGGCAAGAAGCCGGCCGTGGGGAACCGAGTCTCCCACGCCAACAACAAGAAGCGCCGGCGCTTTCTGCCCAACCTGCATACGCAGCGCTTCTGGGTCGAGACGGAAAGGCGCTGGGTGACCCTGCGGCTCACCACCAGCGGCATGCGCACCGTCGAGAAGCGCGGCATCGACAAGGTCGTCGCCGAGCTGCGTGCCCAGGGCCACAAGCTCTAGGCGCCCGCCACAGGAGCCACCATGCGCGAGAAGATCAAGCTGCTGTCCTCGGCCGGAACCGGCCACTTCTACGTGACCACCAAGAACAAGCGCCTGCACCCCGACAAGCTGGAAGTGCGCAAGTTCGACCCCCTGGCGCGCAAGCACGTCGCCTACAAAGAGTCGAAGATCAAGTAACAGTGCGCTCACCAAGCGCTTGCCCGAACTGCCCGAAGTCGAAACGACGCGCCGGGGCCTGAGGCCCTACGCGCTGCGGCGCCGCATCGTCGCGCTCGAGGTCTACGAGCCGCGGCTGCGCTGGCCGGTGCCGCGCGACCTGCCGCGAAAGGTGGCCGGCCAGCGCATCGTGGGCACCGGACGGCGCGCCAAGTACCTGCTACTCGAGCTCGAGTCGGGCACCCTGCTGATGCACTTGGGCATGTCCGGCAATCTGCGCGTGGTGCCGGCGCAGGCGCCGCGAGTGAGCCACGACCATTTCGACCTGGTGCTCGATTCGGGGCTCGCGCTGCGGTTCAACGACCCGCGCCGCTTCGGCAGCCTGCTGTACACCCGCGGCGACCCGCGGCAGCACCCGCTGCTCGCCTCCCTCGCGCCCGAACCGTTGACCGCCGCCTTCGACGCGGATTACCTGTGGCGCACGACCCGGAACCGCCGCGTGGCCATCAAGCAGCTGCTGATGAACAGCCGCCTGGTGGTCGGCGTGGGCAATATCTACGCGAGCGAGGCGCTGTTCCGCGCGCGCATCAGACCGCAGCGCCGCGCCAGAACCCTGTCGCGCGCGGACGCCGCGCGGCTGGTGCGCGGGGTGCGCGCGGTGCTCTCGCAGGCGATCCGTGCCGGCGGCACGACGCTGCGCGACTACCTGGGCGCGGATGGCGCGCCGGGCTACTTCCGCCAGCGGCTCTATGTGTATGAGCGCCAGGGCAAGCCCTGCCGCCGCTGCGGCACCGCGGTGCGCGCGGTGACCCAGGGGCAGCGCTCCACGTACTATTGTCCGTCATGCCAGAAGTGACCGGCGTCAACGAGGAGATTCTCGCGCACCTGTCCAGGGCGGATGCGGTGCTCGGGGGCCTGATCCGCGCCGTGGGAGCGTGCAAGCTCGCCGCGCCGGAGGATTGCCACCCCTTCCAGGTACTCGCCCAGGCGATCGCTCACCAGCAGCTGAACGGCACCGCCGCCAACACCATTCTGAAGCGCCTCGTCGACTCCTGCGGGCAGGGCGCGTTTCCAACACCGCATCAGGTGCTCAAGGCCTCGGCGCAGAGCCTGCGGGCCGCCGGCTTCTCCTTCGCCAAGGTCGCCGCGCTCAAGGATCTCGCCGCGAAGACCCTCGCCGCGGTGGTCCCCGATGCAGCGGTGCTCATGCAGCTGTCGGACGAGGAGATCATCGCGCGCCTCACGCAGGTGCGTGGCGTCGGCCGCTGGACGGTGGAAATGTTGCTCATGTTCCACCTCGGGCGCCCGGATGTACTGCCGGTCGATGACTTCGGGGTGCGCGCCGGGTTTCGCGCCGCCTATGGCCTCACCCGCATGCCGCACGCCAAGGCGCTCGCCGCCTGGGGCGAGCGCTGGAAACCGTTCAGAACCACCGCCGCCTGGTACCTGTGGCGGGCGCTGGAGTTGAAGCGCGTCGGCACCTTGCCGGCGCCCGCGGAGCGCATCCGCCTGCCGCGCGTGAAGAAGCTGCGCCGCGCCGCGCGGCGCGGGGCGGCCGGACCCAAGCGCGGCAAGCCTCGCGCGCGCAAGCTGGTGCGCGCGCGTCGCGTCCCGCCCGCCGGGGCGCGCGCTCCACGCTCCGCGCCACGCGGCCGGCGCGCCAGGAAAGCTAGGAAAACAGGATAGCGGCGCGGGTGTAGGTGATGCGCAGCAGCAGCTGATCCTCCCGCGGCTGCATGTTCGCCGGGCGCTCCCCGCCCTCCAGGTCATAGCACACGGTGAGCTCATCGCCGCGTAACTCGTAGATCGCGCGCATCGTGTGTCCGGCGTGCGGGCCGCTGCGCCCGATGATGTCCAGGGTCGCCGGCGTCAGCTCCTCGTTCACCCGATAGCAGCCGCCGTCGACCACGTGGTTGCTGCGATCGATGATGCTGTAGCCACCGGCCTCGAGCAGCAGATAACGCACCCGCAGCTCATCCACGGTCACGCGGCAGCCGGCGACGCTGGCCGCGACCGGCACCCAGGCACCCTCGAGCTGGTCACCCGGGGCGTGATCCGCGGAGGCGAGTGTCGCTGTGCTTCTCATACGCGCCGCTGCTTCTTCAGCTCGGCCTCCACGATCGGATGGACGAACTGACTCACGTCCCCGCCCAGCACCGCGATCTCGCGCACCAGGGTCGAGGAGATGAAGGTGAAGTGCTCCTGCGGCGTGAGGAACACGGTCTCGAAGTTGCGGTCGAGGGCACGCGACATGTTGGCGAGCTGAAACTCGAACTCGAAATCCGACACGGCCCGCAAGCCGCGCACGATCACGGTGCCGTGGTGCTGGCGCGCAAAATCGACCGTGAGTCCCGAGTAGCCCAGCACCTGCACGTTCGTGACGTCGCTCAGCACGCGGCGCGCCAGCTCGACGCGCGTATCCAGCGGGAACATCGGTGTCTTGTGGGTGTTGGCCGCGATCGCGACGATCACCTGGTCGAAAATGCCGGCCGCGCGCCGCACCAGGTCGTGGTGGCCGTTGGTGATGGGATCGAAGGTGCCCGGATAGACGGCATTGCGTTTCATTTGGTGTCGGCTGCCAAGGGCGCAGTGTGCGCAAACAGATGATAACCGACCTCGCCGGCCTGCTTCGCCTTGAGCACCCGCCACGCCGCGGGCAGCGGCGGCAGGCCCTCGCGGGCCGCGTATTCCACATAAATCAGCGCCCCGGCGCCGAGCCAGTGGCGCTCCTCGAGCATGCGCGCCGCGTCGCCCAGCAGCCCGGAGGCGAACGGCGGATCCAGAAACGCCAGGTCAAAGGTGCGCGCCTCGCCGGCGAGGTAGCGCAGCGCGTCCGCGCGCACCACGCGGACATCCCCGGCGTGCCATTCGGCGAGCCGCGCGCGCAGCTCGCGCACGGCCGCCTCATCCTGCTCGACGAAGGTCACATGGGATGCGCCGCGCGACAGCG
>WNFQ01001727.1_pt1 | contig 15607 bp, 10 predicted proteins | sample 5400171 | NCBI WGS metagenome assembly WNFQ01 (sample SAMN13153356, study PRJNA577476) | soil metagenome | isolation source: 20 cm soil under Madrone tree | place: USA:California | collected 2016-06-14 | reverse complement strand
GTAGAGGGCTGGAATCAGATACTCGATAAAGTTGCCGCAGTTGTTGCGGGGCTAGCGCAGGCGAAATAAGAAGTTGAAGTTTTGATGATCGTCATGCGCGAGATACAGCTAAGGCTGGCGGCGGAGGCTTAGTTAGAACAGGCTTCTCGTCGCTTGGCCGAATAGTTATATTTCCGGCTAAGCAACCCTTGGCTCAACTGTTGCCTTCAGGCCAATGCGCTCAGCGACCAATGTTTACCGAACTCAACATTAGTCCTGTGAAACGCCCTTCTGGGAAGTTGGGACGGCAGGCGAAAGTAACTCGGGGGTATGACGTGCTTAACGGAGAAGCGAACTCCTCACAAATTTGGACAGCTGGCTGAAAATCCGGCGTTCCAGATACGTTCCAGTTGGCCGCAATTGTGCCGTGTTCTGCGTTTTTGGCGTCTCGAAAAATCAATAAGTTAAGTGTTTTCAACAAGCCTGAATATTCCGACTCCCCCCGCCTCCACCATATTTGCACCTCCAGGAAATACTCGCCTGTTTCGTTTTGCTACTTTTACTTTCGTTTTGATACGGTTCGCAGTACACTCCTGCCGGTGACTCGGACAAGAGGTGATCGCCATGACCTGCACTCGGGACGCAAGAAAGTTAGCGTTGGCCTTGCTGCTCGGGCCGTTTGCGGCAGCCGGCGCGGCGCCGGCAAACGGGCAAGAGATCAAGTACAGCCAGGACCCCGACGCTGACAAACGCATGACGCTGCTCTTAAAGGACTGGGATCCAAAACCCATGGTCCATTTGCAGACGCATGAGGTGCCACGGGCGAAATTCTACGTGATTGACATGCACAACCATGTGAACGACCCGGGAGGAATCCACGGAGATGAGGTACCCCCCGCCGAAGTCGTTAAGGGCATGGATCAAGCGAACGTCAAGAAGGTAGTGATCCTGACCGGACTTTGGGGAGAGAAACTGCAGTCCGTACTGGACAAAATGGTGAAGCCGTACCCGGACCGATTCGTGGTTTTCGCGCAGATGGACTGGAGCAAGATCGACGATCCGGATTTCGGCAAAAAGATGGTCGCGCAACTCGATGACGCGGTGCGCCGGGGAGCGCGAGGGCTGAAGATACTCAAGGATTGGGGTCTCGGCGTGAAGGACAAGAGCGGCAAGCTCGTGGCCATCGACGATCCACGCATGGATCCCGTCTGGGAGGAATGCGGGAGGCTGAAGATTCCCGTGGCGATTCACTCGACAGACCCGGAAGCATTTTTCACGCCAACCGATGCGAAAAACGAACGCTACGAAGAATTGATGCACAATCCGTCGTGGAGTTTTTATGGACCGGGGATTCCAAGCAAGCTGGTGTTACTGGAGCAGCGGAATCACGTTTTCGCGAAACATCCGAATACCACGTTTATCGCGTTGCACGTCGCCAACTGGCCGGAAAATCTGGATGCGGTGTCCGATTGGCTGAGAAAGTACCCCAACATGTACGTGGAATTTGGCGCCAGGCAGGCGGAACTGGGGCGGCAGCCGAGACGCGCGCGCCAATTCTTCGCGGAGTTTCAGGATCGCATACTGTTTGGGTCGGACGCCGAGCCGGTGCCCGAAATGTATGCAAATTATTTTCGCTGGCTGGAGAGCGAAGACGAATATTTTCCATATTGGGGTTATCCGGGCCAGGGGCGATGGGAGATTTACGGCATGGGATTGCCGGACAGAATACTCGAAAAGGTTTACCACCGGAACGCAGAGAGGATTTTCGCGCAGTTTGGCGGAGGAAAATGAGTATGGGCAAACCGAAATTGCGCTGGTTGGGGCTGGCAAGCGTCGCGTTGGCGGCCCTTGCCGGATGCAAGAAGCCTGAAGCGAAACAGGCGACCGCACCCCAGGTGGAGAGCTCGATCCGAGTTCAGTCCGCGAGCGATGGTGTTCAGGTCACCACAAAGAGCGCGGAGTTTCTCTTGGGCGCCACGGGAAATCTACAAGCGATCCTGCTCAACGGGCGCGAGAAAATCACACAGGAGGAAGCGGGACCGGGAGCGGAAATAACAATTGAAAAGAAACCAGTGGGCGATTTTGTGAGGGATGTCGCGCATGCAGGCGTTCGAAATACGGAAGGAAAGCTGGGAAGCCTAGGCAAGCGAATCGAAGTCAAAGGACACAGCCCTGGCACGGGGCTGGAGGAAACGCTGGTTCTGGAAGTTTACGACGACTTCCCTTCCCTGGCGCTGCTGTCCGCCACGTACAAGAATGGGAGCGATCACGAAATTCATCTTGGCAGCGTGTCCCTGCAGAAGCACCGGTTGAACGCAACGCTGTCAGACGCGGGCGCAAAGTCGCACGAGATGTATGCCTTCTTTGGCGCGAGTCTGAAGTGGGGAAAGGACGATGTGCTGGCGATTCCGGCAAAATTCGCGCAAGACAATCCGTTCGGAACACCAGTGGAAACCAAGGACGATTTGGGGCGCGTCGGTGGAGGAATTCCGGTCGTGGCGTTCTGGACACGCAAGGCGGGCCTCGCCATCGGGCACGTGGAGACGCTTCCGTTGCCAGTTTCCATTCCAGTGATCACGACCGCGGACGGCCGCGTTGAAGCAAGCGTTATGGTGCCGGCGGGAGTAGTTCTCAAACCGGGAGAAACTTTTTCGACGCCGCGGACTTTTGTGACGGTGTACACGGGAGATTATTACGAACCTCTGCATACCTGGTCGGAAGCGGTTGAGCGCGAAGGACTGGCTCGGCCAAAGAACAACGAGGAGAACTACGCAGTGAGCTGGTGTGGCTGGGGATACGAATCGAACGTCACGCCGAAGCAGATGACGGACACAATTCCGAAGCTCAAGGAACTGGGAATCCATTGGGCCACGCTGGATGACCGGTGGTTCAACAATTACGGTGACTGGCAGCCCAGGACAGATACGTTCGGCGGGGACGCAATTCAGAAAATGGTCAAGGACTTTCACGCGCAAGGAGTGAAGGTGCAGATCTGGTGGCTGCCACTCGCCGTGGAAGATGGAAGGTACAAGTACGGAGATCACAAGTACGTGTTGTCCGATGTGGTGAAGGAGCATCCGGATTGGCTGGTGCTCGACGAACAGGGCAAACCGGCGCGGATGACCCGAAACTTGGCGACGCTTTGTCCGGCGGTGCCGGAAGTGCACGAATATTACAAGCAACTGACGGAGCGGTTCATCCGCGATTGGGATTTCGATGGTCATAAGCTGGATAACATCTACGCAACGCCGCGATGCTACAACCCAAAGCATCATCACAAGTCGCCGCTCGATTCGGTAAACGCGATGGGTGACGTATACAAAACAATTTTCGAAACGACGCGGGCGCTGAAAGCAGACAGCGTGACGCAAAGCTGCCCGTGCGGGACGCCACCGAGCGTGGCATGGTTCCGCTATATGGACCAGGCGGTGACGGCGGATCCCGTCGGCTCGGTCCAAGTGCGGCGGCGAATGAAAATGTACAAGGCGCTGCTGGGACCAAGCGCCGCGATTTACGGCGACCATGTGGAGCTTACGGAAATCTCGCATCCTAGTGGCGGCGAGGAGCAAGACACGGGAAGCGATTTTGCCTCGACGCTTGGCACCGGCGGCGTGCTGGGAACAAAATTCACGTGGCCGGACTATGGGCCAAAGCTCAAGAATGTGTATTTGAATGCGGAGAAGGAACCGGAGTGGAAGAAGTGGATAGCGCTTTACAACCAAAAGATGCTCTCCAAGGGAACATTCCTGGATCTCTACGTGTACGGATACGATTCGCCGGAGGCCTACGCAATCGCCAAAGATGGAGAGATGTACTTTGCGTTTTACGCGCCGGAGCCGCCCGGAAAAACGGGAGGAAAACTGGGAACCTATCGCGGCGAAGTAGAATTGCGAGGGCTGGAGGCAAAATCCTACCGCGTGTTGGACTACGTTAATAGCCGTGACTACGGAACGGTGAGCGGTCCTGTCGCGAAACTGACGGTTGATTTCAAGGGTAGTCTGCTTCTGGAAGCAAAGTCTGCGGCGCAATAAGTAACGCCGCAGAGCGATCAGCGATTCAGAAATGCATTGCGATGCGCAGCGTCGCGGAAAGCTTCCGTGCCACCCTGACGCGTTGCGGAAAGCGCGCCGGTGAGATTGCCGTACCGCAAGCAGTCCTCGAGTTTTGCACCACGAATAAACTGGTGAAGAAACCCGGCGTCAAAACTGTCGCCGGCACCAATCGTGTCGACAACTTCAACCTTGGGCGCGGCACCTTCAAACGATTCCCTTCCCTTGCGCGCCAGAACTCCCTTCTCGCCGCGCTTGATGACCAGCAACGGAACTTTTCCTGAGAGCCTTTCGGCGGCGGCTATTGGATCCTCGCAGCCTGCAAGGCGGCACGCTTCGTATTCGTTGGGCAAGAGGACATCGACAAACTCGAGCACCTCAAGAACGCCGCTCTCCCAGCGCCCTTCGGGATCGTCGTTGGTATCGAGTGAGGTCGTAAGCCCCGCCTGTTTTGCGAGACGGAACAATTCCGGGACGCGAGAGCGCAGCGCGCGCTGGAGAAAATAGGAAGACAAATGCAGGTGCTGGGCGTTGAAAATGTAGTCCAGGTCCAGATCCTCGAAACGCATTTCGGCCATGACTCCGGCATACGTCAGGATGTACCGCTTCTGCAGCCGTGGAAGAATCACGGTGAGACCGGTTTTCTTGTCACTGAAGCGGCGGACACGGGAAACGTCGGCGCCGCTCTCAGCGAGACGCGCGAGGCACAGACCGCCGAGCGGATCGTCGCCAATGGCAGAGCTGAAACCGACGCGGTTGCCCAGCAGCGCAAAATTGTGGGCGAAGATAGCGGAAGAGCTGCCGAGCGTCAGTCCGAGGTCGGTAGCCTGATGCTCGCGGTCGAGTTCGAGTTTTTCGGGAAGTCCGTACAAGACGAGATCAAGATTGAGCTCGCCCACGACGCTAAGATCGAACTGAGTTTGCCTGCTCACAAAGTCCCGGAGTGCCGCTCAGTCCAGGATCACGACACGGCTGAGGTGGCGTGGATGATCCGGGTCGAGTCCCTTCTTGATTCCCGTGTGGAAACCAAGCAATTGCGCCGGAACGACGAAGGGTGCGAGCAGAGAAATCTCGGGCGCAGCGACGCCGAGTTCGAGGACAAGATCGCTGGAACGGCGAACGGACTCGCTCGCGTGATTGCAAACGGCGATGATCTTGCCGCCGAGTTCCTTCATTTCAAGCAGCACTTCGGCTTCGGCCTCGTAGCCGCTCTCGCTGAGAAAGAACATGAGGCACGTGTCCGCGTCGACGATCGCTTTGGGCCCATGGCGAAACTCGAGGGTGTGATGAGTCTGCCCGTAGGAGCAGGACATTTCCATGACCTTGAGGCCGGCTTCGCGCGCGATGGGATAGAACGGCCCTTGCGCGAGGAAAATGTAGTCTGCGAACTCGCGGCCCGCGACGAAAGATTCGATCCGTTCGTGGAGGCCGCGAATCTGCGAAGCGAGTTGCGAGGAAATCGCGGGAGCAGCCTCCAGAATCGCGCTGGTTCCAGCGCACGAAGCGGCAAGATGCTGCAGCGCGAGAAGCATCGACGTGAAAGACCGCGTCATGACCGTGCTTTTTTCGTCCGCAGCGGAAAGTTCGACGGTGAGATCACAGGTCTGAGCAAGGGATGAGCCGGAAGCGCAAGTGATCCCCAGCGTGGGGATCTTGTAATCACGAGAAAGAACTTGTGCCGCGCGAAGAGCTTCGGAAGTGCGGCCGGAGCGTGAAATCACCACAGCTTGCAATCCCGGCGATCGGAGAAGCGCGAGATCAGGAAACAGCAACGGTTCCGATGCAGGAAGCGCCCGCGCAGGCTGTCCCGTGAGCAGCGTCCACGCCGCCGCAGCAGCTTCAGCCAGATAGAAACTGGTGCCGCAACCGAGGAAGAGCCATTCCCTGCGCGACGTCGCTTGCTCGACAGCCGACCGAAATGCGGCAGTCGCATGAGCTTGCTGCAGCGCCGACGGCCAAATCTCCGGCTGGGAAAGAATCTCCGCGAGCGTGTGCGAATTCTGCAGAGGCGAATTGGCTGTTGGCATCAGTTCATGTCCTCGACGGCACACTTCCCATGCGACCACAGTTGAAACCGGACGAACATCCAGTCCCTAGACGAGAGTCACCTCAACGTCCGCATCTCGCAAGGCCTTCAATTGTGATTTTGGAATCTTCCGGTCGGTAATCGTCTCGTGAACGGCCGAAGTCGGCATGATAAGCGACAGGCTGCGCCGGCCGAACTTACTTGAATCACATACGACAACGGTGCGGCGCGCCGCTTCCGCCATGGCGCGATTCACGCGAGCTTCCAAAAGATTCGGCGTCGTAAGGCCGTAGCGCACATCGAAACCGTCCACCGCAAGAAAGAGTAGATCGGCGCTGAGCCGACGCAACGTTTCCTCCGCAAGCGGGCCGACCAGCGAGAACGAGTTCTTCCGCAACGTGCCACCGGTCAGGATAACGTCGACGGCGGTCCCGGCCAGTTCCGCCGCGATATTTGTGGCGTTGGTGATGATCGTCAAGCTGCGAAAATGCGCGCAGGCGCGAGCGATGGCCGAGGTCGTCGTGCCTGAATCGAGAATGATCACCTGACCCGGCCGGATCATTTTCACGGCCGCCGCGGCGATGCGGAGTTTTTCGTGGCGGAAGAGGCGCTCCTTTTCCTGGAGCGAGCGGTCGTTGAGGGCGCCCGTGCGTAGCGGCAAGGCGCCGCCATGCGTGCGTTCCAGGCGGCCCTGGTTATGAAGGAACTCAAGATCCTTGCGAATAGTGATCAGGGAGGTGTGGAAATGCTTGGAAAGATCGCGGACGAGGACACGGCCCTCATTTTGAAGGAGTTCGAGGATCTGGCGCCGGCGGTCTTCGTTCAGCATGAGTAGAGAGCGGTACTTTCGTTTTGTTTCGAAAAGATTCTTTTTACTTCGTTCCTAACACTCTGACATAGTTTCCCGCCTGAAACAAGATAGCGTGTCAAACGGTGCTCGCGACCAGTTCCACGTTAGCCTGCTTCCGAAAGTTCTCGATGTCGAGGAGACGGGCGGCCCCGGGCGAGTCAGCGAGACAATTCGCGGCAGCGCAGGCGGTTGCCAGCCTCAGCGTCTCTTCCATTGCGAAACCGTGGCTTGCAGCATGCGCAAACGCGGCGACGGTGGCGTCTCCACAGCCCACCGTCGACCGCGGTTGCACGACAACCGCAACAGCGTGATACACGGGTTCGCCGTGGCCCGGGCACCAGAGCAGCCCCTGGTCTCCCAAGCTGATTGCCGCGCTCCGCGCGCCCAGCGAAATGAGTTGCCGCACGGCGCGCGCTCCAACGGACAAGTCAGAGATGGTCTGGCCAGCTAGCGATTCCGCTTCCTGGCGATTCGGCTTTACAAATTGCGGCGACGCGGCCAGGGCGAGGCGGAGAGGCTCGCCGCTGGTGTCAAGAAACGTTCGGCAGCCAAAGGAATTTGCGTTCGCGATGAGAGAAGCGTAGAAGCCGTCTTCCAAACCGCGTGGAAGGCTCCCCGAGAATATCACCGTGAGCTGTTCCCTGCCCTGGGCGAAGGCAGACTCGCAACTTTTCCGAAAGTCAGTGGCTTCCAGCGGTGCGGGCGCACCACCTGGCTCGAGAATTTCCGTAACGCGGCCGCTGTCTTCAATAATCTCCAGATTGACGCGCGTTTCTTGCTGCGTCGGGCATGCGTGAGTCCGAATGCCAAGTTGTTTGAGGCCGGAGAGCAGATCTTCGCCCGTTTCACCACCTGCAAAACCAATCCAGGCCGGCGACTCCCCGAGCGTCCGCAGAATCATGGCGACGTGAGCCGCCTTCCCGCCGGCGTATGCGCGAGCGCTCTTCACTCGGTGAATTTGGCCAAGCTTTAGCTCACTCACAAGGACTCTCTTGTCCATGGCCGGATTCGGACTGACGCAAAGGAACTTCATGGCGCGGCGTGCGAGCTAGTCCTTTCCCGGCGTGGAAGGAACAACCGAACATTTATCAAACCAAGGATGCGCAGCGGAGAGACCGGCATTGACCTTCTGAATGTTGCGAACGCCGTCAACGTGAAGCCAATCCTCAAGAGCGGTAAAACCCTTTTGCACAAGAACCGAGACGCCGTCCTTCCATGTGGCACGGCCGCAGAGCACGCCGGAGAATCGCGCGCCAGCCTCGGCGGCAAGCTCGAGGGCGAAGCCAAACGTTTCGTTACTGACTCCTTCAGAGAGATAAATAAATGGGAGCGTCGCAGCTTCCGAAGCGCGAAGGAAATGTGCCTTGACTTCCTTACTGGAATAAAGCACGGCGGAGTTCGCCGCGGCCGGGCCCTCGACAAAAGTCATGTTGACCGGCACGCCCACTTTGAGCACATCCACTTTATACTGCGGCTTACAAAACTCTTCGATCGAACGCGTGACGGAAACGGGCTTGATGCGCGCGAATTCAGCGCCTTTCTCGTCCATCTCATCGTGATAGCTGACGAGCTCAAGAAAGAAAGGCGCATCCGCCGCGGCGCATTCTGCACCGACGCGCTCGACCCAATCTTGCTTGATACTGTTGATTTCGGTGGTGCTGAACGGCGAGTAGTAAAGGAGAACCTTGATGCCGTCGCCGCCCGCTTGCTGGAGCCGCCTCACGGAAAAGCCCTCCAGCAAGCTGGGAAGTCTCCCCCGGACCGACTTGTCGTATCCGGTCTTCTCATACGCAAGCAGCAATCCTGCGCCTTTTGCGCGCTGCGCTGCGGCGGGGAGACCAAATTCAGGATCAAGCAAAATGGCACTGGCATGCGGCGTAAGAATCCGGCTGACGGATTCCTTGAAGCGGATGATCAGGTCCGCGGGTACACTCTCCGGCGGCTGGCCAGAGGCTTTGGAAAAAAGGCTCCGAAGGGCGCTGCGCTGATCGATCGCCAAGGCCGCGATTACACCGCGGCGATCCGCAACAGCCGCCAATCCTTTCTGCTTCCCGGGCGAGAGTGTCAATGACTTCTCCAGGAATTCTTTCTAGCGCCTCGAGTTTACTTTGTGTCTTCGATCCAAGCCACTGCGCCGCGATCAAAACTCGGCAATTCGAAAACGAGACGATCGCCTTTGCGCTTGCCTTCGATCCGGTGCGCTTCCCCGAGAAAAGGGAGAAACTCCAGCCTACACTTGCGGCTTGCGGGGACCGTGATGCGAGCGCCGGATTCTGAAGACGGGATCAGGTTGCGATGCGGAACCAGGCTGGCAAAATTCACGAAGAACGCGTGGGGCTTGCCATCCACCGCGCCAACATTCGTGGCCACCAGCGGCCCCGCTTCGATCAGGAACTCTGGGTTAACTTTCAAAGCTGCAAGAAATTCCGCCGGGGCATGCTTTGAGCCCTCTTCCACATTCTTTTCCAGGCCCGCGAGATAGCCCGCGCCCGGTGAGTCTTTGAGACGAATGATCAGAGGTGAGGCAGGGAGCGCAGCCGCGTCCGCGCCATCCACAATCAGCTGACCGCCTTCAGCGAGGAACGTCTGGAGCTGGGAGCGCTCGGCCTCCGCAAGGAAAGATACACCCGGCAAAATAAGTTGCGCACCACGAAACTTCGCCAGTGTGCGCGGAGTAACAATCTGAAATTCGATGTGCTTTTGCAGCAACAGAATCAGGATGCCGCGGTAAGCCGCGAGAAAACGGGAAGCATCGAAGTTTCTGGACGCCGGAGAAAAATAGATGCCGACCGGGCGCATGGAAAGGCGAGGCCGGTACAGAGTTTTTTCGTGGGCGGCAATCCATCCAAAGATAGCAGTTCGAGTGCCGATGTCGTTGGAACCCGACATCGTGTGTCCAGGCGCGTCCCAGAAATTGACGCCGGCCAATACTTGCGAGGCCGCCAGCGTCTTCATCGCTTCCCTGGGATCGACGCCCTTGTCCCCATCCCAGGAATAATTGAGCAGCCAGGTGGGTTTCCCGTCTGCAAAGGCGCGGAAAGAGAGCATCCCTGCCTGATAAAGGAGCCAGTCAAGCTGGGTGCGCGAGGAAGCCATATGGTCGCCGCCGCCGAATTCGTATTCGTGCGCGATGGCATCGGCCACCGCGTACATTTCATAAACATCGGAGCCGACACGCGTCGCCTCTTGTTCGATGCCTGGATAGATTTCTGGAATGACGGCAGCGGCCGGATTGACGGCACGCGCATTCTCGCGGATTTCCCGTATGAACTCCGTCAGCGTATCGATGCGGAATTCCACCCACTTCCGAAAGTTGGCATCCGAGAAATCGCCGGGTTTGAGATCCTTGCGCGCATCGAGACCCGTCTTTTGACGGAACGCGGCAACCGTGAAGTCGTCAAAGCTGGCCCAGGAGTCTTCCCAACCGTCGAAGTGCGTCATCCAGTAGGGAATGTCGACGTAGATGCCGTCAATGCCAGTCGCAGCAATCTGGCGAACGCGTTCCATGTACGTCTTGCGCCAGGGTGTGGCATACGGGCTGATCCAAACGTCTTCGTCCCCGGGTCTGATCCAAAACGCCGCGTCAGACGCAAAGACCGCAGGTTCGCCTGTGAGTTTTCGTTGTAGCCAATCCGGATGATCCTTCAGGACGGAATGCGGAGATTTGTCCGCGTTGGCGGTAATGCATTCCGTGCCGGCAATGTATACGAACGCCTTGTTTCCAACGGCGTGAGCTTTTTCCGCCAGCGTGCGAATCGCTTGCAGCTTCTCGGCAGGGTCGAGAAAGCTTTCGTAGCGTCCCGTAATGTCGTTATCGACTTCGATGCCGAAAACGTGACTGGCTTGCGCATCGCGAATGATCGCATCCGCATTCGTTGCGCTTAAGCCATAAGCCCCGATGCGAACGAAGTGCATCCAGTCCTGATCCGGGTCACCGCACCTCGCGGCACCCCCCAGGAGCAGAAGGCACACGGAGGACGCGATTTTCCATCCGCGCATCGCCAAATTGCCTTAGAACTCGAATCGCACGCCGACCTGTGTGCGCCGCGGCGAACCGAGAGTGCTCGTGACCTGGCCAAATTGAGAATCACCAAACATTGTGTTTGGTACGTTAAACCTCGGTGTATTCGTGAAGTCAAAAAACTCGCCGCGAATCTGCAGCTTCATGCCTTCACGGATTGTGAACTCCTTGCTGAGGGATAAATCCATATTGTGAATTCCGTCGCTGCGGAGATTTGAGAAGTAGCGAGGCGCGTTTCCGGCGATTTGATCGCCGGGATCGGCGAAACAGCTCGCGTTGAAGACCGAAGAGTCGGTTGAAGCGGCAGTATGGTAGCTGAGTCCAGAGGAAAGTTGCGGGCAGATCACATCGGGCCGTTGGCTGCCATCCGCAAGACGACCGTCCGCGATTCCGAAGTTAATGGGCGTTCCAGATTGAAAGGTCAAGATCGAGGAAATGGACCAACCGCCGACAATGGCATCCAGAACACGATTCATGTCCTTGCCAATCCAGCGGTTCCGCCCGACAGGCACATCGGCAATCACCGCGACAACCATGCGGTGGGTGGCATCATTGGCGCTGATCGAATGTTCGGCCTTGAGGTTGTCCAATTCCTGGGGGTTCCCCGAGCTCAGGCTCTGAGTAATAAACGAGTTCGCTCCTGCTGAAGAGTTATCTGTCGCTTTTGAAAGAGTGTAGTTCCCCTCAAAACTGATGTAGTGGCTGGGACGCTTTTGAAACCGCACCTGGAGCGAATGGTAGGCCGCGCTGGCCGTCAACAAAGTGAGTCCGCTGAAGGGGCCGTCAAATTGCGGGAACGGGCGCAGAAGATTGATGGCCGGGATTTCGTCGTCATTGTAGATGGAGTCCGGCTCGTTGAAAATCGCGTTCGGTCCCTGAAAGAGCGGCTGAAACGGATTGGCAACGAGGCCATTGAGAAAATTCGAGACATCCGCGTTATCCAGGTCGTGACCTGGATTCATGGCTGCAACAAGCTGGTTGCGAATCGAAGAGGGTAGGAAGTTGCGATTGGCTGTTCCAGAAAACGAACTGTACGGAAGATGCGTGCTACGGCTGGCGGAGTAGTCGACTCCGATTACGAACTGCCCTCGGAACAAATGTTGAACGCCGAGGTTCCACTGATAGATTTCCGCGTTGCGGGCCTTACCTGTGTCCAGGCTGTTGTTGTTGGGGAAACCCCAAAGGGCCAAATCGGCATATTTCGTTCCCTGTGGCTGGGGCAAGCCCGATGGGAAGGGATTGGCGAGCGTCGCAAACCGCGTTTCAAAATTGTCTTTCGTGAAACGGATGGGTGTGAAGTTGCCAAAGGCGGTGCCTGTGAATTGGAAGTTGGTGGCAACACTCAAACCATAGTAAAGTCCGGCTCCGCCGCGGACCACGGTGTTGGGATTAAGCGTGTATGCAAAGCCAAGCCGTGGCGCCCAGTTATTCCGATCTACCCGGGCATTACGGTAGCCTGAACTCGGGAAGGTCGTCGTTCCCAAAAGAGCGTCCGTGCGCGTCAGGACGCCGGGAACATCAATGGGAACCGTAATGCCGCTCGCTCCCGTGAAGTCGCTGAACTGAATGTGATTGTGCCGCTCGCTATACGGCGTGCTCCACTCGTAGCGCAGCCCCAGGTTTACCGTCAATTTGGAGTTCACCTTCCAGTCGTCCTGGAAATAGAAGGCCGTGTCTTTGGACTTGTTGGCCACGGACGGATTGATTGCATAGAAGGAGTCTGTGTCGCCGTAGCCAAGCAACAATCCGGCAAACGAGTTCCCCTGGTCTGAATTCCCAACCCCGACCACTTGTTCGGTTACACTGGTAGCAAAGTGAAAGAAACCCGTCGGCGGATTAGGCTGCGAAAAGTTGTTGAAGAACAGCCTTTGCTCGCCGCCGAACTTCCAGATGTGGCGCCCCCTGACCCAGGAAAGAGAGGAACCATAGGAATAGAGCGAGTGCGCGAAACGCGTGTCCGTGCAGCACTGATTAAAGAGCGAGGTCGCGTTGTTATCCATCTGAATCACGGGAATGCGCGAAATCCCGTTTCCAGTGCCTAGGACGGATGGAAGATTCACGCTGGATAGGGTCGGATAATCCTCAGTGACGGGAGCGACCGCGCGGTCCACGGAGAACCTGCTCGTGACCACGGTCGTGGGAGTGGGACCCCAATTGTGCTCAATCACGGAGTTATGCACGTCCGTGGAAAACGCCAAGCCATCGTTGAAGTCGCCGTCTCCAAATATGGTCGGGATCTTACCGCTGTCATGATGGTTGCTATAGCGCCCGGAAATGCGGTTCTTGTCGGAAAAATGATGGTCCACCTTGATGTCAAACTGACGTGCCGAAAACTTGGAGAGTAGCGCGTCGTGATAATTGAATTCCCCCGGGCCTGCGTTGTCGACGGTAGGTTGCGGATACAGTTTGATGATGGCTTGGCCGATCGGGTCGATCAGGCCCGCGTCAATGACGTTCGGAATCGCGAAATCCTGACGATTCCCTGCGGAGTCGACGTTTAGGGGATTGAAGATGCGCTGTTGTAGAGCTTGGCCGGGCGTACAACCATTCGCTGCATCGGAGCAGATTATTTGAGTATTGCGGAAGTCTCCCGCCCGTTCCAGCGCCGTGGGAACGAATGCGTCAATGTTCACCGGATCGTTCTGCCGCGTCTTTTCAAAATCCACAAAGAAGAAAGTCTTCTCCTTCTTGATGGGGCCTCCCAGGGAAAACCCATATTGATCTCGCGCGTGGTCCGGATTGGGAATACTAAATTTGTTGCGGAAAAACTCGTTGGCATCCATGGCGGATCTCTGTCCAAACCACCATCCGCTGCCGTGAAACTTGTTTTTGCCTTCCTTCAGAACAATGTTCACGACGGTTCCGCCGTTGTTGCCGTACTCCGCCGAGAAGCTGTTGTTCTCGACCTTGAATTCCTGGATGATTTCGACAGACGGCTGATAATAGACGTTGGTCGTCGCGCCTTCCCCTTGTTCGGGCGCGCTTGTGAGAGCTCCATCGACGCGCACTTCCGCGGTGGCATTGCGCTGTCCGTTGGAAACAAAATTGGTGCCCGTGGGGTAGGAATCCTCCGTGCCCTGGCCGGCGGTTTCCGTCACGCCGCCCGCAAGAAACACCAGGCCGAAAAAACTCCGGTTCACGAGTGGAATGTCCCTCACGTATTCATTAGTCACATCCGTTCCGAGCGACGCATTGCCGGTGTCGAGCAACGGCGCCTGTTCGGTTACGTGCACTACTTCCGACACCGTCTTTGGTGAAAGGCTGAAATCCAGACTTGCTTGCTGGCTGACGGCGAGAGTCAAGCCTTTGCGCTCTTGCGTCGCAAAATTCGGGGATTCGACACGAATCGTGTAAGTGGCCGGCCGCACGCCCGTGAACACGTAGATGCCGCGGGTGTCCGTGGCGTAGGTTCGCGCGATTCCGGTATCCTCATCCACGAGCGTGATTTTGGCGCCGGGGACGACGCTTCCGCTCGAATCACGGATCTCTCCCGAAAGTTGCGCGCTGTACCCCGATTGCGCGCGGAGAGAAACGGGAACGGCTCCGGCAAAGAACAAAACAACGAGAATCGAGAGCGAAAGCTGGAGAAGCTTGCGAAAGGGCTGCGACATGCAAACCTCCTGTTTTTGATCGATGTTCTTGCAAAATCCGGACACTTACGAGTTATTACGCTTTCTTTCTTTTACTTACTATTCCGCTGGAAGTCAAGCACTCAAATCACTAAGCCGGGCAGCCTGCGTCAGAGCCAAGGAACGCCGTGAAGGAATATTGATGCCTCCAATGCTTGCGAACCGTAGGATTTGCGATGTCGAAGTTTCCCCACGTCTGAAATTGCGCGCTCGACCGACTCTTACAAACGGTTATTCGGCCGGCGGACCATGCGAATGGGTAGCCCTGGAACTGAAGCATTAGAACGCGGCAGAAAGCGTCGATAGCGAGGGTTCCGGTCGATCCCGGCAAGCAATGGGCTCATTTTGCGGAGGAGGAGCCGCTTGCGCTCAGTGTTTTTCGCCGCCTTGAGTCTCAAGAGGGGTTTTTCAAGCTCTGCCAGTAGTTCGGCTAATTCGCTTAATTCGTTCTCAGCCGCTCCACCAACTCATAGGCAAGCAAATGACCTGGCATGCCAATCAGAGGCTGGGCTTGGCGGACTCGAGTACGAATCTCTCAGCGGCGCGCGCTTTAGCCTTCGCGGCCTCTTCTTCTCGATTCTTCGCTGGCGCATTCGTTTCGAGGGAATGAATGAGACGAGCCGAGATTCCGGCTATTTCATCGACAGCCGCCAGAAACGCGGCCTCATTGGCTCTCGACGGTTTGTTAAAACCGCTGATTTTTCTTATGAACTGGAGTGACGCGGCTCGAATTTCTTCGGCGGTGACGGGTGGATCGAAGTTGAAAAGTGTTTTGATATTCCTGCACATTCCTCTGACCTCAACCAGACTTGACCTTCTGTGTTAACGTTGCAACTGAAATCCGGTCTTATGTCACGCCAGCCGAGTTTGCCGCCTTGGAAGTAGTGCAGCGCTGGCGCGCATAACTCGCCCACGGACCCGTTGGGTCCAATCTCACATAGGCCTGCCAGTGCTGCTTCGCTTCGGCATAGGCCTTCAGTTTTTCGCAGACGAACGCCAGGTTGTAATGCGCGTCCGGATAGATGGGATTCAGCCGGACCGCCTGCCGCAGGT
>WNFQ01001723.1_pt1 | contig 15619 bp, 18 predicted proteins | sample 5400171 | NCBI WGS metagenome assembly WNFQ01 (sample SAMN13153356, study PRJNA577476) | soil metagenome | isolation source: 20 cm soil under Madrone tree | place: USA:California | collected 2016-06-14 | reverse complement strand
CCGAGACCAATGCTATTGCGTGCCGGTTATGGCTCTATACGCAGTGCCGTGTTCTTGGCCGTGTTTGTTGCTATATATCAAGGTACGTTTTCTATCTTTTATCCGTTGATAGCGGGTTATGGCTTATATGTAAACTGGTGACAAGGTCACTTCTGCTTGACGCAGAACGTGCGTCGTGCTCTGGTCGGGCGGCCGCACATCCCCAGTTGGCTACTCGCCGCGCTTGTCTCCAAGCCGTCGTTCTGGTTAGGCGGCCTGCTCTCGGGGATGTCGGTGCTTATTGAGGCAAAGCATCGGCGTGGAGAACTTGCAATGTACGTGTTGCCGAAGGGTCTTGAGAGTGCGTGGGTTGCCGCGCGGGGGAAGGGGCTCGTGTTTCGGACTGGGAAGCATGGGAGCGCATTAGTAAGTCCTTGTCGTTCTACGACGAATTTAAGCAGATATTTAACATGCACTTCCTCCAATTAGTTGACTGCGATTGGGATGGGAATGGTCATGGTACGTTTACACAACTTTTTGACTCGCTCTCAACTAACTTTGAACTGCCATGCAGAGCACATATCAGGTTCGTGCCTTCTTATTATCTTGTCGTCCGTGAGATCGATGTTTTCCGGAAGAACGACCCACAACATTTGTCCGGTTTCGTGCGGCGGATATTATACCAATTTATTGGACCAAACTAGACCTTGATGCATGTAGTGCCGTCTCATGGTATATGCTAGACTACTGTTGGGCGGAAGCGCATTCCTTTTTGCCCTTGTTACCCTCAGTTGGGCTTTATTGTCATGCAACAAAATTACAGCACCACGGGCTCATTTAGCTCATTTGTATTTTACCTCGGAGTCACCACGGCGCACGTTTGTGACATCCGTGACCAGTAACATAAATCACTGCCCGCCTAATGTCACGCTTGCACAGCCATTTGTCAGGGCGCAGGTGGCTGCCCAAGCAAAAGCTCCATCGATACAGCAAATAATTCAATGTCTCACTTCAGGGGAAAAAATCTCAACCATGGGGCTATGCCCACGGCAGTGAGTACAGGTACGCGTTTCAAGTCATCATCATATGTAAGGTCAGGACCCCAAATATGTCTAGATGAGCGCCATTCCCCCCACACAGCGCAAAATCAGGTACCGCGAAACAACGGACCTGATCCTATCGATGGTCCTGGGGACTCGTTCCACAAGTATCTAGTGAGGGAAGCTGACAAGGTCAAGAAGGGGGAGAGTCAGAGAGAAGATGCCCAGGAAGTGCTTATATTCGTGCGTCGAGTCATTTACAATTTCCCGGCCCCACTGGCACCAGCATACTCATGTAGACGAACGTAGGCCGCCCTGCTCGCTGCTACAATTGCGACACTTATTGGCGCATCGATCCGAGGCCTCCAAATAGACCCGCTTGACAAGTGGGCATTCTATCTCGTGAAAACCTATGAGCTGCTCGTCGTCGGGGACAAATTGGAACCCGGCGATTTCCTCCCCTCGTCGACCCTTACCGATCCCAACAATTTCACGCCGGAGAACTCTGCCATAATGATCAACTCGCTCTGGTTTTTAAGCATGTCCGTCTGTCTGACGTGTATAATGCTGGGTTCGTTACTACAGCGGTGGGCAAATCAATACAATACCAACATTTTCACACGACCTCGGACCGACCCACGCAACACGGCAGAGCCTCGTTCCCCCTTTGGCGCCGGTGGAGACGAGCTGCGCCTCCCATGGTTGATTGAAGCACTGCCGGCGATGTTGCGCATATCCCTTTACCTGTTCTTCGCAGGTTTCGGTGTATTCGTCTTCAACCTCACTTCCGACTTCGGGACGTTCGAGGCGCTGCTCCTCACAGCCGGTTCCCTCATCTGTCCACTCCTATGCTTCTGGCATACATGAAGCCGAACGGCTTTGTCGCGGTTAACTCGTGTCACTCCATTTTCGGAGATCTGTACAGCCTCTACACCGGGTTTTGCCGCTGGATGCGTCGCAGACACGGAACGGAAGATCTCGCAAAAGAACTGCTCAAAAGCCGTTCCTTGTCCCATTTTTGTGATGCGCCGCTCCGGTCATTGCGTCCCAATACGGAATCCGAATCCTTTTCAGCAAGTTGGTTGTGTTCATAGTGGCATCGCCATTTTCAGGCCACCTTGTGGTCCGTCTTATGAGTGGCGTCTCGTGCGCAGGGCGCATGGATACCACCCCCTGTATCAGTCCGCATACAGTGTCCCTACACCCCCCGACCTCACGTCTCGCACTAACACGTAGCATTCACGGAGCGTGTCCTCGAATCATGTCCTGGAGGGAGCTATTGTATCACATACGGAACCCAAGAACTATTGTCGCACATAATTACCAGACCCAAAAAGGTCATATAATAGGGTTTGCATCGATCATCTATACAGGACAGGAGCAACTAGAATAGTTGGTGGGAAATTTCTATGGGTCAGGGGGCGTGTTATCACGTCGATTTCGAATTTTGTCACAGCGAGGCGGTGACCCAGCTCGAGCTCGAGCACTAAAGCAACTGATACGTATTGGAACAACGCGTTTTCCCTGCCTATGGCTTATACTACCAGACTTTTTGCGTATACTCTTCGACTTTGCTTCGAAATAAATCCCGATGACCTCTGCCCTATTTTCGTTCACATGATGATGTGAACAATGATGAATAGAACAATACGTCGAGCAGGATTTTCGGGTCAATGATGATATTGAGGCTGTGTGACTGCTGTGTGGCGGGCGCCGTGCGCCAAGACTGTACCAAGCGCCGACCACGACCTTACAAGAGTCCGTGCAGTATTTCCTCTGCACCTCCCCCCCCACAATACCCGACGCCATCCGTTCAATGTCTCAATCTGCGGCTGCAGATAACGTTCCACGTGATATAGCCCTAGGTATAGGACAGTCATTGTATCTTCGTCTTCACACTATGAACACCCTCCTATAGATGAAGCAAACGCCCAGCAGGATCAAGCCGCGCAAGGAGAGTTCAACCTTTCCGATGGTTCTGGAGCTCTGTTCTCCATGTATCTCGATAGGGCCTTTTCAGAGGATAAAAACATGATTGAAAGTTGGAAAGGAGATGCTGATGGAATGCTTCTCTTCGTGAGTCTTCATGCCACCGCTATACTTCTACGTATAATGTAGAATTCGTAGACCGGTCTCTTCTCTGCTGCGGTCGCGGCATTGCTCGCAATGTCCGTTCAAAACATTCAGCGGAATCCACAGGACACCTTATCTTTTTATCTCGCACATATCTATCAGAATGTCTCTTCCCAACCGAATGGATCTCCGCTTCCTATTCCCTCGACCTTGACCGACCCCATCGAAAAATTTGTCGCGCCCACATCGGACGTTTGGGTCAACGGACTTTGGTTCCTGAGTCTGGTCATCAGTTTGACCTGCGCATTATTGGCGACATTGCTACAGCAGTGGGCACGTCGCTATCTAAGGGTCGCCTACCCTCGTTGCAGCCCCCAAAAGCGAGCGCGTATTCGTGCCTTTTATAAGCACGGGGTCGAGAAGCTGCACATTCGCTGGACGATCGAGCTATTACCGGCGCTGCTCCATATATCCCTTTTCCTCTTCTTTGCCGGCCTTTCCGTGTTCCTGTTCGGGATCCATCGCACTATTTTCAAGGTCATAACCGCCTGGATTGGTGTATGCGGCATTTTATATGCATCCCTCACGTTCTTGCCCGTCATTCACAAGGACAGCCCTTATTCCTCACCACTTTCTTCGACGTTCTCTTTCTGTCTCACCGGCATACGATACGTCTTCTTCCGTCTTCTTCAGAAGTTCCCACACTTCGATGCCTCCATTTGCATGCCGCTCCGCAGTCGAGATCCGAGGGCAGTCCACCTTGACGACTTCTTTTCGCACAGTATGAGCAAGACAGCAGAGGAATACGCCCTCAAACTTGACCCCAGTATCGACTATCGTTCGTTAATGTGGATGTTCCAGTCATTGGATGAAGATACGGATCTCGAGAAATTCTTCGAAGGCCTTCCTCGCCTTTGCGACTCAGAAACGGGGAAAAAATTGAACCTGCAACTAGGTTTTATCAAACAGAACAAGGAGAGACTATCGAATGCATTGATTGGCTTGATGAACCGTACTCTGTCATCTAATCTGTTCCCTGACTTTGTGAAACAACGCCGGGTGATTATCTGCACCAAGGTCATCGAATCGACATCCCTCTTTGGACCTTGGTGGATATTGCGTAGCGTTCTCCTCGGCGGTTGGCATAGATTCCTAGGGTGCATAGAATTTGGGCTTTTCGTGCAGAATTGGGACATCCCACACAAGGTCACGTGTTTCTATGCGCAATGCGTAGCTGCCCTCACCATCTCGATTGTGCGGGACCACGACGAACGTTGGAACCAGCTGGCAAGCGGCCTACTAGACGTATCCAAATCCCTCCTCCAGAAATATATCGGAAATGGCGACAGCATACTACTCGCTAACGCCCTCTTTATCATTCGGCGAACCGTTCAAACGTACTCTGGGTCGGCGGAGCGTCACAGACACGACATTATCGGCGCATCATCGAAGACCCTAGAGACAGTCTGCAAACTCGATATCCGAGGTACTTTGCCGGAGCTCCAGCACGAGTTCTGCGGTCTATGGAACCAACTTGTTGATACGGCGCAAACTGATCCTCGGCCTCACCACGTATTCGTCGCCACGACTACACTCAAGAACATTCGCAAGCTTTACATTGCTTTACATAAATGCTCTGATACAGCATTTTATACCACGACCGATGATCGAGACCCGATTTTTGATAATCCCAAGTCATACCCGATGTGCGATATTGATGATCATCACCCCTCCCCGCCAATCCCGGACTTACAATTCGACGAGCCGACACCTGATACAGCTGGAGATGGCCCTCCCACACCCAGCATGATGTCCATGCCCATACCCACTTTCCACTACCCACCAAGCCGGCCACCAATCTTCCCCACAGCTTTCTCACGATCAGCTCCGTACCACGCCACGTCAGCTTCGACTCATGGCCCGCACTTCGTAGACACGTACCATCAATTGGGCGCTCCTCCTCCAGATGCTACGATACTTTTCCCACAACCTTACCTTCTGCCTGGGGTAAACGTGCAATCACCGCCAATACTACCTCATATATCCATTCCAGTTTCGTCCGTTGACCTGGACAATGCACCCACCACCTTTTCTGATTCATCGGGAGGGCATGTCCAGTCCTCGCAGAAACCATGAGAGACGTTCGAAGCAAGTACGCATCAAGAATCCTATAAATTATGATGCAAAACTCATGTACTTTATTTCTTGTAGCGTTTTCTGTACCCTCTTGTTTCTCTGGGTCTTATGTTCGGTGGCGGTCCATGACCCTCCAAGTTTTGATAGTTCAAGGTTCCTCGATGTCACTATATCATTCTCTGCCGCTCCGAGGTCCCGTGCGTAACCTAGGAGCCTCGGCGCATACTATTCCCACATGCTGACTTTGTTATCCACTTTTTTTCCCTTCCTGCTATCCGATTGATCTCTAACATGTACCCTTCATCATCGTTTTCCTCTATCCTTATCGTCATGTACCGATTTCCAATGGAAGCACTGCTGATACCATAATACATCGTGGCTTTATATCGTGCCTGAGCTGTGAAGGTACCGTGCTAGATCTTGCTCAAGGTCCAAACTCGAAAGGCATAGAATATATTTTGACGTTCAGCGTTCAACGTTTTCATCTCTGACGACAAGTGTGAAAGTTTTGTGGAAAAACTCTATGGGTTAGAGGATATATTTTATCTTCGATTTCCCGATTCTATAAGAGCGCCAAATGGCCTGGGAAAGAGTTTATCAAGCGCCGAGCGTTCACATTTTTGGAAGAGCAGAGCGGAACCTTCTCCATCAACTCCATCTTCTACAATGTCTCATTCCACGGGTGATAGAGCCCTGCCTGAGCGGGGTCCAGGTATGGCAGCCACTTGATTTCAGTCCAAGGATAACCCTCTGGTAGGCTCTACAGATGACCCTCCGCAGTACCCCCAAGGAGAGTTCAATACTTCATACGGACCTGAAGATCTATTCTCTATGTATATTGACCGGGTTATTAAAAGCGACACGAAGATGGTAGAAAGCTGGAAAGGAAATACCGACGGAATGCTGGTCTTTGTAGGTCTTTGGGATACTCGATGTTTCTGTGTATAACGTGAAATTCTAGACTGGTCTGTTCTCTGCTGTGGTCGCGGCACTGCTCGCAGTGTCCATGCCAAGTGTCCAACGAAATCCGCAGGACATCTCATCATTTTATCTCGCACATATCTATCAGCAACTTTCTACCCAACCGAACGGGTCCCAACCTTCCATCCCCTCGGGCTTGACCAACCCCATCGAGCCATTTACTCCACACACATCGGCCATTTGGATCAATGGACTTTGGGTCTTGAGCCTCATCCTCAATTTGACCTCCGCCCTATTGGCGATATTGGTACAGCAATGGGGAGTTCGCTATCTAAGGGTCGCCTACCCACCTTACACCGCCCACATGCAAGCACGAATTCGTGCGTTTTATAACCACGGAGCTGAGGGGCAGCAACTCATTCCCTGGACGATCGAAGCGATACCAGTGCTACTACATATCTCCCTTTTCCTCTTCTTTGCCGGCCTTTCCGTGTTCTTGTTCGGGATTCATCCGACAATTTTCAAGGTCGCGACCGCCTGGATCGGGATATGCGTCGTTTTATACGCATACCTCACGGTTTTACCGATTTTTTACAAGAACAGCCTTTGTTTCTCACCGCTTTCTATGCTGGTTTCCTTTTGTCTTACCGGCATACGATGTGGCTTCTTCCTTCTTCTTCTTAAGTTCCCACGTTTCTATTACATGTACATCCCGCTCAGCAGTCGAGATCCAAGGGCAGTCCACCTTGACGACTTCTTTTCGCACAGTATGAGCAAGACAGCAGAGGAATACGCCTTCAGACTGAACCCTGGTATCGACCACCGTTCGTTGATCTGGACGTTCCGGTCTTTGGATAATGATACTGATCTCGAGAAATTCTTCGGTTCCTTCTCTCGCTGTTGCGACTCGGAAATAGGGAAAAAATTGAACCTTCAACAAGGCTTTATCAGACAGAACAAGGAAGAGCTGTCCAACGCATTGATCGGGTTGATAGATCGTACTCTGTCATCTAACCTGATCTCTGCGTTTGTGAAACAACGCCGGATGGTTATCTGTGGTCAGGCCATGGTTTCGAATCGCCTTGAGCCTTGGTGGATCTTGCGTCGGGTTTTCTTTGGTGATTGGACCACACTCCTAGGATCTGTTGAATTTGGGCTTCTGGTGAAGAATGTGAAGAGCTTCACACAGAGTAAAGTCACGTCTTTCTACGCGCAATGTGTAGCTGCCCTCGTCATGTCAACTGTACGGAATCGCGACGAACGTTGGTACCAGCTGGCCAGCGATCTACCCCATCTGTCAAAATCTCTCCTCCATAAATATATCGAATCTGGTGATAGCCTACTACTCGTTCACACCATTTTCATTGCTCGGCGGACAGTCCAAACGTACTCTAGCTCGGCAGAGCTTCGAAATGACATCATCGACGCATCGTCCAAGACCTTACAAACCCTTTGCGAACTCGATATCCGAAGAACTTCACCTGAGCTCCAGCACAATTTCTGCGGATTATGGAACCAACTCGTTGAAACGGCAAACGATCCCCGACGCTTTCACCCCGTATTCGTCTCCACGGTGACGCTCAAGAATATTCGCAAGCTGTTCTTCGCTTTGCACGAAGGCTCTGGTACACCTGTGACGGCATTTAATGCTACGATTGACGATTGGGACCCTATTCTAGACAATCCAATGTTTTACCCCACGTGCACAATTGATGGTCATCATCCCGACCTGCCGGCCCCCGACCTGCTATTCGACGAAACGCCTTCTGATGCACCTGGAGATGGACCCCCCGCCCCCGTCATCACGCATATGCCCCTACCCTTTTCCCATGTATCAGCCCACTCATCGAACTTCCTCACACCTTTCAACCCTCCACCATTGGGTGACTCAGCGCCGTACCAGCCCTCGTCAGTTCCGACTCATCATGGCGGACATTTAGCAGAACCACGTTCTCATTTGGGTGTTCCATCTCAGGACGATATGGAACCCTTCTCTCAACTACAATCGACCCGCCCCGATGCCTTAAACGTTTCTCGTGGGGTAGATGCACAACCACCACCTTCGGACCCTCTTTTATCACCAGCTCAGCCACCCTCGCCGTCCTTCCCAGTTGCGAATACTGTCCCAGCTTCCGATTAATTGACCCTCTCCAATGCCTCAAATGTTTCATGTGCAAGAAATGTGCAATAATCCCCGTCATAAATTCGTTCTGCCGGAGCTGGGAGCGCCGGCTCTGTACCATGCTCCACGGTGCCACCTCGATCGTTTTGTGGGCCCTCTCGAATTTTTGGACGAACCTAAAGGATATGTGTCTTGTTCGCGTTTTTTATTCCCTATTTCTCACTTACGTTTCTTCATACCGAGATTTCCTGAAGCGTTTTTCTGATTTGCTGGAGTCTGTATAAACGTACGATAATTTGCCGGACCGATTCTGACAAACTGATTATCAATCAGCACATCGACGTATCTCAGGCCTCAGGCCTCAGGGCTCATCCAGGTACTCTCACGCGTTTGCTCACAATACCCGAGTTTCCACGAGCCTTACACTGTCGTCGTGCAAATGACAGAGGTCAAACCCTATTGTACCACCCTTGTTGACGCGCCGGCTCCTCCCTTTGACACGACATCGCTTGCCAACTGTCCCGTAGTGTTCCTTATTCCGCCTTCAAAAGGTAAGTGTAGAGAGGACTGGGTCATACGAGGGGGGGACGTGCCTCTCCACCGCCGCGGCACCGTGACGTGAGGCGCAATAGTATGAATGACACCCTGATTGACTACTGGAATGCCATCACGGTCCAGTGCTTCTGAATCAAACTGTATGTCAAAGTAAAGTCGTGAATTCAGAGTGTTCAAAGCTAAGTTCAAGGATACAATAAATACATTCCGAGGACTACTTCGCGCACCCCAGCGAAAACGCGTGTTGCATGGAAACCTCCCCTTCATGGTGGAAATATGAATGACTCAAGGGGCTGTATCTCTGCCTTACCGTGATGGGTTTCGGAACGGAATGGGTTCTACGGATGTCGAACGTTTAAACTGAACTTGACATTCATTTAGAGTACCCATGTAACCCATCTCCTTCAATGTCTCAACCCCGAGATGACGTTCCTCTTGCTCATGTTTCCTGCCGGGCAACCGACCTGCAGCCGTGGCACGGTCTAGGTGCGGAATAGTTATTGAATCTTCCGTTCAATAACCCTTCAAGTCACGTACGCCACAGACCCAGCCTGATCATGGTCGAACCCGCCAAGGAGACTCAAATCTTTTCGATGGTGCCGTATATCGAGAGGGCTATTGAAGACTCTAGGATGATAACTTAGAATGTTGAAAAGGAAATACCGATGGGCGGCATCAGGAAAAATGTCTCGCGCTAACGAGAGATAAACCCGGAATAGCCGTTTGATAACCGAAAACAACCGACATAAGGAAGATAACGTATTGATAGCGATCAGATAACTGTCAGATAACTATCAAACTTGTCAATCGATCGCTTGACCACTACGGTTGGCAAGGACTAAGATTGGGGTGTAGCCTGCTACCTGTAGTTCGGGGGAGAAAAGGCGTGCGGCACTGGGTCGAACTTGAATATGGAAAAATTGTGGCTCCGCAGCGCTATCATGGAAGGCCCATACAGTGGGAGTGGAGAAGTAGTAATCAGGCGGTGTTTTCTCGAGACGCCCCCCCGGCTCCGAGACTGTTCCTCGTCTCGGCTGGACTTTTGCACTGTCACTACGAATTCGAGGTGGTGCTACCACTACAGTACTCCAGTCCCAAGTCTAACATATACGCAACCATTCGACAGGAGGTACACACTACGACACACTGCGTCACCTCTGGCACCAACTCCGTCATGCACTATGGAAGGCTCAAGACACAAATTTTACTTGACCTTCATCATAATCCGCCTTCGGTCTATAATCGAGTTGAGGATCGTTTAAACGTGTCCTGACGCTAATATGGAATAATGGGTTCGGCGGAATTTGCCGCCCACCCCCGTGATGGCGCCTATCAATAACGATCAACTTCCGACGTTCCCTTCTTACGGAGGTGACTCACACTTCGAGGACCCGCCAAAAGGCTTTGTCCAGTTCGTCGGTAATTAGCTGCACGGCGTCTTGAGCATCGAGCTGATCTTCTTTTGCGACTCCCTCCTGCTCTTGGCTGTTCGAGTCTTCTATAATTCTAAGAGGGATGTTCCACTGGGCGAATTCATCGCCGTCGAACATAATCTGAGTGTTTGTACGTTTGATTTCCTGGAGCATCCAGCGAAGAGGAATGTTGGCCAGGGCATATCCTGAATCGCTCGGCTTGTTTCCTCCGCCAACATCTGTGTACTGTCAGCCAACCACAACCGGAAGCCCAGGTTTACAGAAACGTACCGCAATGACACCCAGCGAACCATACCTCCTTCACATCTGTCTTGATGCCATGCACAAACTGAAACCCATGTCGATACAATTCTGGGCGGAACTTGGTGCGGTGCTATCAACGTGTAAGCCACTGCGTGGAAGCGGCTCCAGAGAATGTGCCCAACTTCACATACTTCGTCAAGTGACAAGCCCTGTCTGAATACCCTAATTGTGGAGTTTACATCCACAAAAGGTAATGCTCGACGCGTCACGACTCCCACACTTGCGACTGTGTCCCTATGGATCAATTGCCTCAGCTTCTGTGTTGGCCAATGTACTTTTCATGGACAGCTGAGCCCCATGAGGTGGAGTTATGATTACCTACCAGACACCAACGAAGTCAATGGGGACAGGGCGACAGAGTGTCTCCTTGAACCCTGAGACGAGGGCTTCATTCTTTAAACCAGTGGACGTGAAGAGTTTGTATGCAAGAGGAACTTGAAACATGCTGTCTTTTGTGAGCAGGCCGACCTGTATGGTTGACCAAGTTGGCATCAGGACTGATTAGGCATATATCTTAGATAGAAAATCATACCTTGGACAACATTCCCGCGAGTGTTCGGGCAATGTATGCGCCACGAGAGAACCCTAGCAACAAAACCAAAATCGCAGTAGGTGAGCTGTCTCCCATCAGGGGCACGATGTGAACCAGACGAACCAAATAAGCAAACACGGTCACCGACATCATAATTCTGCATGAGGTATTTGTAACCCGCTATCACATGTAGGGGGAAGGACTGAGCGAAGCCCTGATCCAGGAACAGCGGAATCCGTCGAGAGATGGTGCTCACGGCACTTGGTGAGAAGTATGTCCCAACTCCTGCCTACAAATAGATAAGAGATTTGGAACAGATAAACGGGACACCCACTTGGTAATAGCACAATTGGTTTCTACTATCTTTCCTCAAAAGCGAATACAACTTGATCACATTTGTAGGTTCGTCATTATATTCATTTCCTGTGCCATCAAAGCATAATACAATTGTGCGGGCGGACGGAGCTGAGTCGGAAATGTGAATAGGGCTTATATCCATGGCAGGGGAGAAAAATGACAGACATTGCAGAAGGCCAACATTGCCTTATATGATGTTGGAGGTGAGCGTCAACTAGGACTCTTGTCAACCTCCTGACACATGCCCCATTCCAGCTCAGCCACCCTCGCCGTATCCGGTCCTAAGTTAGCTTCCAATTGACCATAGCGCAATTAGTACATCGTGGATGATCGTGAGCAACGTCGTTCAATATACACGTATCTTAGGTCTCATCCACCTACTTCAGTGCCACTATCCTACAAACACCTCATCTCTGAATTGCGATTCTTTCGCTTGCCAGGTACTCTCGCCTCACGTTTGCCCGCAATACCCGTTTTTCCCAGCACGCGTGAAAACTTCCAACAAAGGTGGTACAATAGGTTTAACCTCGATCATTTGCACCGAGGGCGAGGCACACGGGAACTTTTATTACGACTTAGGGGACGTGTTCCGTCTGGATTCCGAGTCCCATCTGGGTTTCGGAATGGTAAGAGCCCGTAAGAGCCCGTTGAACCTTGAAGCGCGGTACATGCTAGAAGGATGTCGAGACAAACGGAGTTCCAATAGTCAAGTCATTCATGACATTGCGCGCTTTCACTGGGGCGTGCAAAGCTAGTCCCTTTGAACTCTCCGCATTCGTTCTAATTGTCCGGGGGGATAGATGGACCGAGCCACTGCTACGGACCATCACCGCATTACCCGTAATCGCGTCATATACACTGCGGGCAGACCACTATATAATTCAATTCAGTCGGCTAAATACTGCAATCTGATTAGTTGGTCAAGCGCAACTGAATTGAATTATATAGTGGTCTGCCCGCAGTGATATATATCCACTGGCAGTATTACTGCACGTGGGGATGCCGTGATGCATGCACATGTACCGTGACTCGGAGGAATGTTTTGCGCCACCTCCATGAATGCCTACGACCCAATTTGAACTACACACGCGTAGCTCTCTGGCGTGATGCGCGACTTAACCTTTCTCTAGCGGGTATGGTGTACGTATTTGATACGTGTGACTACATAAAATACGCATTTGGGTGTAGTTTGGGTGTGAGCAATCCGCGACGGATGACCCTTCGAGAAAGGGTGATGCGGGAAGATTGATTCCAGAAGGGATGACATCGTGTGCTTTAAATCAAAGTAAGTTCTGCTACTGCCTTCGAGTCGCGACAGAGTCATCGTGTTGATGGGTTAGCCTGCTCCCTGTAGTTCGGACTCGGAGGAGAGGCGTGCGGCGCTGGGTCAAACATGGAAAATTTGGGGCCCGCAGCGCTATCATATGGAAGGCCCATACAGTAGGAATGAGGAGTAGTAATCGGGCGGCGTTTTCTCGAGACGCCCCCCGGCTCCGAGACTGTTCCTCATCTCGGCTGGACTTTTGCGCTGTCACTACGAATTCGAGTGTAGTGTTACCACTACAATACTCCAGTCCCAAGTCTAACATATACGCAACCATTCGACAAGAGGTACACACTGCGACACAAGGTGTCACCTCCCAGCACCAACTCCTTCGTGCACTATGGGAGGCTCAAGACACATATGTTTCCTGACCTCCATAATGCGCCCTCGGTTTATAACGGGGTTGAGAATCGCCCATGCGTGTCTTGACGCTAGTATGGAATAATGGGTTCGGCGGAATTCGCCGCCCAGCCCCGCCATTGATCCTATCAACAACGATCAACCTTTTCCGACCTTCCTCTGTTATTACCGAGGTGACTCACCTCAAAGTCCTAACCCATCTACCTTCCGCATCCCTGAAGGTATCCAATGTTGGGATAGATTCGAGGATCCACCACAGAAGAGATTTGGACAGCGGGTCCTTGATTAGCAGCACGGCATCTTGAGCATCAGCATCTTCTTTCGCGATTCCTCCCTGCTCTTGGCTGTCCGAGTCTTCTATAATTGTACGAGGGATGTTCCACTGGGCGAATAAATCGTAATTGAACATAATCTGGACATTTGTACGTTTGATTTCCTGGATCATCCAGCGAAGAGGAATGTTGGACAGAGCACGTTCTGCAACGCCCGCCGTATTTCCTCCGCCAACATCTGTGTACTGTCAGCCTACCACAACTGGAAGCCCGAGTCTACAAAAACGTACCGGAATGACACCCAGCGAACCATACCTCCTTCACATCTGTCTGGTAGACACTGTCACCGTAGACATCCGCCAGTTTTTCTCCACTCAATGTACGATCTCTATAAGTGTGCTGTACCTCCGAGGCTTCTACTGGTTTATCAAGGACCTCATGGTAATACAAGCTTGGGCGGAACTTGGTGCGGTGCTATCAAGGTGTAAGCCATAGAAGCGCTCCAAAGGATGAGCATAACTTCACATACTTCGTCAAGTGACAAGCCCTGTCTGAAAACCCTAACTGTGGTGTTCACATCCACAAAAGGCAAAGATCGACCCATCGCAACTCCCACACTTGTGACTGTGTCCCTATGGATCAATTGCCTCAGCTTTTGTGTTGACCAATGTACTTTTCATGGACAGCTGGGCCCCATGAAGCGGAGGTATGAAAACCTACCAGACACCAACGAAGTCAATGAGTACGGGGCGACAGAGTATCTTCTTGAACCCTCGGCCGAGGGCTTCGTTTTTTGAACTTGAATGAGTGGACTTGTAGAGTTCGTATGCAAGAGGAACTTGAAACATGCTGTCTTTTGTGAGCAGGCCGACCTGTATGGTTGACCAAGTCGGCATCAGGACCGATTAGGCATATATCTTAGATAGAAGATCATACCTTGGACAACATTCCCGCGAGTGCTCGGGCAATGTATGCGCCACGAGAGAACCCTAGCAACAAAGCCAACATCGCAGTAGGTGAGCTGCCTCCCATCAGGGGCGCGATGTGAACCAGACGAACCAAATAAGCAAACGCGGTCACCGACATCGTAATTCTGCATGAGGAACGTGTAACCCGCAATCACTTCCTGGTCGAGGGACTGAGCCATAGCCTTATCCAGGACCATCGGAAGCCGTCGAAAGATGGTGTTCATAATACCGGGTGAGAAGTATGACCCAACTCCTGCCTACAAATACATAAGAGATTTGGAACAGATAAACAGGGCACTCACTTGGTAATAGCACAATTGTTTTTTACTATCTTTCCTGAAAAGCGAATACAACTTGATCACATTTGTAGGTCCGTCACCAAATTTTTTTCCTGTGCCATCAAAGCATAATACAATGGTGCGGGCATCATCAGTTTTAACGTAACTAGCCTCTGTACTGGCTGGAAGGACCGAAGCGAACGGAACTGAGTCAGAAATGTGAATAGGGCTTATATCCATGGCAGGGGGGAGGAAAATGACAGACATTGCGGAAGGCAAACATTGCCTTATATCATATTGGAGGTGCAGCCTCCGTGCGGCTATGGAGTCTCGTGCCTTACTCCCACATTCTGGATCCGATTGTTTTCCCGTTCCAGACCAGCTCAGCTACCCGGGGCCTCGCCGTATCCGGTCCTAGTTTCCAATTGACCATATCGCAATTAGTAATCGTGGATGATCGTGGGCAATGCCTACGATAAAGTACTAGTATCCGTCGTTCAATATACAGTACACGTATCGGTTTCATCCACCTGCTTCAATGCCACCATCCTACAAACACGTCATCTCTGAATTGTGACTCTTTCGCTTGCCAGGTATTCTCGCGCGTTTGCCCACAATACCCTTTTTCTCCCAGCACGCGTGAAAACTTCCAACAAGGGTCGTACGATAGGTTTTAACCTCGATCATTTGCACCGAGGGTGAGGCTCAAGGGACCTTTTACACTTAGGGGACGTATTCCGTCTAGATTCCGAAACCCAGATGGGTTTCGGAATGGTAAGAGCCCCTTGAACTTTGAAGCACGGTACATGCTACGATAGAAGGATGTCGAGACAATCGGAGTTCCAGTAGTCAAGTCATTCATGACATTGCGCCTTACGCCACGTTGCAGCAGGTGAGGATTCCAATGACGCGCTTTCGCTGGGGCGCGCGAAGCTAGTCCCTTTGAACTCTCCGGATTCGTTCTAA
>WNFQ01004732.1_pt1 | contig 15625 bp, 12 predicted proteins | sample 5400171 | NCBI WGS metagenome assembly WNFQ01 (sample SAMN13153356, study PRJNA577476) | soil metagenome | isolation source: 20 cm soil under Madrone tree | place: USA:California | collected 2016-06-14 | reverse complement strand
TACCTTCGGCGCCATAGCAGTTCTGAAAGCGGGCGATACGTACCTGCATGCCGTAGCGCCGTTCGTATGCCAAGGCCACCCGCTCCGAATACAGTTTTTCCCAACCGTACTCATTGTCGGGGTTCGCAGGGATGGCTTCCGCCTCCGTCATCTCAGGTTCACCCACCTGCATGTCGCGGTAAACGCATACTGACGAAGAATAGAAGTAGCGAGGGATTCCCCTCTCGGCAGCGGCACGCGTCATGTAAATGTTAATCAACGCGCTGTTGTGCATGATTTCGCACTCGGCGGAATGAATGAATCCCATCCCGCCCATATCGGCTGCAAGCTGATACACCTCATCGAACAGACCCTCATCGATGAACAGCGCATCTTCACAATTGTGTTTTTCACGTAGATCAATCAATACAAATTCATCGGCCGACGTCGGTGCGAACTCGGGGTGTTTGATATCCACACCTCGAACCCAGTAGCCTTCCTGTTTCAGCTTCCTCACCAAATGGCCGCCAATAAAACCGCCAGCGCCGCATACTAAAGCTCTTTTCATAGTGGCTTGTCCTCCGAACAGAACATTGTGCAAGCTAAATTGTCAAACGCGCCACCGACTTCACATGGTCGCCTTTGGCATCGACAAACATCACTCGGCTATTCTCATTTTTCAACACCGGTAGCGCTCGATAGTACCTGCAATCGTTTTGGTCTCGCGCGAGAATGACGCCCGCGTCTCCCATTTCTCTGGCGTCACACCGGAGAATATCGTAAGTGATGAGGTTTGCCGAAGCCTTTCCGCTTGGAGCGATAGCGCTGGCAACTTTGCAAAATCCGAAACGTTTGTAATAGTGGATTTCGGTTGAGTTTATCTCTACGTCGTTACCAGCATCCGACTATTTCCCCACTGCGTAAACGTAAAGAGCTTCAAGGTGGCAGAAGCTTTTGGCTAAAGACACGCGACCAGTTGCTGGTCCCTCTCCTTAGGAAGAAAAAGATAATCGCACAGTTCAGCGTTAGCGGGAGTCCAGCAGTCCCGCGGAAACTCCGCCACACGCCTAATGGACTGTACCTCCTTGAGATTCTCCGACTTAATCAATTGCCAGACGGTATAGCCGGACATGGTCAGCCTTCGCATCAATTCTTCATTCCTACGTGTTGACGCCAGAATGTCTGCTGCCGAATCAGTAAAGAGCACCTCGCAAAGAACGATTGGGCGGGTTGAGTTCAGCGTGTCCTCCATCCCCTCGATGACGTCGCGCTCGCCGCCTTCAACATCAATTTTTATTAGATCGATATGATTGAGCTTCAACTCGTCCTTCACTGTATCGAATCGAAGGCACGGGACCCAATCGCTGTCAAATTTCCTACCCGGGCGCAGATCCTCGTGAACTGTCGCGCAACTGTCCGTGATAGAACCCGAGTGGCGATATAGGGCAATGATACCTTCGTCCGCCCCCAGGGCTGAGGCAAGTATCGTGGCCGTTTCCCATTTATTGGCTTGAATCATAGTGGCCAAATAGGTAACACACTGAGGAATGGGCTCGAAGCCGACGTACGTGGCGTCCGGGTGCGTTGCGAAGATTTCCAGCAGGGTCTGGCCGATGTTGGCCCCTATGTCCACAAATATAGGCCGACTCCCCTGGACGAGTCTTTCGAATACGCTCGCTTTCCATGGGCTGGCCCACTTGAAATGACTGAGGGTATCGTTCAAATTGACGCCCGAGCCTCCCAGAGGAATCTTCATTTTAACGCCAAGGCGTTTCACTGGCAGGGAGAGAGGCAGGCTGATCTGTCGGCAAACCCGTTCGGGCAATGTAGCCAGGAGTGTTGTGAAAAGGCTGCTGCTCATCCTAATCCCCCGTCATGAAAATAGGACTAAGTCCTTTGTATCCAGTAGGGGATTCCGTCGTGGACCCGGCTATTTTCATGCTCGGAGGTGCGCCGAAGGCGAATGAGGTCTTTCCGAAAATTGATGGGAGCTTGCGCAGCACACGAGTCGCTCTGCTATATGAAGACTTCTTCACGCACAACCTTGAGGTAATCGAGTCCGAACTTCTGATCAGGCTCCAGGTAGTTTCCTTCGGCCCATTCATTCCATGATTTGATGAACACCAGGCGCTGGTTCATCGGGCGGGACTGCACCTGCGTCAAAGCATCCCGCAGGTGTATGCGAAACAGATCGGGCGTCGACTCGTGTAGCACGGAGCCTCGAGTACCACATCTCGGCGTATTGTCCCAGTTTGGAGTAACACAAGGATAAACTCGCGGCTGTTCACTACTGCTGTCGAGCAGGTAGGGCAGTGCATGCCGGTAGAGCCTCACGTTCCTAAACTGTCCAAGCGACGATCGAAGGCGTCGCCATACCCATTCACGCAGTTCCCCTTTTGAAGTATCGCCGTTCGCTCCCGTGCGAAAGTGAGTAAGATTCCCGCGGGACCCGTTTTCGTAGGCTCTTAGGAATAGTTCGTGTGACAACGAACTGAAAGCCCTAAAGATACCCACTACGACGCAACTATCAAATCCGCGCGAACGGTAGTCCCAGGTCAATTGGTTATCAAAATGAGCTACAAAATGCAGTCCGGGCAATCCAGACTGAACAGCCAATTCCTGCCACTCTTGGATAAAGCTGCTCGCATTGGGGAGCTGCGCAGGGCGATAAATCACGAAGATCGGACGCCCGTCTAGTCGCAAATAGCGTTCGTCCAAGAAGGCATTCCGAAGCGCTAAGAAGTGCTTTCGGCAGTCTTCCGGGCCGGGATACGTTTGCTCCATAAGAATGCGGTCGGGCGCGCCATGCCACACGCCTGACCAAGTTTGATTGGCCCAGCATAGGCAAAAGGGGAAGTCTGGCTCTCCCGACACGAGCACTTCATCGAATGGTCGCTCGAGCAGGGGTTTTCCGCCGAACCAATAATGGTAATAACAAAACCCTTCAATGCCCGCGTTGCGGGCAAGCTCTGCCTGCGCTTCCCGGACCTCCCGTAGGCGGAGATCATAGAAACCCAGGTCCGCCGGTAATCGTGGTTGATAGTGCCCTTTGAATAATGGCTTCGCTTTCGCGACGTTCGTCCACTCCGTAAAACCTTTACCCCACCATTCATCATTTTCTGGAATGGGATGAAACTGGGGAAGGTAGAAGGCAATCAATCTAGCCGGTATACTCATGTTTGCTTCAGACCCCGCACGTTCTTTGCCCACTCTGGAAATGTGCTGCGGGTTTGGCGACAACCGCGAATTGCTGAAGGTGCGCATCTGCTTCACTCAGGTAGCCACAATATGCAGTATGGCTGGCCGACATTGGGTCGCTCCGGCCTCAATACTACCTTAGACATTATCCGAGCGAAGCGTATACCACCTTGCTGAAATCTCATACAGTCGAGTCTTCCTACGAAAAGTGCATTTGCCAGCCTATACGCCGCCCATAGACCCGTGAAGAGTTTCGCGCACATTACTACGACTTACGCCAGAACACTCCTTTGCCGTCAATATCAATGATCGCGTCATTGATGCGATTTCCGGACCGAAAATCGGTGATTGCCTGCTTGCAAGGCCCGAGATGGTAGTCATCGACAATGACGAACCCGCCGCCGGAAAGCTTATCGTAAAGCACTTCTAGTGCCTGGATCGTTGATTCATACATGTCGCCATCGAGCCTTAGGACGGCAAGGCGGTCGATCGGCGCCTTGGGCAGGGTATCTTTGAACCATCCCCCCAGGAAACGTACTTGTCCGTCTAACAGGTTGTAACGGCGGAAATTCTCTTCCACCTCTTGGGCCGAGACACGAAGAAAATCGCCATAAGTATGGAAATTGCCCCCTGCGTCGGCATCGTAGAACTCAGCATTAGGCGGAGGAAGGCCAACGAACGAGTCTGCCGCCCACACGGTTCTTGCGGTATCCCCATATGCCTTCAGGATCGCGCGCATAAAAATACATGCGCCGCCTCGCCAAACTCCAGTCTCGATCAGGTCTCCCGGAATCCCCTCTTTGATTGCCGTCTCGACACAGAACTGAAGGTTGTCGAGACGCTTCAGGCCAATCATCGTGTGCGCCCGCACAGGCCAATAATCCCCCGTCCGGTGGATGCTTGCCAGCTCCTCTTTTGACAATCGGCTGAAATCTCCGAACCAGGGGACAGAGTAAGGTCTGACGAGGCGTATTTTGTAAGGACTCAGAAGCTTTTCTAGGAGGACGACACCGTATCGTTTCCACGATGCCGTGCTAGCCCCCGAGCGACAAAGGGTGTAAATTGCCAGCGGATCGTCCCAATAGATGCTGTCCGAAAGGGATCGCTTGACCATGTCGAGGTACAGCGCCACAGCATCGGCCCGGTGAGTAACTGTTCCGAGCTTCGTATTCTCTCTCATATCCTTCTCCAAGAACGGGCCCTTGACCTTACGCGCGGACGCGAACGAAGCTTTGCGAGATCATTCCGCCAGCTTCATGGAAGCAGCGGAAGTGCGTGCAGAGTCCATGTGTCAAGGCAACGGCCGAAGCTGTGACTAATCCTCTGCTGGCGAGCGTAATAACGGTGGTTCCGAATGAGGAGGGCAGAAGCGATGTCACCATGTAGCCCACAACCAACGCCGGACCCAGCGGCCAGATTTGAGCCACAATGTCCCCAATCCCGATGGAAAATTCGCGGCGCAAGAAGGGCAATAAAACGAAGGCCGCACAGGCATAGGCGACGAGCACGGCGGCGGCGATCCCTTCAATCCTTCCCGACCGCAACGCGGGCAGGAGCAAGAGTACCTGAACAACTCCAATCAACAAATTAGCGCGCCAAAGCACTTTGGTTTCTCCGCGCGCCATCAAGTAGGGGCCCAGCGGTTCGGTCACCGCCCGCGCGATTCCATACACGCAGAGAATCTTAAGAGCCAATGTCGCGGGCAGCCATTTGTCGGTGCCTTTGCCTAGAAAGGTCACCAGGAAGAACGGCGCATTCGCCAGTAGTGCAGTATTAGCGACCACGGCGATAAAGGCCACCAGGTCGACTGTTTTGAGATACCAGCGCCGCATTGCAATCGGGTCATTTCGAATCGCGGAAAGCGTGGGGAACAAAACATTGTTAACGGTGTCGCCGAGAATTATGCAAATAATACTCGCCCATGTGAACGCCAATGCATAGTAGCCCAACTGCGTACTCCCCATTGCCGAGCCAACCAGAAAATTGTCAAGGTTGAATATCAGAAAAATCAGAACGCCGCATCCAAACAAAGGTATACCGAACCGGAGGTATTCTTGTGCATCCGTCCAATCGAAATGGAAGCTCATGGGAATTCTCCGCGTGAGTTGGTTGGCGATGCCGCCGGCAAGTGTTGCGCCAACATTGGCGATGATGACCGCCCAGTAGCTCCACCCGTGAAGAACCAGGGTAACCGCTAAAATGCACTGAACTGCGGCGCTGGCAACTCCTGGAATCATTAAGGCCCGGTAATTCATTTCGCGGGTCAAGATGACCAGCGGAAGGAACCCGATCGTGCCCACCAAAAAGTTCAAAGCCAAAATGCGAATCACATTGCTGGTTGCTGGGTGGTCAAAAAGATGCCGTGCGAACGGAGCGATCAACAAAGCGACCAGAAACGCGCCAGCACTGAGGATAATCTTCAGGGTAAAGGCAGTTTGAAGACTGTGCTGATGAAGCATCGGGCGGCGAATAACGGCGCTGCCCACTTCCAAGTCACCGAAACGGCTCAAAAAACCGATAATGATACTTGCAAACCCAACGACTCCGTAATCAGTGGGTGTAAGGTTCCTAGCCACAACCAAGCTTGTGAAGGCGACGCAAAAAAGGGACTGGCCCTTAGTAAGACTAACAAAGATGATGTTGCGAAATATCTTAGATTTTGAAATACTCATCACCGTCTCGGTGAATCGGCAGAAACACCCTAAGTACATCCAGGGCCGCAGTGCATTGTAGGTAGTAGAAAATTGGATACGGCAAGCCGTTCGAAGGGATGTGCGCCAGCGCGCCGAAGAAAAGACTGAAGACAACCATAGTCACAAATAGCTGCAGAATAGCCCAGACGGCACCGATTACTGTCTCCTTGTAACGAACTTTCAGATCACGCCAGACAAGGAAATAAAGCAATGTAGCCGGAGTGAGACCCAGTCTGCCGCTGGACACTTCGATAGCATTCATTGCGAAGTCGCGGCGACTGAGGCGATCTGAGTGTGCTGTTGATACCAGGAAACGGTAGCTTGGAGGCCATCCTCAAGGGCCGTCTTTGCGCGGAAGCCGAAATACCGCTCCGCACGATTCGTGTCGAGACAACGCCGCGGCTGGCCGTTAGGCAACGAAGTGTCCCATCTGATTCCGCACCGAAATTCACATAGCCGGGCAACCAAGCTCACCAGGTCGCGAATGGAAATCTCCTGCCCACTCCCGAGATTGACCGGCTCCACTCCATCGTAATGTTCCGCCGCCATAATCAGGCCTTCGGCTGCGTCGGCCACATAGAGGAATTCTCGCGTTGAGGAGCCATCGCCCCATACAGTAAGTTCGCTTTCGCCATGCATTTTTGCTTGAAGGCATTTTCGGATCAAAGCAGGAATGACATGCGACGAATCCAGGTCAAAATTATCTCGCGGGCCGTAGAGATTTACGGGGAGCAGGTAGATGGCATTCATTCCATACTGCTGGCGATAGGCCTGACACTGAACCAGAAGAGATTTCTTTGCGATGCCGTATGGGGCATTTGTTTCCTCCGGATATCCGTCCCAGAGGAACTCTTCTCGAAATGGAACTGGGGTATGCTTGGGATACGCGCATACGGTTCCGACCACAACCGTCTTTTCGACATCGAAGCGCCGAGCATACTCGATCAGTTGAATCCCCATGATGGCGTTCTCATAGAAAAATCGGCCCGGATTGTTGCGGTTGGCTCCAATCCCGCCCACAACGGCAGCGAGATGGAAGAGAATCTCGGGCCGCATCTCGGTCAGCATCCGCTCAATTCCTTCCTTGCTAGTCAGGTCAAAGTTTCGCTTGCGGGGGACGGCCACGTAGTTGCATCCGCGTTGCCGGAGAGCGTTAACGACGAACGAGCCCAAGAAGCCAGCGCCGCCGGTGACGCAGATTCGTTTTCTTCTTAAGTCGATCATGGACTGATCCTCAAGCAACTGCCGGTATAGCTTTCATCACGCCGGCTCTGCCCTCGGCGATTTCCTTGATCTCGGCATCCACCAGGATGCGGACCAACTGTTCAAACTCCACCCGATGGTGCCACTTGAGCTTAGTCCTGGCTTTGGATGGATCTGCCCTCAGCATGTCTACCTCCGCCGGACGAAAATACTGACGATCTATCTCCACGTAATGCTTCCAATCTAGCCCGACATAAGCAAATGCCTGCTCGACAAATTCCCGTACACTGTGTGTGCTTCCAGTACCGATGACATAGTCGTCTGGTTCGTCTTGTTGGAGCATGAGCCACATCACCTCCACATATTCCGGTGCGTAACCCCAGTCTCGCTGAGCATCCAAGTTTCCCAGATAGAGTTTTTCCTGCAGACCAGATTTGATACGAGCTGCCGCTCGCGCGATCTTCCGAGTGACAAAGGTCTCACCGCGCCGAGGGGACTCGTGATTAAACAGGATTCCGCTGCAAGCGAAAAGACCATAACTTTCTCGGAAATTGACCGCGCACCAGTGTGCAAATAACTTGCTGCAGGCATACGGGCTGCGCGGGTGCCAGGGAGTTTGTTCGTTCTGCGGAGGTAGAGAGCCTCCGAACATTTCACTGGATGAAGCCTGGTAAAAACGAGTTTCTATGCCTGTCTTCTCAATGCTTTCGAGCAGCCGCAATGCGCCTGTTGCCGTGATATCTGCCGTGTACTCCGGAATTTCAAAGCTCACACGCACGTGGCTCTGCGCCGCCAAGTTATACACCTCATCCGGCTGGATTTGATACATCAAGTGCCACAAGCTGCTGGAGTTGGCCATGTCGGCGAAATGCAGAAAAAACCTGCTACCCCGCTGGTGCATATCCGTATAGATTCCATCTACGCGTTCGGTATTGAAACTGCTGGAACGCCGCTTGATACCGTGTACTTCATAGCCTTTCTGCAAGAGAAACTCTGCGAGATAGGATCCATCCTGTCCAGTGACACCTGTAATCAGAGCGCGTTTCATGTGTCGTCCTTCGGTCCGTGTACGGCAATTCCTGGCCGATACACAATTTTCATTAGAAGTATTAGAAGTATTTAACCAGTGCGTTCTTCCGACCTTAATGAACAGGTGCCGCCAATGAGAAGCAGTTCGTATCTCGGCTTCTCAAACGTTTGACGCTGCCCAGCGGCTGCGATAGAAAGATCATCAAGGCCACAGGAATGAGCATATCCTTCTGACGAACCAACAGGCCAAAATTCGTCATCGCTCCGGCGAACAAGAGTGAGAACTCCAAGAAATAGAGCCATAAGAAGATAACGAATGCATTTTCGCGGCACTTTCGCACGGAAGACCACACCAGTCGGCGTCGGCGCCAGGCAAAAATCATGAGACCGAGCGCTTCAATTGCGGCAATCGCCATCTGTGGGTTTCGCACTTCCCAGGGAAGCGGTCGAAACAGAAGAAAAGGGGCCGCGGCTAAACGATAAGTTAAAGAGCCACCGAAGGCTGATCCTGACAGCTGGTAATTGACATCGCCAGTACGTTTCAGCACGCTCCGCGTTTGTTCAACGTCTCTCAGGTCGAGTGACCTGCGCGTCTGAACGACAAAATATGCACTCGCAAGCAGCAGCAAGGGAATGCTGCAGATCTTCATAGCCATGCCCAACGCCCCGCTCCGGTTCCTCGAAACCAGATAAGCGCCGACGAATGAAATGGCGAGCATGCCAGCAACGTGGGGTCGTACCAGCATTACGCCGCCAAGAGATGTCAAAACCGTGACAAGTCCGCTCAGTTGCGCTCTTTGTGCCATCTTAGCAAAACCATAGCAGCAACCTCCTATAAAAAAGAAAATCACTGCATCTTTGCCGATTGTAGCCGTCCAAAACACGATCGATGGCAAGAAGAACATGAATAAGGCGGCGACTTTATGCTGCCGCGTCGGAAAGGCAATACAGAAGGCCCGGTAAAACAGATATTGCCCCCAATATGAAACAGTCGCAAAGATTATCATGAGCGCCTGAAAGGCAGGCCCGAACACGTGTATCAAAACACTAGTTAACATAACGATAAAATTTGTATTCCAGAAAGGCTGAAGTAAGGTCCACTCGCCCGTCAGTGAAAACTTCTCGACGATCCGCGCCCCCCCAAAAAAATAGGTGAACACATCCGCAACACCTGCGTACAGGCGAACACTCGTGAACATGTACGCAGAAACTGCAGCCAACTTGAGCAGAAAACCCACTATCATTACTTCGGCCATGAAGTGATCACCGGCGGTCATCCTGCGAAGAAGAATTATCTGCAGCGCCAGCACCAGGACCAAAACTAAAAGCAGCGCCGGGAGGTTATTCTCAATGGGGTAGTTGGAAGGAAAGGGAAAGAAGAGGCCGTACACCCACCACGGAGCACTGAGAATGCATATGAAGCCTATCACCTTAAGGGTTTGTTGCTCTGTGCTTTCCGAGCGGCGTCTTGTAATCATGTCACATCAGCCGAACAGCCGCAATTTTGCTCCAACAACACAGGAATCTGCCCCGGTGGGAGCTATATTGCTTACGAATGACCCAGGAAATGACCCCGGTCTGCGCCCTCTCAGCCGGGGCGGACGGGAGGGCCTGTACCAGTGCAGCTAAAAATCGCACCTTTGATTAGCTGTGCGGCTCAGCCGGAATAAAGGGTGACCTTTTCCGTGCGGTGTCACATAGCCGATGGCACTGTGGAGGCGTACGGTGTTGTAGTGATCCACGTAGGTTTGAATCAGACCCAGCATATCGATGGAGTTTCAGACGTCGCACGCGCCTCAGCGGTGCCGTCAAACTGCAGTCCCAGAGTGTTCGCCGAGACCCGTCGGGCAAGAAGAAGTCTTGTCGACAAGGTACGCCCGCGTGTTGGAATTCGCGTATGATGCCAACTAGCGGAAGCCATGAGGCAACTTCCCACGGGCGGAGCTGGGTAGGGCTCCCGCTCGCGAGGAGCGAGCGAGGCCCTCTCGGTCTACAGCTGAGTACCTGCCCAAACTGTGCCCCTGGCAACACCCGGCACGACTCCGGGAGAAACAAGGTTATTGCTTACAGCACCCGCCTTTGTCCCCTGAGTTGCACTGCTTTGCTGGCTTGCAACCGTCCTCGAATTCGGTGGGGGTTCTGTCGCCGCTGCTGTCGTGATGCTTATGATGGTGACGAAAGCACATGGAGTGGCAGCAGCCCTGAGCAGAATTTGAATGGCAAGTTTCATTCTCATCAGTGGAGAAGGTGTCGTCGTCCTCGACGCCTCCCAGTCCGCCGCAAAAGGTGGAAGGCACCGTGGTCTTGCCCTCGAAGGTGCTGTCTGAAGGCTGCCAGTTCTGGTTATTGGCTGGCACCTGGAAGGATTGAGTGGGAACATTGATGTTAAGGGTTTCGGTGCTGCCGTTGAGACAGACGACGTGTAGCCGCATTATCGTGTTAGTGACCGATACCGTCGTGGGGTCAGGATTGGGGCTGGTTATGGCGACTTCATAGCCCAAGGAGATCGTGTCGCCTGGATGGATCACGTAGTTGTCCAAAAACCCGGGGATGATGAACATGGGAACTTGCGCGCTCGCATCTGGCGCGAGCCACAGCGCCGAAAGCGCGGCCATGAGTAGAGCTACGATCACAAGTCCGGCAAATAACAACTGTTTCCTAGCGTTCATAACTTTCCTCCTTAAGGATGCGGGGCGTGCCCCGCGGATTTTGCAAGCTTTTTAAAACTGGGTACAAGTTGAGTTGTCAGTGGGTGTTTTTCCGTTGATGCGCGATGGCGACGCCATCGCGCGGGACGAACAGCAGAAACCCGAGCGAGTGATTGCCGACCGTGGTTACGACAGCGACATGTTCCGCCAGCAACCCGGACATCGGCAGAAGCTGCTGGTGAACGCGATTCGACGACACGACCATCTTTGACCGGAACCGTGACTAAACCCGATGGTTTAGTTGCCAAAACCAGTTCAGGTCGCTATGTTCCGAACTGTTAGTATTTTTCCATTGCTTGCCATTCCGCAAAACACAAAGAAAAGCGCTGCGTTTGCTGGAATGTGTAGGTTGAAATCGGAAAGGCTGTGCGCAAGAATACCAGTACACCCTACCAGGGGTCCCAGCACCGGCGCGGCTGCGATGCTGGGGTGAGTTCTCAAATTCCGAATTCCGCTGCGATAAAGATTCCCAATAAACCACAATACGCAGACAAAACCCAGGATGCCCGTCTCAACCAGAACTTGCAGATAGTCGTTGTGAGCCTGATTCACAAAGAGATCGGTAGAGAAACTGCGATATTGCGGATAAATGATGGGGAACAATCCTAAGCCCCAGCCAGCAATCGGACGATCGCGTATCATTCTTAGCGAGTCTCTCGCAATCGCTAGGCGGCTTGTCACGGCGGCGTTTGTGAGCGGGTCCCGCAAGCTGTCGAGTTGTTTCAGCACTCTACCGTCGTCGATCCAGAATACCAATGCCCCGATTACCAGGCATATGGCGCACAAAGTCCAGGCCGTTCGAGGACTCCTGCGAGCGACGAACAATCCAGCGAGGAACATCATCTCGACGGCGAACGCGATCATTCCTCCGCGCGAACCACAGACAAAGATGGTTGCTCCCATAAGAATTCCCGCAACTATCCAAAGCATTTGCTTGTGTTGCCTCGCACGATCTGTCAGTGCCATAGCCAAAGGAATGGGCGCGAGCATTTCCATTAGCCCAGCGTAATGACTGTGATTGGCATAGGGACCAAAGATGCGGCCGGACACCGCCGGCCAATACCAATAGATCTTGCCGTTGGAGGTTAAATCCTGAACGAGTGCGAACAGCGCGACGATGAACCCGAAGACGGCAAGAATTGTCAAAAGCTTCTGCGCAGTTGCTCGCTGGCACTGGTTTGCAAGCAGGAATAGACTTCCATAGGCAGCATACTTCCAGAGTTCGACGCGCGTAACATGCACATATGCCGACAATCCGAAGACAACCTGCACCACGATTATTAGGCCAAAGAGAACCACGGGTGCATATAAACGGTTGGAACTTAGCTGTAAGCGGCCCGAAGATAGCTGTGGCCAAGTCCAGAGTAATAACAGCAGAGCCGAACCTATTTCCAAGATACCAATGGCCCACTGGTCGAAGACGCAATACGCGAGGACTCCGAAGATCAACACGGCTGAGGATCCGGCGATCAAAGCCGTCTGGCCGGTGCTAGTTCGACGAGCTTGTACAGTTGCGGCCTTCTGCGTGGTGGTGGTGTCGTTAGCAGTAAGGGTGCCGGGCTCAGGCCAAATTGTCGCGTTGAGATTCATTTACTGCTTCGCCAAAACGACATCATCGATCCACAGTCTCCCGGTGATCCGCTCAGCTCCAGGTACTCGCATAATCTTCAGCGACAACAGATCTGTGCGCGGACCAGTCTTGAACGATCCGCTGACGAGCCTCCAATTGGTAGTTCCCAGGAGTTCTTCCGTGAGCAAAAGCGGGTTCTTGGTGTAGGCGTCGCTGATTACAAACTGAGGCCCATGCGCGGCAAAAATATCGTCGGTCTTTGCGTACACACTAAAGTGGTAGCGTGTATTTGCACTGACAGCAATAAGTTGAGAGAGACCAGCGTCGACAACCTTCTGGCCATCGAAAATGACCGAAAGCGAACGGTTGCCGCCATGGAACTGCTCTGTATCTAAGGAAGCGGCTGCAGAGGGTTCATCTACGTAGTGCCAGTCAAATCCCATATTGAGGATTTTGTTTTCAAATCCGCCGTTTACCACAAGGTTCTCAGCAGACGTGAGATATGGCCGAAAACCGGGATCAATACGGCCCAGGTCGTTCCATGCTGCATATGCGTGGTCAACATCATGTCGCGCGATCAAGTACTCAAGGTAAGGCGTCGCCAGCTGGGGGTCGAAGGGCTGTTGCAGTGTGATTAGCCGTGACCAAGTTTTTTCAGCAGCGTCCGTTTTTCCCTCAACGATCAATAACTTCAGAAATTCAAAATAAGCGATCGGGGCTCGCGGCAGTACCTCGCTCATCATGTCGATATCGTATGTTGCGTGCCAGCAAATCTTGAGCGCAGGTTCGATATGCTGCAGATCGGTCTGCAACAAGTGTCGGAATATCGTGAAACTCTTCCTTAAATCACCCCGGAAGAGGAACGCGTTGGCTACTTCCCAACCAACCTCTGGAGTGTTCGGATCAACTTCGACCGCGCGCTCGAGCGCGAGTTTCTGCTGTTCGCCAGCACCGGCGGACGCATACGCGCTTGCGAGGCTCAACCAGTAGTCGGAATTGTGGGGGTTTAAAGTCACGGCGGACTTGTACCGCGGGATCGCTAAGTCGGGGCGCTGCCCCAAGAACATAAAGTAGGAGCCCAAACTGTGGTGGTACTCGGCATTTGATGGGTCCAGGTCGACGGCCTGTTCAATGGCGTGGCCTTGCTGTGAAGCCGCGAGACGGTATGCTACATAATCGCGAACCGCAATTCCGATGTAGGTGAGCACAAAGAGCAGGCAGAGAATCCTCCCAAGGAGTTTGTAAGACCAAGAGTGCAGGATAATCTGCATGGGGCAGTCAACTAGAGCCAAATCGGCGCACTCACCTCGGTTCTTCGCCGACTCCGCCGGCGGTAAGAACCGCTTGCTGAGGGAAAAACGAAGTCTCAGGCCTGACGAATTAGGCAGGGTAAGGGGATGTTTTTTCCATTTCCGCAGGGTCTTGGTAAGCCCTTGCGTATTTTGTGTCTGAATAGTAGTCATAATATTGGTCCGAGGACCTCCAATCGTAACCATTGACTATGACCCCTAGGAGATTAGCTTTGGCTTGCGCTAACAGGACACTAGCTCGGCGCAGCGCGGCTTTGCTCGTGTATGATGACCGGATGACCAGTAGTACGGAATCGGCTTCGACCGATAAGCGGACGGCATCCGTGCAGGCCAAAACGGGCGGGGAATCGATAATTATGTGATCGAACATCTCGCGCCATTCGGCCAAGAGGTGCTTCATGCGTGCGGAGCTTAATAATTCGGAAGGGCAAGGAGGTACGGGCCCCGACGGCAGTAGGAACAGATTAGGCAATTGCGGCGAGGGGAGAATCACCAACTCCGGAGCTATATTTCCGGCGAGAACCGTTGTGAGTCCTGCACCAGACGCGATGCCAAGGGTCTTGGAAATAGACGGACGCCGCAGGTCAGCATCAACCAACAGCACGCGTCTCCCCTCCTGCACCATTACAATCGCAGAATTAATACTCGTCGTGGTCTTCCCGTCTTGCGGAAGCGGGCTAGTGATTAATATTAATTTAGGAGGAGCGTCAGGCAAAGAAAGCAGAATCGAGGTCCGCAGAGCACGGTACGCTTCCGCCATCTCGGAATTTGGGCATGTGTACGCCAGTACAGCTGGCTCGTCACCGCTCTGCAGTCCGGAAGGCAGGAGTCGGCGGCCGTTCTTGGCCGCGCGCAGCAGTCCGTTCTTCGCACAAGGAACGACTGCCAGCGACGGAAGAAAAGTAATGGCTTCCGCCTGATCTGGAGTGCGTACGGTGTTATCCAACGCTTCGAGTACAAAGGCCAGAGCAACAGCACTGGTAAGCCCAATCAGGAACCCTATTCCCAAATTACGAGGTATATCCGGCTTGAAGGGGCCGAGCGGAGGGCTGGCCAGATCAACAATATGGACATTTGTAGAACTGAGGCCTGCCAAGAGGCCCGCCTCTTTCAATTTCTGCATCAAGCTGTCGTAAAGCTGCCGGTAGGAATCAGCATCGCGCTTAAGCAAATTGTACTCAATGGCGCTCTGGTTTAATTGGCTGGCATCCTCCTTCTGCTGTTCAAAAGCTTGTCGTAGCATCTTCTCCCGTCCAACCGCGCCCATATAATCGTTATGAATTCTGTTGGTTGTCTTCTTTAGTTCGGCATCGATCGTATCGTCCAGCTGTTGCATACGGTTCTTGAGTTCGACAACCTTTGGGTACGCCGACCCAAGTTGTACAGTGTCCTGAGCTAGCTCGTTTTTCAGCTCCGCCTGTCGTGCCCGCAACGATTGCAAAAATCCATTTTGGCTGACCATGGTGACTGCTTCAGGGTCAACAGACAGCGTCAACTGGTATATGGCTTGTTTCTGGATCCGATCAGCCTCCGCGGCCGTCAGTTCTTTGTTCAATTCATCGAGCTTTGACGTAATGATGTTCTGTTTTTCGTCAGCCCCCACAATGCCATGCTCTTTTTGGTAGCGTACGAGCTTTGCTTCGGAGATCTCAACCTTCACCTGCACGTCTGAGAGCTGTTTGGTCAACCACTCAGCTGCCTGACTTGTTGCGTCGAAACGAGTTTTGAGATTCTGCTCAATATACGTGCTAATCAGAGCGTTCACTGCGTCCGCTGCAGCACGCGGGTCGGGGCTGACATAAGCGATTTCAACTACGCGAGTGTCAGGGATCACTGCGACCTGGAGGCCATCCTTAAATCTGCGGGCCAGCTGGGCTTGTTGCTCCTTGCTGGGTTGAGGAGGGCCTGTCAAAGACGCATTGGGATTCATATTGG
>WNFQ01001721.1_pt1 | contig 15627 bp, 13 predicted proteins | sample 5400171 | NCBI WGS metagenome assembly WNFQ01 (sample SAMN13153356, study PRJNA577476) | soil metagenome | isolation source: 20 cm soil under Madrone tree | place: USA:California | collected 2016-06-14 | reverse complement strand
GGCGGCTCTATCATCACCCGCGATCTCGCCTGGTCGATCCTGACCGAGTTCACGAAGGGCGAGAGCCTCCGCCGGCACGCCCGCGCCGTCGAAGCGTCGATGCGCGCCTACGCGGTTCGTTACGGCGCTCCCGAGGAAGCCTGGGGGATCGCCGGCATGCTCCACGACTTCGACTACGAGATGCACCCGCACGCGCCGCAGCATCCCGTCAAGGGCGCCGAGATCTTGTTGGCGCGCGGCCTCGATCCCGACATCGTGCAGGCCATCCTGGCCCACGCCGATTACTCCGGCGTTCCGCGCGTGAGCCTGCTGGACCGGGCCCTCTACGCGTGCGACGAGCTGACCGGCTTCGTGCACGCGTGCGCGCTGGTGCGTCCGGGCAAGGTGATCGACGGGCTCGAGGCGGCCTCGGTGCGGAAGAAGCTCAAGGACAAGGGCTTCGCGCGCACCGTGAACCGCGACGACGTCTACCGCGGAGCGGCCGAGCTCGGCGTGGAGCTCGACGCTCACATCGTCTTCATCGTGAGCGCGCTCGCCTCCGTCGCCCCCGAGGTCGGACTGGCCCGGGCCTGACCCCGTGGCCTCCTCGCACCGCTCGATCGTGCACGTCGACATGGACGCGTTTTACGCGTCCGTCGAGCAGCGCGACCGTCCCGAGCTGCGTGGCCGGCCGGTCATCGTCGGCGCCGACCCCAAGGGCCGCGGCGTGGTATCCGCGTGCTCGTACGAGGCGCGGGTGTTCGGCGTGAGCTCGGCGATGCCCATCTCGAAAGCCGCGCGGCTGTGTCCCGACGGCGTCTTCCTGCCGGTCGACATGGACAAATACGTGAGCGCCTCGCGGCAGATCATGGCCATCCTCGGCGACTTCTCGCCGCTGGTCGAGCCCGTCTCCGTGGACGAGGCGTTCGTCGACCTGACGGGGACGGCGTCGCTGTTCGGTCCGGCGCCCGAGACGGTCCGGGAGATCAAGCGGCGCATCCTCGGCGAGACGGGGCTCACGGCCTCCGCCGGTCTCGCCGCCAACAAGTTCATCGCCAAGGTCGCCTCGGATCTGCGCAAGCCCGACGGCCTCGTCATGGTGGAGGAGGGCGGCGAGGCGGAGTTCCTGGCGCCGCTGCCGATCACGCGACTGTGGGGCGTGGGCAAGGCGACGGCGAAGGATCTGGCCGCGCTCGGCATCGCGACCATCGGGCAGCTCCAGCGCCTGCCGCGCGCCACGCTCGTGGCGCGCCTGGGCGATCACGGCGCCGGTCTGCACGACCTCGCCTTCGGCCGCGACGCGCGTCCGGTGGAGCCGTGGACGGCGCCCAAATCGATGGGCGCGGAGACGACGTTCGAGCGCGACACGACCGACCGCGCGCGCCTGGACACGACGCTGCGCGGCCAGGCCGAGCGCGTCGCGCGCGAGCTGCGCGCGGAGCACCTGTCCGCCGCGCGCGTGACGCTGAAGCTGCGCTTCGCGGACTTTCGCACGCTCACGCGCAGCCACACGAGCGACCCGACCCAGGACGGTCTCGAGCTCTACCGGCGCGTGGCAATCCTACTGGCGCGCGAGAGGCTGGTGCAGCCCGTGCGACTGATCGGCGTCTCCGCGGCCGCGCTCACGGCGGAGCAGACCGGGCAGCTCGGGCTGCTCGAGGACAACGCCGTGCGCCGCGAGCGCCTCGCGCGCGCGGTGGATCGCATCACCGGCCGCTTCGGCCTCGACGCCATTCGGCCCGCCGTCCTCGTCCGTCGGCCGCGGCGAGACTAGCGACTGGGGGGCCCACGATGGCCCCCATATCCCCCACCACGCTCGGGGCGCCCCGGCCAAGCCGTGGCACCCCTCGATACTCCGCCTCAGCGTCTCAGGCTCAGGAGCTCGGATTGCACTTCCCGCCGTCGCCGGGCTGATTGCAGACGTCGCTCGCAAGGGCCTGGGCGATCAGGGCGTCGCGATCCGCCGCCAGCAGGTAGCCCTGGTTGAACGCGTTGTTCGCGGCCGCCGTCACCGCGGTGACGTAGCCGGCGTGCGTGACGTAGCGCTCTTCCAGTGACAGGCGCGGATCACCCGCGGCCAGCCGCTGCTGCTTGGTCTTGAAGAACGGCACCATGCCGCCGACGTAGTTGCACACCTGTCCGGCGTGGAACGGCCGGCCGTCGTAGATGGGGGAGCCGTCCGCGGGACCCGACGTGATGTTCCAGCCCAGGTAGGTACCGAGCGGCGCATCGCGCTGCACGGTCGGCACGCCGCCCAGCTCGTTGCCATCCGCATCCACGCGCGGCACCATCATCTTGATGACGTGCAGGATCGGCGGCGGGGCGTTGGTCGGATTACCTGTCGCGTCGCTGTCGTTGAATTCGGGACCCCAGTCGTAGTCGAACACCGGAAAGATGAAATTCTCCGGAAGGAAGATCGAGTCCGGAATGCCGGGCACGCCGCTCGGGAATCCCATGGCGGCTTTGGTCGGCTCGACCAGGGTCTTCTTCGCCAGTGTGGGCCACTGGCTCGGTGGCGGATCGACGCCGAGCATCACCCAGTCGCGCAAGGCCACCCGCATCCGATTGACCAGCCCGGTCGCGGGCACGGGGTTCGCCAGCAACGTGCCTGTTCCCCAGTTGTTGCCGGGGCACCCGACGACGTTTTTCGGCGGATTTTCGGTGGTCGTCCCATTGCCGCCGCCGTGCGTCGAGCTGGGCAGGTAGTATCGGCGGACGTTCTTCGGCACCGGAATGTCGTTCTTCGCCGAGGTGCCGACCCAGGAGGTCGTCATCTTCAGCGCAAACACCTCGGCGCCGCCGAACGTCTCGACGATCTTCGGGCACGTCTTGCTCGCTTCACAGCGGTCGAGGATGCCCGCCGGATGCAGACCGCGGACCGTGTCGGGGAACTGGTGCCACCACTGGGGACCTTCGCTGCCCATCTGATAGAGCTCGAGCACGCCGTCTGGCTGTCCCCAGCGTGAGTTGTTGGCGACGCGGCGTCCCGCGATGAGCGGCCAGGCGCCGTCGTGCACGATCCGCCCCTTCTCGTCCTGGTTCATCCCGAGATGGATGAAGTGCCGGGTGAAGTTGCCGGACTGTGACGAGCCGCGCACGATCGCCCACTGGATGGAGCCGGCGAGCGGGTTGGGGGTCCCGTACTTGTCCGCCGCTTCGTATTTGAAAAACGATCCGACGTCACGGAACGCCGCCGTGCCCGCGCCCAGCACGTACGGATTCGTGACCGTGTAGACCAGCTGGTAAAGCTTCGCAGGATCGAAGCCGTCCTTCAGGCAGAGCCGCACCGGCAGCGTGGTGACCGGTGTCGGCGCGGCGTACGTGCCGCCGCCGCAGAACTTCCAGTCCTTGTTCGGGACGGTGCCCGCCTCGGTCACGGTGCCGTTGATCGTCTCGTGCGTGTGGATCGTCAGCGTCGCTCCAGCGTTGTTCGTGGTGTCGACGGGGACGTACGGGATCGGATTGCCCATCACGTTCAGCGGCTGCGCGCCGGGGCCGCTGCGATTGATGATGCGGCCGACGATCTGGCCGGTCACCCCCGCGAGCGCCGGCACCTTTACCCACTCGTTGCTGCTCGGGGGCACGGGCGTGAGCATCGATGCATTGGCGGGGACGGCCGTCGCGCCGGCGTTGTCACCCTGCCAGCCGCTGCTCAGGCCGACGTCGCCGACGTTACGCAGGTCCGCCGTGATCGTGATCCGACCTCCGCGGTTCGGCACGTCGTGCCACATCATGCCGCTCGCCTTCGACATGTCGATCGGCTTGACGATGAAGAAGCTGGCGATGTACTCGACGTTGCCGTCCTTGTTCCGCGGCGCCACGGCGATATCGGTGATGAGCGTGTTGAGCGGGTCATGGGGATCGAGCTCGCCCCACGCGCGCCCAGTGAGGGTCTCGTACTGGCCCGCCTCACCGAACGACGGGCAGACCGGCGGAGTGCCGGGCGGGCTGCCGGGCGGGACGGCACAGAACGCCGGCGATGTCTTGGCGTCGATCACGATTCTCGTCACCTTGGCGTCGGCGGCCGATGTCCACGCGACAAGCGCGGCGAACCCGAGCACGAACCACGTTGCGCGATGCATCATCCTCATCTCCTGTTTCCTATTTCTTTCCGGAGTGGCAGAGCGGAGGCGTCGACTGGGGCGGCAGGTTACCGTGCGGCACGGAGAGGCCCGCGTCCACGCCCGCCTGAAGGAGACGCGCCTGCTGGTCGTCGGCATCCTCGCAGAGCATCAGGCGATCCTTGACCAGCCCGTCGATCGCCCGGTTCACCTGGCTCAAGTAATTCCCGAACGACGGATAGCGCGCCTCCACCGACGGACGTGGATCGCCCGACGTCAGGCGCTCGGCCTCCGTCTTCGCGAACGGGATCCTCTGGCCGGAGCTTTCGCAGCCGTCGTTCGCCTGCGGACCCGCCCGCAGCGCCCAGCCGGTGTACGTGGCGAGCGGCACGGTCACGTCGGGTAGCCGCACGCCCGCGATGTCGTTGCCGTCGCTGTCGGTCTTCGGCACGAAGCTCGGGTAGATCTGACCGTTCAGCGGATTGTCCTCGTACGTCGGCGGGTGGATCACGGGCGGGTTGATGGTCGCGATGCCCGTCTCGTAGAAACCGGGCCCATAGTCGAGCAGGTAGCGGGTCGTCTTGAGGCCGGTGTAGGTGACCCCGGGGATGCTGGGGAAACCCATGCCCGACTGCGGCAGCGGCGGCACCAGCGTGCCATCGGACAGCCGCGGAACCCGACTGGCCGGCGGCGGCGTGCCGTTGGTCCACGCGTCCAACGCGAGGAACAGGGCGCGCTGGATCGGCGCCGAGTCGAGCGGGTTCAGAAACTGCTGGCAATTCCCCTTCGACGTCCCGTCGCCGGTGCCATGCTGGTGGCTGGAGATGAAGTAATTGCGCGTGAACGGCGAATCGCCGAGATCCACTCGCCCGTCCGGGGTGGTGTGCAGGAGCGAGGCGGCCTTGACCCAGTACTCGTTGGCCGAGTAGATCTCCACGCCGTACGGGCACGTGTCGGTCGCCGCGCAGCGCGCGTAGCGGCTGTCCGTCTTGCCCGTGAAGAGATCGGTCGTCGTCACGTTCGCGAACGGAAAGACGCCCTCGACGTACAGATGGTCCTGACGGTTGCGCTCGGTCCGGCCCGGCTGCGAGAACCGGTAGTTCATGTTGATGCCGTCACCGGCCGAGATCCACTGCATCATGCCGTCGAACACCTTCCGGCCGTTCTCGGCCTGGTTGAAGCCGAGATGACGGAAGTCGTTGAGCAGGCGGCCGGGTTGCGACGAGATCTCGGTGTAGATTCGCGTGATGTCCCCGGCCAGGGGATTGGGGGTCGGCGGCGCCGCCCCGTCGGCCGTCTCGTACCGGAGCCAGGCGTTCCAGTCGCGAATGGCCGCGAAGCCCAGTCCGTTCACGGTCGGGTCTTTGGCGATGTACGAGAACTCATAGATGTCGTTGGCGACGAAGGACGTGCCCGCCGGCAGCAGGCGGATCGCCGTCCGGCTCGAGTTGGTGTACTCCCATCCAGACGGATCGATCGATTGCGGCGTGCCGTTCAGATGAACGCGATGGGTGAGCATCGCGTTTGGCGGCGTCTTGTCGGCGGTCGCCGCCGGATAGCTCAGCGCGAACGACGTCGTCGCCGGCCCCGTGACGATGTACTCATACGCCGGTCCGGTGATCGTCGTGTCTCCGGGATTCTTGGCGATCGCGAGCGACGTTCCCGGCCCGAGTGGGCCACCGATTCTCAGATTGAAGTTCGCGCCGTTGTTGCCGGCGGACTTGTCCCACCCGCTCCACACCATGGTGTAGCCGCGTGGCATCAGGAACGCGTTCGCGAGCACGGCCGGATCGGTGACCGAGCCCGGATCGTTGCCCCCGGCCGGGAAGCGACCGAGGGAGGCCCACGTCTTTCGGCCGCGGTTCGGCGGCTCGTACATGACTTTGTGAGCGCCCTTGCTCAGGTCGACGGGTTTGAGGATGTAGAAGTCGAACGAATACTCGACGTTGCCGCGGCCGTTGCGCGGGGCGAGCTGGATGTCGACGATCACCGCGTTCTGTGGGTCGAGCGGGTTGACTTCGCCGAACGCGGTGCCCACGACCTTCTCGTACTGTCCGACCCCCGGCCACGAGTAGCCGCCAAACGTCGGGCTTTGCGAGAGCACCGTATCGATGGCGACCTTGGTGATGCGCGCATCAGCGACGCCAGGCGCGGCCCAGGTGGTCAGCAGGGCGGTAGCGAAGAGACATGGAACCAGCCGGCGTAGTCGTGGATTCATCAGAGCCTCCTTGAACCGGGGGAGCCTCGCGCGGCGCGTGCCGGGAGACTGCGCCAGTGACCGATGTTCAGACAATTGAATATTTCTTATAGCAGTCATATAGTCCCGCTATGAATTTCACCCTCCGTGAGCTCGAGGCCTTCCTCGGCGTCGCCCGCCTCGGAAACTTCACCCGCGCCGCCAAGGCGCTGAACATGTCGCAGCCGGCGCTCACCGTCCGCATCCGCCATCTCGAGGACGCCCTCGGCGTGCGGCTGCTCGACCGGACCACGCGCTCCGTGGCGCTGACGCAGATCGGGCGCGAGTTCCTGCCGGTCGTCGCGCGCGTGCTGGGCGAGATCGACGCGGTGGCCGTCAACGCCCGCGACGTTGCCGGACGGCGACGCGGCGTGGTCACCGTCGCCGCCCTGCCGTCCGTCGCGGCGACGCTGCTGCCCGCGATCATCGCGACCTTCAACGCGCGGCACCGCGGCATCGTCGTGCGGCTGCGCGACGGCGTCGCCCAGCGCGTGACGTCGCTCGTGAAGTCGGGCGAGGCCGACTTCGGGATCGGCAGCCCGACGAAGCGCGATCCCGAGCTGCGCTGCTCGCCGCTGCTGACCGACCCGATCGGCGCGGTCTTTCCGCCGGGGCACCCGCTCGAGGAGCGCGCCCTGGTGCGCCTGGACGATCTGCTGACGGTGCCGCTGGTGCTCATGGACCCCGACTACAGCGTTCGCACGCTCGTCGATCGCGCCTTCGAGTCGATCGGGCACCTGGTGATGCCCGCCTACGAGGCCAGCTACGTGCCGACCGCGTTGGGGCTCGTCAAGGCGGGGCTGGGCGTGGCGGTGATCGCGTTCTCCGCCGCCGACGAGGCCGCCACCCACGCCGCGGGGCTCCGGGCACGCGTCATCGAGCACCCCATGCTCGTGCGTGAGATCAGTCTCATCGAGAGCACGAAGCGCTCGCTGTCGCCGGCGGCGCAGCAGTTCCTCGAGGCGGTGCGCGAGCATACTCCGCGACCGATCGCGTGAGCGCGATTTGCGGGCCGTCGGCGCATCGGCTACACTCGCTGAACAGCGGTTCATTTCCCCCAGGAGGCCACGCGTGGATCGACCGATCGCCTACGACAAGCTCGCGCGCGAGGATCGGTTCGTGCGCATGCGCGCGCGGGAGGTCGGTGAGCTGAAGGTCGAGCAGGGGCTGCCGCCGTTCCCCGATCTCGCCAGCCGCGAGTCCATCCGCGAGCGGGTGCACGGCATCATGGTCGGCGAGCTCCAGGCGATGGAGGGGGCGGGGCGCACCGTCTACGACTTCCCCGACGCGCCCTGGGAGTTCACGCTGGACATGGCGCGACAGGTCTGGGACGAGTCGCGCCACGTCGAGACGTACCTCGACTTGCTCGAGTATCTCGGCGGGCGCGTGGGCGAGTTCCCCGAGTCCACCATCCTCTGGCGCTGCGCGTGCGCGGAAGACGCGGCGGCGCGCGTGGCCGGCGTCAACCGCGGCCTCGAGGGCCTCGCCTGCGACGTGTTCAACCAGCTCATCCACATCGCGCAGAAGATCGGCGATCCGATCATCGAGAAGTCGGTGGACTACGTGCTGGCGGACGAGATCACGCACGTGCGCATGGGCTCGCGCTGGCTGAACGAACTGACGCGCGGCGACCCCGAGCGCCGTCGCCGGGCGATCGAGTTCCAGGAGACGATCGACGAGCGCTTCAACCTGGGCGGCAGCCGCCAGGACGGCCATCATGACGTGGTGCCGATCTCGATCGCCAAGGAGGCGCGCAAGCTCGCCGGCTTCACCGACGAGGAGATCGAGCGGCTCATCAAGAGCACGCAGCGCTCGCAGGTGTATTGAGCTCTCACCGCCTCGCCGGCCACCTCTCCGTCGACGACTCCGCGCGGCGGATCCGCAACTACCGGTACGCCGAGGAGCGCATGATGCGGGTGCTCGGCGGCTGGATCGCGCTGACGCCCGAGCTGCCCCCCAAGCTGCTGTTCGGCCGCCACGTCTGGGACTGCGCGCAGCACGCCGATCTCTGGGGCCGGCGGCTGCCCGAGCTGCGGGCGGCCGCGCAGCAATCGGCGCCCGCGAACGACGCGATGGTCGCATTCATGGAGATGCTCGAGAGCCCGGAGGGTCCGCGGCAGACGGTCGAGCGCGTCGTCGGCGTTTACACCGTGCTCAAGCCGCACCTGGTGACCGTCTACGCGCGTCACCTCGGCGGCACGAACGCCGTGTACGAGCCCCCCACCCGCCGCATCCTGGCGCGCTGTCTCGAGGAGGAGCGACGCCACGCCGCTGCCGGCGCCATCGTGCTCGCTCGGCTCGCGCGCGACACCGCCGGCCGCGCGCGCGTCGCCGACTGGGAGCGTCGGCTCCTCGGCACGCTCGAGAAAGCCGGTGGCGTCACCGGCGACGCGACGGCACCGCTCGTCGACGCGGCGCTGCTCGGCGTGTCCCCCGACGCCGTGGCGCCGGACCTCGTCCAGGTCCCGCCCGACTTCGATCCGGCCACCCTGCCGGCCGACCTGGCCGCAGCGGTGGATGCCCATCGCACGGCGCTGGAGTCCGGTGACGGCGCGGGAGCCGCAGCGTGGGTCGAGCCCGCGGCGCGGGACGCGCTGACGGCGGCCCTGGCGCCGCTCGCGGGGCGTATCACCGGCACGCGGGTGGTCGGGCTCGCCGCGATCGGCCGCCAGCAGATGGTCAAGGTGCGGATCGAGAGCCCGCGCGCGATCGGATTCGTGCAGCTCCGCTGGACGCCGACGGCGTCCGGCTGGCGCATCGCCGCCGGCGACCTGGTCTCCACCGAGCCCGTCTCCGCCGCTCCCTGAGCGTGTTCCGCACCGTCCTCGTCGCCAATCGCGGGGAGATCGCGCGTCGCGTCTTCCGCGGCTGCCGCGCGCTCGGGCTCTCCACCGTCGCCGTCTATTCCGAGGCCGACCGCGACGCGCCCCATGTGAAGGACGCGGATCGCGCGGTGCTGCTCGGGCCCGCGCCGCCGCGCGAGTCATACCTCAGCGTCGAGCGCATCCTCGCCGCCGCCCGCGAATCCGGCGCCGACGCCGTGCATCCGGGCTACGGCTTCCTCTCGGAGAATTGGCGCTTTGCCGAGGCCTGCGCGCAGGGGGGCCTGACCTTCATCGGGCCGTCGGCGGAGGCGATCCGTGCCATGGGCGACAAGCCGGAGGCGCGGCGCCGCATGGCCGCCGCCGGCGTGCCGATCGTGCCCGGCAGTTCCGAGCCCGTCGCGGACGCCGTGGCCGCCGGGCGGGTGGCCGGCGAGATCGGCTATCCGGTGATCCTCAAGGCGGCCGCCGGCGGCGGCGGCATTGGCATGGCGAAGGTGACGAGCGCCGGCGAGCTCGCCGGCGCGTTCGCGACCGCCACCCGGCGCGCGCAGAGCGCCTTCGGCAGCGGCCAGGTCTACGTCGAGCGCTATCTCGAGGCGCCGCGCCACGTCGAGGTCCAGGTCTTCGGCGACACGAAGGGCAGCGTCGTCCATCTGCACGAGCGCGAGTGCTCGATCCAGCGGCGTCATCAGAAGCTCGTGGAGGAGTCGCCGGCGCCGAACCTCGAGACGAAGACCAAGCGCGGGCTGACGGACGCCGCGGTCGCGGGCGCGCGCGCCATCGGATACGTCAATGCGGGCACGCTCGAGTTCCTGGTGGACCCGCAGGGCGGCTTCTACTTTCTCGAGATGAACACGCGGCTGCAGGTGGAGCATCCGGTCACCGAAGAAGTCACCGGCCTCGACCTGGTGGCCGCACAGCTGCGCGTGGCGGCCGGCGAGCCGCTGCCGTTCTCGCAGGACGAGGTCGAGCAGCGCGGTGCCGCCATCGAGGTGCGCGTCTACGCGGAGGACCCGGCGAAGAATTTCCTGCCCTCGCCGGGTACGATCACGCGGCTGGCGCTGCCCGGCGGCGAGGGGATCCGGGTCGAGTCGGGTGTCGTCGAGGGCAGCGTCGTCTCCGTTCACTACGACCCGCTGCTCTTCAAGCTGATCGCGCTCGGCGCCGATCGCACCGGGGCGATCGAGCGTCTGGCGCGAGCACTGGACGCCTGCGTGGTCGAGGGCGTCAAGACGACGCTGCCGCTGCTCCGCACGATCGCCGCGCACCCGGATTTCCGCCGCGGCCGGGTGCACACTCAGATGGTCGAACAAGGAGCGTTCCATGGCTGAGGAGATCAAGGCGCACATCACGGGCGTCGTCTTCCAGGTCACGGCCAAGGTCGGCGACACGGTGGCCGCCGGCGATCCCGTGATCGTGCTCGAGTCCATGAAGATGGAGATCCCGGTGGAGGCGCCTCGCGCCGGCGCGGTAAAGGAGATCCGCGTGCGCGAGGGACAGACCGTGCAGGAGGGCGAGACCGTGGTCGTGCTGGAATAACCAGAGGAGGAGCGCACGATGAGCATGGCGATGATCCGCGACCTCTACGAGTACCATCGCTGGGCGAACCGCAAGCTCTTCGACTTCGCCGCCGCGCTCGGCGAGGGGACGTGCGCGCGCGAGGTCGGCGCCCACTTCAGCCATTCGAAGGTGACGCGGATGTTCGCGCACCTCTACGGCGCCGACTGGGTCTGGCTGAGCCGCTGGAAGGGGACGTCGCCGACCACGCAGCCGGGCGCCGAGCTGCCGACGATGGCCCTCGTGCGCGAGAAGTGGGACCCGCTCGAGACCGAGCAGAAGGCGTTCATCGATGGCCTGAAGGACTCCGAGCTCGGCCGGATGGTGGAGTACAAGAACACGGAGGGCAGAGCCTTCAGCGCGCCGCTGGGCCCGCTGCTGCAGCACGTCGCCAATCACGCAACCCACCACCGCAGCGAGATCGCCACCATGGTCACGATGCTCAGCGGCTCGCCGCCCGATACCGGCATCAACACCTGGATCCTCATGCGGACCGGACAAACGCGCTGACCGCGGGGCGACACTCATGAGCGACCGACTCTTCGACGGCGGCACGTTCGAGCGACCGTGGCGCAAGCACGGGGTGATGCCGGTGTGATGACGAACAGCACGCGGCTCGCGTCCGTCCTCTACCTCGGGAGCGCGCTGGCCATCGGCGTCTTCGCCGGCTCGCTGAATCTGCCGCACTACTCCCGGCTCGAGGCGCGCGGCGCCAGCGCCAACGCCCGCGTGACGTCCACCGATTGCGGGAATCGTGGAACGGTGGCCTACCGGTTCCGGGTCGACGAGCGCACGTACGACGGGCAGGGCAACGCCGGCTTCGGCATTCCCGCGTGCGGCCACCTGAAGCCGGGCGATGCCGTGCTCGTCCGTTACCTCGTGGCCGACCCCACCCAGAGCCTGCCCGGCGACATCAACGATCGCCTGCAACACGAGTGGCTCAGCGTCGTGGCGGCTGCGTTCGGGATGCCGCTGATCATCCTGTTCTTCGCGCGGCGCCGGTTTCGGCGCTGGAGCGGCGCCCCATCGTCATGAGAGCGGCGCCGCTCTTCCGCATCTCGTCGCGCCTCGCCGGCTGGCTGTTCGCCCACCAGCTCGAGAAGTCACATCCCGCGCACGTCGTGGCGTGGTGGGAGCTGCGGCGGTTGCCCTACAACCTGATCGTGGGAGCGACCGGTGTCCTGAGCCTGGCCGTGTTCTTCGCCGTGGCGTTCGGATGCGAGCGCAGCGGCGGCCTGCCGCTCGGGCTGCCGAGCCCGCCGCTGCTCGTGCTCATCGCCGCCGCCGCATACCTGATCGTGGCGAACGTCTTCTACACGTGCGGCTGGATCCTCGAGCTGCTCGTGGCGAAGGTGTGGCGCGTGAGCACGCCGGTGTTCGGCCCGATCGCGTTCACGCTCGGCACGGCATTGTCGGTCGTCGTGACGCTCGTTCCCGCCGGCCTCGTCATCCTCCTGGCCGTGTTCACGTCGTGCCACGGACTGTGAGGCGCCTCGGGCGCGGACGACTGCGCGAAGGTGGTGCTGACGCCCTTCTGGCGACCGCGCTCAGCACGAGCGGCATGGGGGCACGTCGCGGCTGTAGAGGGGCTGGCGGAGGAACTCCTCCGGCGGGTATTTCCAGAACTGCGACACCGCGGGGATGGTGACGATGACGGTGTTCTGCAGCTCGCCCTCGCGGTTGCGCTCCACCCGGCGGATGTAGACGTTCTGGATGGGGTTGCCGTAGGCGTCGAGCTTCACCGGTCCGCGGGGCGCGTCGGGGATCTCGACCTTCCGGAGGGCCGCGAGGAACTTCTCGCGGTCCTCCACGTTGCCGCCGAGCGCGCGGACGGCCTCGTTGATCCAGCGTCCACTCGTGTAGTTCGTCTCCGCGAAGTACGACGGAACCTTCCCGAAGCGCGCGCGGTACTCCTTGGCGAAGCGGCGATTGGCCGGGGTATCGAGGGCGCCGCTGTAGATCAGCGGGCTGATCGTGCCCAGCGCTTCGTCGCCCATGGAGGGCAGCATCGACTCGTCGACGGCCGGGCCGCCGGCGATCAGCGGGAGCTTGGCCTTCAGCCCCGCCTCCTCGTACTGCTTGAAGAATTGCAGCGTCGAGGCGCCGGCGATCATCGTCAGGACGGCATCGGCGTCACGCCGGATCTTGGCGATGTACGGCGCGAGGTCCATCACGCCGAGGGGCGCCCAGAGCTTCTGGATCACCTGGCCGCCGTTCTCCTCGAAGGTGCGCTGGAAGCCGCCGACGACCTCCCAGCCGAAGGCGTAGTCGGACGCGATGACGGCGACCTTGCGGTGGCCGAGCGTCTTGGCGACGTACTCGCCGAAGGGATGCGAGGGCTGGCTCGATGCCCAGCCGGTGCGGATGACCCAGCGATACTTCTGGCGCTGCGTGAGGTCGTCCGCGGCGGTGACGGTGAAGAGCGCCGGGATCTTGTACTCCTCGACCTTGGGCGCCATCGCGTACCCGATGTGCCCGAACAGGACGCCCGCCACGAGCTGCACGCGATCGTGCTCGACGACCTTGCGTAGCTTCGTCACGGCCGCGTCGGGTCGGCCCTGACTGTCTTCCACGATCAGCTCGACCTTGCGTCCAGCCATCTGCGAGCCGATCTCGTCGAGGTACATCGTGATGCCGTTGACCATGTCTTTGGCCGCCTGCGCCGCCGGGCCGGTGAGATCCGTGATGAACCCGATCTTGATCGGCCCCGACTGGGCCGGCGTGCCTCCGACGGTCGCGAGGATGAGCGCGATCAGGACGAGCAATACCATCGCGACGCTGCGGGGGCTCATGGTCGTTCCTCCTGAGGGAAGCGTGGGGCCGATGATACATCCCACACACGAGTGCTGTTGCCGGTCCCGCTGGAGGCGCTGGGGACGTGCTACGATCCCGACCTCCATGACGCGCGCGCTCCTCCGGCGTCGGTTCGTGATCGCGGGCCTGCTGGCGGTCGTCGGCGGCGGATGCGCGGCATCGGGCACGCGCGAGGGCGTCATCGCCGAGTCGGCGGCCCTGATGGCGCCGTCACCGCGCTTCGCGCAGGACGGGCCGGAAGCGGAGGAGTACGGGGCGAGCGACGGCTTCCCGATCGGCGATCGCACGACGTTCTTTCGCGTTCCGTTCCTCGTCGGCTCCCACAGCCAGCTCGATCAGGTGTTCGAGAGCCGCCTCGTACGGCGCGCCGACACGCCGTCGCGGCTGGCGCGCGCGGCGACACGATCCTGACGAGCGCTACCAGTACGGCCGGAACGACCGGCACCGCTTCACCTCGTGGTCGATGGCCAAGACCGTCACCTCGATGCTCGTGGGCATCGCGATCGCGGAGGGCCGCATCCGCTCCGTCGACGATCAGGCCGCCGCCTACGTGCCGGGGCTCGCCGACACGGAGTATGGCCGCACCTCGCTGCGTCACCTGCTGCAGATGTCCTCCGGCGTGCGCTTCGTCGAGAACTATTCCGGACGGGACGACGTGGCGCGGCTCGCCGCCGACACCTTCCTGCAGACCGGCCCGGGCGGCGTGGAGGCGGTCACGCCGTTCAACGAGCGGGCCGTGCCTGCCGGCACCAAGTTCTCGTACGCCTCGGTGGAAACGCAGGTCCTGGGACTCGTTCTGCGAAACGCGGTCGGGCGGCCGGTGGCCGAGTACCTCTCAGAGAAGATCTGGAGACCGATGGGAGCCGAAGCCGACGCGACCTGGCTCGTGGATCGCGCCGGCCAGGAGTCGACCTACTGCTGCATCAACGCCGTGCTGCGCGACTATGCTCGGCTGGGATTGCTGCTGGCGCACGACGGCAACTGGCGCGGCCGGCAGATCATCCCGGCCACCTGGATCGAGGAGGCCACGCGCGTGCGTCCGGAGCAGGGCCATCTCAAGCCGGGCGTCGCGACACCGTACCTCGGCTATGGCTACCAGGTCTGGATCGCGCCGGGCGAGCGCCGGATATTCGCGCTTCTCGGCGTGCGTGGTCAGACGATCCTGGTTGACCCCGCCAGCCGGCTCGTCCTCGTCCACACGGCCGTCCGTAAGCAGGCCGCCGGTGGCAGCGCGACCGAACTCCGCGCCCTCTGGCAAGCCGTCACCGACACCCTCGCCAACTAAAATCATCGGCCGCCGGGCCACCGCTACGCGCCCGCCAGACGCTCTGGTGGAGCACGGTCTCCGCGGGTAGGGCCGGGGGCGGCGGCAGGGTTGCCCCCGTAAGGGCCGTGTTTCGGGTATTGCGTCGGACCCCGGCTCGGAATCGGTGCTCGTTTACAGGCGCACCGTGCTGTCGATTTGCGTGCCCGAGCGGGGGCAACCCTGCCGCCGCCCCCGCCCGGGCCCCGAGAGGCTAGTTCTCGACGAAGGCCTTGAGGTTGCGCCCGCGCAGCGGATGGCGCAGCTTGCGGAGCGCCTTGGCCTCGATCTGCCGGATGCGCTCCCGGGTGACCGCGAAGCGCTTGCCGACCTCTTCCAGCGTGTGCTCGCCCTCTTCACCGATACCGAACCGGAGGCGGAGGATCTCCTTCTCCTTCGGCGACAGCGTGGCCAGCGCGCGCTCGACCTGCGTCGTAAGGTCCTGACCCAGCAGCGTGTCGTTCGGCGAGCCCGCCGACTTGTCCTCGAGGAAATCGCCGAGCTCGCTGTCCTCGCCGATCGGCGTCTCCAGCGACAGCGGCTTGCGCGACGACTCGAGAATCAGTCGCACCTTCTTGGCCGGCACGCCGGTGCGCTGCGCCAGCTCCTCAGGCGTGGGCTCCCGGCCCATCTCGTTGACCATGTTGCGGTTGACCCGCGAGATGCGGTTGAGCGTCTCGACCATGTGCACGGGGATCCGGATCGTGCGCGAGTGGTCCGCGATCGCGCGCGTGATGGCCTGACGGATCCACCACGTCGCGTAGGTCGAGAACTTGAACCCGCGCCGGTACTGGAACCGGTCGACGGCCTTCATGAGGCCGATGTTGCCCTCCTGGACCAGGTCGAGCAGCG
>WNFQ01002720.1_pt1 | contig 15642 bp, 13 predicted proteins | sample 5400171 | NCBI WGS metagenome assembly WNFQ01 (sample SAMN13153356, study PRJNA577476) | soil metagenome | isolation source: 20 cm soil under Madrone tree | place: USA:California | collected 2016-06-14 | reverse complement strand
GGAGGGAATTTCTTGAGAAGCTCGATGTACTGCGGGCTGGCCGTGAATGCGTTCATTTTCCCAATGATAGCGGAGGTGCGGGTGTGCCGCGCCTACGGCGCTGACGGACTCTCTTTGCTCTCTTTCCCAGCCCTTACGGGCTGGGCTAACGTATGTCGCGCCTCCGGCGCTTGCTCGGCGCGTGACGATCTGGGAGAGAGGCGGATGCGGCTTAGCTGATGCGGAGGGCGGCCATAGGGTCGATGCGGGAGGCGCGGCGGGCCGGCAAGTAGCCGGCGAGGGCGGCGACCGCAGTGAGCAGAAGGAGCATGGCGGCGAAAGTGGCGGGATCGGTGGAAGTGACGCCGAAGAGGAGGCCGCTGAGAGTACGGGCGAGGGCCCAGGAGGAGGCGACACCGAGGAGCATACCGATGGCGGCGAGAGTTAGCGTCTGGAAAAGAATGCCGGCCTGGAGAGACTGTGCGGAAGCGCCGAGGGCCATGCGGATGCCGATTTCCTGAGTGCGCTGACTGACGGAGTAGGAGATGACCGCGTAGATGCCGAGCGCGGCGAGAATGAGCGCGAAAGCGGCGAAACCTCCGAGCAAGAGAACGACGAAGCGGCGAGGCGAGGCGGCTTTATCGACGATTTGCTGCATGGTACGGAGCGTGCCGGTGGCAAGAGTAGGATCGATCGGTTTGAGGGCTTCGCGAAGGCGCGGGACGAGCGCGGACGTGGTGAGCGAGGTGCGCACGACGAGGTCGACGGAGCCGTAGTCCTGCGTTTGGCGAATGGGAATATAGAATTCGTTGCCGGATTTTTCCTCAAGGGCGAGATGGTGGACGTCGCCGACGACGCCGATGACGGTGCGGTCGGGCCGGTCGGCATTGACGATTTGGCCAATGGGATTTCTGCCCGGGAACAGAAAACGGGCCAGGGTTTCGTTGATGATGATGACTTTTTCGGCGGACGTGTCATCGCGTTCGGAGAAGTCGCGACCGGCGCGAAGAGGAACACCCATGGCCCTGAAGTAGCCGTCACTGACGATGCGAACGAAGCCATCCGGGTATTCTTCCCTTTTGTAGACCTGACCCTTGGCGGCGACACCCCAGCTGCGGTTGTGGCCGAGGGGAACGGCGTCGGTCAGACCGGCGGCTTCGATGCCGGGGACATCCAGCACGCTATGGAGGGCTTGCGTAAAGTAGGCATTGCGTTTTTCCTGCGTCGAATAGGAAGAATTGGGATCGATGCGAAGGGCGGCGGCGCGCTCGGGGCGGAAACCGAGATCGATGTCCAAGACGCGCAGGAAGCTGCGAATCAAGAGGCCTGCGCCGACGAGGAGGACGCAGGCAAGAGCAATCTCGGAGACAACCAAACTGCTGCGCACCCAGGCATGGCCACGCCCCTGACTGGAGCCGCGATTGGAATCCTTCAAAACATCCTGAAGAGTGACGCCCGGAACCTGGAACGCTGGAAAAAGGCCGAAGACGACTCCGGTGAAAATGGCAACCAATATCGTAAAGCCGGCAACGGTGAGGTCCAAGCGAACGCCGGAAAGAAGAGGAATACTGATGGAGGTAAGGCGTGCGAGAATGCGCGTGCCGGCGAAAGCCAAGAGCAATCCGAAAGCGGCACCGCACAGGGAGAGGACGAGGCTTTCCGTGAGCATCTGGCGGATGAGGCGGCCCTTGCCCGCGCCGAGTGCGGCGCGAATGGCGATCTCTTTTTGACGTGATGCGGAGCGGGCGAGAAGCAGATTGGAGAGATTGGCGCAGACAATGAGCATGACGACGCCGACGGCGCAGACAAGGATGATGAGTGCAGGACGAAGGCGCCCACTGACATGGGACGCGAGAGGAGCGAGCGAGGCGTCCATGTCATTGCGCTCAGGATGATCGTGGGTGATGCGTTTGGAGAGGATGGTGAATTCGGATTGAGCGCTTTGGGCTGACGCGCCGGGCTTGAGACGTCCCACGACGGCGAGAGTGTTGCCCCAGCGATTGGTTTCCGGCGTGAGAGGAAAGGGATTGAAAAGATCAATGCGGCTTCCCGGAGCGAAAATGGTGGCGAAGTCGAAGGAAGCAGGAAGAACGCCGACGACGGTGGAGGGCTGATCGTCGAGAGTGAGGGATTTGCCAACGATGTTGGGATCGGAAGCGAAGCGGCGCTGCCATAGCCCGTGGCTGAGGAGGATAACATGAGGGCCATTCCACTTGCACTCATCGGCGGTGAAGAGGCGGCCGAGCTGAGGTTCGACGCCAAGAAGAGAGAAGAAATTCTGCGAGACAGGAACGCTGGTGAGGCGCTCGGGTTCGCCGCCAGTACCCGTAAGCTTGTTGTCGCCGACGCCGTAGAATGCGAAATAGGCGGCCATATCGGAGAAAGACTTATTTTGTTCGCGCAGGTCGAGAAAATGGCCGACTTGCATAGTTTGGCCGGAGAGGCCAAGTGCACCGGGACTGTTCGCGATCCAGATGAGGCGGGCGGGATCGTGGAAGGAAAGCGGATGGTTGAGCTTGCGCCTATGCCGAGGCCAACGATGAGGATGGCAAAGGTGGCGAAGCCGAGGTCGCGGCGAAGGGTGCGGAGGGCGTATTTGAAGTCGCGAGAAAGGGTGTCCAGCCAGTCGAGGACGTGACTCCTGCGGAGTGATTGGCTACGCGGTGCGTCGGTCACAGGGACCTCCCGGGGTGAGTAAAGACTAGAGACGATGGAGAGGACGAAAGGTCACGCGGGAATGTTCCATTTTGTCTGCGGAACCTAGTTTGGTTTGGCGGGTTCCACTTTTTTCAGGGCGGGGTCGTATAGGGCGGCGACGCCTTGAGCGATTTCTCCCGGATCGGCATGGCCAGAGTCCAGATTGGTCATGACGATGACGGTCAGCTTGTCCTCCACGTAGCGCGAAATGTGCATGGTGAAGCCCTGCCAAGCGCCGCCATGTTCGAGCAAGCGGTGTCTGTTTACTTCCGCGACGCGCCATCCGAATCCGTAGGGAGAAGTCTTGCCGCTGTTCAGCTTTACCGGCGTCCACATCTGGTCGAAGCTGGATTTTTTCAAAAGCCTCTCGGTATACAGGGCGGCGTCCCACTTGGCGAGGTCGAGAACATTGGTATACAGGGCGCCGTCGGCGGTGGTGTTCAAGGATGGGGCAACCCATTCTTGATTTTTGAGCTCGCCTTTTACAAGGCGGTATCCGGCGGAACGATTCGGGACGATGTCTGCTTCGCTGATGATGCGGGTGGAATTCATTTGCAGCGGCTGGAAAACGTGGTGCTGGAGAAAGTCGCCGTAGAACTCGCCACTCACATGGTGAATGAGAACGCCGAGGATCAAATAACCAGAGTTGCTGTAACTCCACTTTTCGCCGGGCGGAAAATCGAGCGGCAGGGCGGCGATTTTTTTGACCAGTTCCTCCTCGGTGTAGTCCATGCGCATGTTGACCGCGCCGCCGGCTTTTTCGGAAGTGTAATCGGGAATGCCGGAAGTGTGGGTGAGGAGATGGCGGACGGCGATGTCTTTCCAAGCTGGAGGCGAGTCCGGAAAGTACTTGCTGATTTTGTCGTCGAGGCCAACTTTGCCTTCTTCGACGAGCATCATGACGGCAGTGGCGGTGAATTGCTTTCCGACGGACCCGGTTTGAAAAATGGACTCCGGCTTGGTGGGGACGCTGAGTTCCACATTGGCCATTCCATAGCCGGCGGCCTTGACGATTTTTCCGTTGCGAACCACGGCCAGCGCGACTCCGGGGATATGTTGTGCGCGCAGCTCTGAGTTGACGAATTCGTCCACCGTTGCAGTGGTTGGTTCGTCGGGAACGGCGTGGGCCGCGACGGCGAGAACGAGTGCGGTGAAAAGAGAGACTGACAAAATCGACCGTGAAGTCTGCACTGGGCTAACGCTCCTTATTCTCGCTCTGCCAGCTGGAGAAATGCTCTTCTTGAAACGGAAAGGGCGTCCGATGGGGACGCCCTTGAAAAAATCAGCTCATAAACGTCATCAACTGGTTCGTGGCGATCAACCGGCGGGCTGAGGCTGCTCGGCGCGCCTTTGCTTGATCTCCTTGACCTTGTCGAGGAGGTCGTCGGCCTGCTTCTTGAGGGCATCGCGCTCCTCGGCGGACTCGACCATATCGGCCTTGCGGCGATAGAGCAGGTTCAAATAGGCCATGGCGTCGTCGTAGTCGGGCTTGACCTCGATGGATTTCTTGAGGTTGGTGATGCCCTCTTCGACGAGGGGACCGAACTTGGCGGCGTAATCAGCGCGCAAGGCGGGAGGCAACGGGTCGGTATCCCTGACCTGCTTGGTGACGTGATCCCTGTTGTAGGCGGCGCGCGCCTCGCCGTTGGCACGGAAGGCGAGGGTCCAATCGATGACGCCGATCCAGTAGTAGGGTTCCGGATCGTTGGGTTTCAAATCGATGTGCTTCTGATGATAAGACTTGGACTCCTCGAATTTCTTGGGGTCGTAGGGAGTGCCGGCCATCTGGAAAAGTATGGAGCCGATGCCATCAATGGCGCTGAGATTATTGGGATCGACGGAGAGAACATCCTTGAATTCCGTGATGGCCTGATTGCCGAGGCGGACGTTTTGCTCCGACGGCGCGCCGGGAATGTACTGGCTGGCATAGGCAGTGGCCAGGTAGAGGCGGGCATTCATCAACTGGGGATCGAGATCCTTGGCTTGTTTGAAATCCTCGATCGCCGTGTCGTACTGGGCTTCTTTGTAGGCGGCGACACCTTTATTAAGAAGATCGCGCGCTTTCAATTTGCTGCAGCCCGAAACGCCGAGCGCAAAAACGAAGAGCGCCGTGAAGGCTGAGAGCCGCCGAGTTGAACTGGCACTGATCACCGATGATGCATAAGTCATCGAAGCATCCATCCCTGCTGTGCGTGAGGCCGACCGGGTCGGCCCAGCGCCCGGAGATTCACGTCCGCCCTGCGAGGGGCATCTTATAACTGTCAGAAGCCTTTTTCCAAGTCCGGAGTAAGCAGACCAACGGACGCAATGCCTGAGGTGTGCATGACATCGATCACGTTGGCCACCACACCAAACTCGACCGGTCGATCACCACGAATGAAAGCTATGCGGCTGGCGCGCTGCTTGAAAATTTCCTCAATCCGGGGGCCAAGCTTCTCGAAAGTGACTGGCTCTTGATTGATTTTCAGCGACCCGTCCGCAAAAACCTGAATGACGATCACTTCGTCGGGAGGAGGCGCAAAAGTGTCCGTAGCCGCCTGAGGAATCAACGCTTCCTCACCCTTGGAGTACCTGGGGATGATCATAAAGATCACCAGGAGCACCAGCAAGATATCGATCAGCGGAACAACATTCATTTCCGAGACGATACCGCGCTTACCGCCAACTGACATTCCCATAATCCACCTCGTTTTGGGCGGCCGTAAGACGGCCGACGTTTTCGGGTAAATACCCCGCGAGGAGGACTCTCACATCTTGCGAGAACGGATGAGGCGCGAGCCCCACCCTTACAAAGAGTTAAAAACTATTGGCCCGCTTCGAGCTTGGCGGTGATCAAACCAATTTTGTCGATGCCGGCGCCGCGCATGATGTCGATGGCGCGGGCGACGTCCATGAACAGAACATCGTTGTCACCCTTGACGAAAGCAATTTTCTCGGCGCGCTCCTTGAAGATCTCTTCCATGCGCGGGCCAAGACGATCCCAGGTGGTGTCCTCGTTGTTGATCTTGAGCTTGCCGTTGTTGGCAATCTGGACGACCACGGTTTTGTTTTCAAGTTCGACGTTCTGCTGCTGGTTCGGCGAGGGCTGAGGAACGAGCGTGTCCAGGCCCTTCGGCGTGAGCGGAGTGATGACCATGAAAATAATGATCAGCACGAGCAGAATATCGATCAACGGCACCACATTGGGCGACGAGAGCGATCCTCCGCTTTCTCCTCCAACATCCATCCCCATAGCGAGTCTCCTAATGGCACGGCGTAGAGCAACTCCGCGGGCCAAGTAACCGCGCCGGGTGGGATCCGGCGCGGCCTTAAAGAAAGAGCAAACGAACGGTGCTAACCGAAACTGCGGTCCTCAATCCGCGGGTGGCGGAGGAGGAGTCGATTTGGTGTTCTGATTCTTCTGGGTGAGCAAACCCAGTTGATCGACACCGGCGGACCGGATCTCATCCACCACTTCGACGACACGGCCATACTTGGCGCGAGCGTCGCTCTTGACGTAAACGGTATGGTCAAGGCGGGTGGAGAGGCGATCCTTAATTGTCGAGGTCAGTTCTTCCTTGGCGGTTCTGGTGTTGCCCATATAGATGGTGCCGTCGCTGGTGATCGCGACGACGATGGCATCGTCCTTGTCCGCGTCTTTCATGTCTCGCGGATTATCGGTCGAGGCCAGGTCCACCGACTGCGTCTTCTGCAACATGGGCGTGACCACCATAAAGATGATCAGCAGGACCAGCATGATGTCGGCCATGGGAATGACATTGGGGGCCGCCATCTGGGCGCCGGCTTGTGGCTTGTAAGCCATGGCCGGTTACTTCTTCGCGCCGCGGCGCAGGATGAAGTAGTTGATGAGTTCCATGGAGGAGTTGTCCATCTCGACGTCGAAGGCTTCCACTTTGTTGGTGAAGTAGTTGTAAGCCCAGACAGCCGGGACGGCCACCAGCAAGCCGAAGGCAGTGGTGACCAGCGCTTCAGCGATACCGCCGGCGACGGCCGAGAGACCGGTCGCTTTGTTGGCGGCGATGCCCTTAAACGCGTTCAAGATGCCGACGACCGTGCCGAACAGTCCGACGAACGGAGCCGTCGAACCGATGGTAGCGAGAGCCGAGAGGCCGCGCTTCATTTCGGCGTGGACGATGGCGACGGAGCGCTCGAGACCGCGCTTGGCGGCGTCGATGACGTCGGAGTCCGAAACTTGCTGAGAAGCAGATTGGAATTCGGAGAGGCCGGTGGCGACTACCTTGGCAATGTGGCTCTTCTTATTGCGTTCGGCAATGGCGATGGCTTCATCGAGCTTGCCGTCCTTGAGGGCGCCGGCAACCTGCTGCACGAAGACGCGTGACTGTTTGCGAGCCGCGCTGTACATCAGGGCACGATCGATCATGACGCCGAAGGAGTAGATGGAAAGTACGAAAAGAATGAACACGACGGCGAGCGCCAGAGGGCTCATCGTTTTCAACATGCTGCGCAAGTCCCAGCTGGTGGTGGCCTCTTGCAGCAATAAGGCAGAATAAGCGTACAAAGTAGCTACCATTCGTTTGCTCCTTAAGTTTCAAGTGACCCTGGATCTGCGGGGGTCAACAAGAGTGATTGCTGAAAATGCTTACCCGGAATGGCGCGCCTGTCCCACGACCGGCACGCCAGCCCGTACTACTGGTTAAGAGAAAAAATCACGTCAATGGTGGTGTCCACTTCGACGGGATCGCCATTGAGAAGAGTCGGCTGATAGCGCCACTGACGCACAGCGTCCAAAGCGGCTTGTTGCAGCAAGGGATGGCCGCTCATGACTTCAAGTTGTTGAATGGTGCCGTCCTTGCCGATGATGGCATGGAGCCGCACAGTGCCGGAGATGCGGGTCTGGCGGGCCAGCGGCGGATACATCGGCTGAACGCGGTTGATAATGCGCGCGGCTTGAACGTTGCCGCCGACGCGGAGTGGGCCAGTCTGCTTGGGCTTCGGCGGTGGTGGTGCTCCGCCCATGCCGCCAATGACGCCGCCCAGCACGCCACCCATAGAGCCGCCGGCAACGCCGCCGGGGACCCCACCGCTCATGCCCGCGGAGACGTCGGGCTCGGCGTCTTCCTTAATAATTTTGACATCGTGGGGAATGACTTTTGGCTGCATGAGCTTGCCGGCATCCATCAGATGGGCCTGTGGCTTCACGTGGACTACCTGAACCGCCGCGGGTGGAGGAGGTGGCGGAGGAGGCGGAGGAGGAGCGGTGAGCATGGTAGCCATCATCGCTTTGGGGAGCGCCTCGGTGTAGATCAGAGGAATGAGAATCAGAATCAAAAGAAAGAGGCATTGGAACAGCATCGAGATCAGAACTGTCCAAGGCTTGTTGGTTTTCTTTGGATTCGGGCTCGAAATCACCATTTCTTCAAACATGAGTCCTACCTCCTGCCTGCAGGAGCAAGGCGTCCGGAGACGTTCTCGCTACCACTGGCTTTGTTGCCGGCTGCGGGTCCGGTGCCTGCCGCCGAGCCCTGTCCCCGCCAGATGTTCCAGGCGACGACGAGCGGAGCAGCAATACCAAAACTGGAGTACGTTCCTACCACAATCCCTACCACCAGGGCAAAGGAGAAAGCACGAAGCACCTGGCCGCCCATCAGGAACAGGACAAGCACGGTAAGGAAAGTCAGACCGCTGGTCAAGATCGTTCGCGAAAGAGTCTGATTGATGGACTTGTTGACCACGTCAGCGAACGATTCCTTGCGCAGCAAACGATTGTTCTCTCGAATGCGATCGAAGATGACGATCGTGTCGTTCATGGAGTAACCGACGAGCGTGAGAAGCGCCGCGATAACCGTGAGAGAAATCTCGAAGCGCAGCAACGAGAAAAACCCCAAGGTGATCAGCACATCATGAAAAACAGCTAGAACGGCAGCGGCCCCGTAAACCCACTCGAATCGGAAGGCAATATATACCAGCATGCCGCCTAAAGCATAGAGGGTAACTAAAATTGCCTGCTGGCGGAGTTCGCCGCCGACTTTGGGGCCCACGGTCGCGCCGCCGCGAATGACGAAAGGATTGAGCGCGTAGCTGGATTTCACGGCAGCAAGGACCGGAGCAGTGACGCCTTCGACTTTGGAAAGCTCGTCGAAATTGGTGAGCACGCCGTTGGAATTCTTGTCGCGGTAATCGAGAAGTTTTTTGGCGACCTGCTGGTAGCGATCTCCGGCGTTGGCAGAGAGGAGCAGGGGATCCTTCTCGGTAAGAACTGCGGCGAGTGAGGCAGGCGTCGCGGAATTGAAATCGGATCCTGAAACTCCAAAGGTAGCGCTTAGAGCGCTCAGCACTTTCTCCTTGCTGGCTTGGAGAGCCGCATCGTCCTGGCCCTTGCCCTCGACGAAGATCTCGACTTCGTTGGAATTGGGATTGGCGATGTCGCTGATGGTCTGGATTTCGGTGTTGACGATCCCCTGAGCGGCTAGGCCGCTGCGAATCTTGTCGAGGTTGGGAGGCTGGGCGAAGCGAACATCCACGTTGGTGCCGCCTTTGAAATCGATTCCGTAGCGAATCCCGCTACCGAAGAAAATCGAAGCCCATCCAGCGAGGAGAAGAATGCCGCTCAAGGCGTAGAAATACTTGGCTTTGCCCATCCAATCCAGATTGGGCTGTTTAAAGAGCTCGATCATGCGGCCTTTGCTTCCCTTCCTTAGACACCGGGCGGTGCGGAATGTTCCCGGCGGAAGTCATCTACATAAGGTAGAGGAATCCGCGCCTTGAACCCACAGCCCACTCGTTTGGAATTGAGTGGGACACTCGCCCTGGCAGTTCTAGTACGACCTAAATGCTCAATTCGGCCTGACGGTCCATCTTTGTCAGGTGATACTGGAAAATCGTTTTCGAGACGTAGATCGCGGTGAAGACGTTGGCGATCAGACCGATCGTCAAGGAGATGGCAAACCCCTTAATCGAACCGGTTCCAAACAGGAAAAGGAAAAAAGCGGAGACTACGGTAGTGACGTGCGTGTCAATGATGGTGAGGAAGGCTTTATCAAAGCCAGCGTCGACAGCGGCGGAGGCCGATTTGCCATTACGCAGTTCTTCGCGAATGCGCTCGAAGACCAGAACGTTCGAATCCACGCCCATGCCGATGGTCAGGATAACGCCGGCGATGCCGGGCAGGGTAAGCACGGCACCGAATAGCCCCAAAACCGCCAAAAGTATGATGAGGTTCAGGATCAAGGCCAGGACCGCGTTACCGCCGGACAGGCGATAGTAGACGAGCATGAAGAGCATGACCACGATCAGGCTCAACACGGAAGCCTGCACGCCGTGGCGGATGGAATCGGCGCCGAGGGATGGGCCAACGGTGCGTTCCTCGAGATACTTAATGGAGGCAGGAAGAGCGCCGGCACGAAGAGTGAGCGCTAGTTCGTGCGCAGATTCCTGGCTGAAATTCCCGGTGATTTCGCCGCTATCTTCGATCTTGCCCTGGATGGTGGGCGCTGAAGTGACGTGGTGATCCAGAACGATAGCCATCTGGCGGCCAAGATTCTGCTGGGTGAAAGGTCCGAAACGACGAGCGGCGTCGGGGGAGAGAGTGAAATTGATCTGCCACATGCCTGGATTTGCCGTGTTTCGATTCTCGACGGCACTGCGCAGGTCGCGGCCGGTGACGGCGGCCGCACGACTCAACAGGTACCAGTTTTCGCTTGTTTCAACCCCACCAGAGGACCTACGCGTCTTCGGGTCGTCAGGCACCAGCTCGGTGCCCGGTGGCAAAATCCCGCCATGTCGGCCGAGAGCCTCCGTCTGGGAGCTATAGGTAGTCGGATCTTCGACAAGCTTTAGCTCCAATTGACCACCGGCCTGAATCACTCTTTTGGCTTCGGCAGGATCCCCTACGCCCGGAAGTTGGACCAGAATTTCGTTGGCATTATGGCCCCCGCGAGGCTGGATGGTGGGTTCTGTCAGGCCCAAGGCGTTGATGCGCCGCTCAATAGTTTCAATAGACTGCGTCATCGTCGATTCCTGGATTTGTGTGATGGCACCTGGGCGCAAAGTCAAAGTGTAGCCGTTGGGGTCGCCAGCGGCGGGAGACATGTCCCAGACATTGGCGTATTGCTGGGTCACGAAGTCGCGGAACTGCGACGCTTGAGCGTAATCCACGTTGCGCACCAGGATGTGCGTATCGTCAACGCGGCGCACTTCATCGTAGCGAATGTTTTTTGAGCGCAGCAGCGTGGTCAGACGGTCCACGGTGGTGTCCGTCTCCTGCGCGATGGCTTCCTGGACTTGGACCTGAAGAATGAGGTGCGTGCCGCCCTGGAGGTCGAGGCCCAGCTTGATCTGATTGGAGAAATTATCCTTTATCTGGGCGACCGAGGTAGGAAACACCGGGTAGCCAAAAAGGAAATAGATACAGAAAAGAATGACGGCGAGGATGAACAGAGCTTTCCACTTCAGATTAGGGTTCATGGTTAGAAAGTAAGACGTGTGAGCCGGCGAAGGGTGGGCTTATTTTGCATCTTCCGATGCCTCCACCTGAGCAATCGCCGCACGCGAGATGCGAATTTTAACCTGCGGTTCGCTGGAGATTTTCAAAATGACCGAATCGCCATCGATACCGTTGATGGTGCCGTAGATGCCGCCGCTGGTGACGATCTTGTCGCCAGCCTTGACCGCACTGAGCATTTCCTGGACTTTTTTGCGCTGGCGCTGCTGGGGCATGATCACCATGAAATACATGATGGCGAACATGAGACCGAGGGGAATCAGGAACCCGCCGAAGCCCCCGCCTGCCGCCTGAAGAATTATCGCTGCTATCATTTTCGACCGAACTCTCAGTTCTAAGTTATTAGTGCTTAGCTCTTAGTTCAAACATTCCAAATCGAAGACCCGCGAGGAGCCCTTTGCACATTTCGCGCTTTGGAAGATAGAAACGCTGTGCTGCGGGCAAATCACCCGCGCTCCTGCTTAACCGACTTCCATTCGATTCGTTTTGGTGCCCCGCGGATGGCTCGCGTGCCGTCCGGAATTCAGCGTTCAGGCTGGTCCCGCGGCATAGCGCGCGTGCATCTCGGATGAGAAATTCGCTAGGTTCCCAAACTCGATAGCCTCGCGGATTTGACGCATTATGTCAAGGTAAAAGTGGATATTGTGGTGGGTCGCGAGGATGGCGGCGGTGAGTTCTCCCGCAGCGAAGAGATGACGAAGATAAGCGCGCGAGTAGCGGCGGCATACCGAGCAAGTACATTTCGGATCGATGGGGCGCTGATCCTGGGAGTAGCGCGCGTTCTTGATGAGCACGCGGCCTTCGCTGGTGTAGAGGCAGGCGTGACGCGCGGCGCGAGTGGGGAGGACGCAATCCATCATGTCAATGCCGCGAGAGACGTAGTCGGCGATTTGTTCGGGGCGGCCGACGCCCATTAGATAGCGGAGACGTTCTTTAGGAAGAATGGCGGTAGCCTCGGCGGTCATTTCACAAGTGATTTCGTGAGGTTCGCCGACGGCGAGGCCGCCGACCGCGTATCCAGGAAAATCCAACTCGATAAGTTGGCGGGCGCTTTCGCGGCGCAGATCGGCAAAGGTTGCGCCCTGCACGATGCCGAATTGCCATTGGCTGAGATCTCCGTTGCGTTGCGCGGATTCGAGAAAATAGTTGCGCGCGCGCTTGGCCCACGCGGAAGTGCGTTTGACGGCGGTTTCGGCTTTTTCGCGCGGCGCAGGGGTTTCGATGCACTCATCGAGGACCATGGCGATATCGGAACCAAGCGCGAGCTGAATTTCGGCGGCTTTTTCCGGCGTGAGGAGATGCTCCGAGCCATCGAGATGAGAACGGAAACGCACGCCCTCGTCGGTGATTTTGCGCAACTCGGAAAGACTGAAAACTTGAAAGCCGCCGGAATCGGTGAGGATGGCGCGCGGCCAGGACATGAATTTGTGCAAACCGCCGAGCTTGCGGACTAAATCGTGGCCGGGGCGTAGATAAAGATGATAGGTGTTGGCAAGGATGATTTCTGCGCCGAGTTCTTCGAGCGCTTCCTGGGTGAGGGCCTTGACGGTGGCCTGAGTACCCACGGGCATGAAGAACGGAGTCTCGACCGTGCCGTGGGGCGTGGTCAACCGGCCGCGGCGACCGCCGGTGGAATCGGTTTTCGATACTTCAAAGGAAAAATTCATCTCTAACTGAATACCTGAAAGGCGGACAAGCAGGAATGCCGGTCCGCCTTTTCAGTGTATCAGGAGAAGACGAAGGTCAAGCCGAGGCGGCAAGCTTGATAGACCGCCCAGACCGTAAGCGCGATACCGATGGAACTCCCGAGCTTCAGTTTTTTCGGGTTATAAGCCGCGAAACCCAATCCAATCAGAAAAATGATCCAGAAGCTGAAGAGGTCGATGGCCGCGCCCAAAGCCATGACGGTCTTCGAGGTGCCGTCTGGTAGAAACGCGCCGAGGTTTGCGGCGACCGGATTTTCCAGGTTGATCGTGCCGGGGGGCTTCAAAAATAAAATCAGGAGAAAGAGCAGGCTGCTCACCATGGTCACCAAGTAGGCGTGCGAGACGATCCCCATGGAGACACTGAAATTCGCACCGGCTCCGCCCAGGAGATTGTAAGCGCCCAACATCGCGGCGCCGACAATCACGGCGAGGAGGATAGGACCCAGGAGTCCAAAGCCATAGGCGAAGTACGGGGAAATTTTCGCGCTCATCTCGATTTGCCGTTCTTTCTGTTCGTTGCTGAGCTGAGCGGTACGCGGGCTCTCTTCAATGCGCTTGCTGGCGACGTCTCTCCAATCCACTTTTTTGTTCATGGCAAAACCAACGACGCATCCGAGCACGGTCATCAAGACTACCGGCATAATCCAGCTCGGATTCCGGGCGATGCTTTGAAAGGTCTCTTTGGGAGAAAAAAATACTCCGATAATGCGGCCAAAATGATTGATTGGTTCTTGCGCTTCCGGAGCGACAGCAGGAATTGTAGCCATCAAGGACTCCTCCACCACAAGGTTGCGTAGTACTGCCTTCTGAGAGGAACTACGCACGAACACCACGGAATATTTCAGTGCGGGGATTCTAGCGCGGAGGAAAGGAAGTTGACAGTCGAAAGTTGAAAGTTAAGAGCCGAGGACTCAGAAATGAAAGACGGCGAAGGGGCCGCTCAGATGGAGGGAAGTTCGGGGACGGAAAAACTCACCTTATCAACTGCAGTGAAGCGAGCGCCATCTGTTTCTCGCGAAAAAACAGTGCCGCCTCGGCGATAGGTTTTCCGGAGATTTCCGGCTTCCATGAGGACATTGGCACAAGTCATAAACTTCGTTAGACGCCAATGATGTGGCGGCAAGGTCCTCCGTATCTTCGCACGGAAAACCGCCGCCAAATTGGCCGGAAATGAACAAGTGCGCGTTCGCGAAACGCGTCTTTTTGAAAAACCCACATCTAAATCCGCATATCCGGAGAATTTTTAGAACTCCCCTGCGCGGAAAGTCTTTATTTTCTGTGAGAAGCGTTCGGCATCCCACTTGCCATAAACAAAATCGTACGCGTGCGCCTTGTAAGGCAAGCGCGGCCAGCGAACTCGACAGCCCGGAGCGCGGAAGCCCCAGAGGTCAACTTGTTTCACGGGAAGCAGACGCGCCGGGCCGAGCCAAGTTCCACTAGGGGGATGAAGTGAAATCAATCTATCGAGCGGTGCGGGCATTATTGATCGTGCTGATTAGTGTGGGGGCCGCTGGCCCGCTGTTGCTGGCGCAGCAAGGCACGACGGCGATCGAAGGCGACGTCACGGATCCGCAGGGGTCGGCGGTGGCAAGCGCCAGCGTGAAAATCTCCGACGACTCAAGGAGTGTCACGCGAGAGACGCAGACCGACGCTAACGGGCACTATCAGTTTCTGTCCTTACAGCCTGGATCGTACGTCGTTCATGTGGAAGCGCCGGGGTTCCGGCAAACCGTAACTCATAAGATTGACGCGCTGGTTGGTACGACTCAGCGAGTGAACATTAAGCTCGAGCTCGGCACCGTCAACGAAACAGTCACCGTGACGGAGAGCGCGGCTGCGGCCGTCAATACGACAGACGCCACGCTCGGCAATACTTTTGAGTCGCGGCAAATCCTGGCGCTGCCGTTTGAGGGCCGCGACGCCGCGGGAGTCCTGAGCCTGCAGCCTGGCGTTGCGTACATCCCCCTTCCGAAGGACATCAATCCAAACGTGGACACACGCAATGGAGCGCTGAACGGCGGGCGCGGCGACCAGACGAACCTGACGCTCGACGGTGTGGACAACAATACGCAGACCACCGGCACACCATTCCAGGGCGCGGTGCGCTCGACGCTGGATTCCATCGAGGAATTCCGGGTTACCACCGCGGGCGACAACGCCGATCAAGGCCGTTCCTCTGGAGGCCAAGTGGCGCTGGTAACAAAGAGTGGAACGAATTCCTTCCACGGTTCACTCTACGAACAGCATCGGCCAACAAATACCGTGGCGAACGACTATTTCAATAAGCTCGCCGAACTGGGGGCCGCGATAGAACTTCGCAATACCTTCGGAGGCGCGCTCGGCGGGCCGGTGCTCAAAGACCGTCTCTTCTTTTTCTATACCTACGAAGGCCAGCGCCAGAGTGAGAGCACGCAGGTGAGCCGGAACGTGCCCTCTAACACGCTGCGCGACGGAGTGGTGATCTACCCGTGCGCGACCGTATCGCAGTGCCCAGCTGGAACCGCTACCGGCGCCAGCGGAACCGTTTACCAGATACCAGAGGGGAGATTCGGAGTAGGCCCGGCACAAATCAAGCAAATGGATCCGAATTGCACGGCATTGGGCACCTGCCCGCAAGGAAATGGCCCCGACCCATCGGTTCTGGCCACCCTCCAGAAATCCGCGCCAGTGACCGCGAACGCTTCTGACTGTTCCAATTTCGACGGAGCGGGTTTCAATATTGCCTGCAATTCATTTTCAGCGCCGACTCCGCTACGGCTGAACACCAACATCGCCAGAATGGATTACAATCTCAACAAA
>WNFQ01006339.1_pt1 | contig 15649 bp, 10 predicted proteins | sample 5400171 | NCBI WGS metagenome assembly WNFQ01 (sample SAMN13153356, study PRJNA577476) | soil metagenome | isolation source: 20 cm soil under Madrone tree | place: USA:California | collected 2016-06-14 | reverse complement strand
TCGACGGTGGCGGCTAGACTCTTTTCGTCTTCGACGTTCAGAGTTGCTACGCTGCGTTCGATCTGGCGGAGCAAACCCGTCAAGACGCGGCCGGGGCCGACTTCCACGAACGTGTTGACGCCTTCGTCGATCAGCAGGCGGATGGATTCTTCCCAACGCACCGGCATGCTGACCTGGCGGATCAAGGCTTCGCGGGCTTCGGCGCCGGTTTCAATCGTGTCGGCATCCACATTGGTCACCAGTGGCACCTGCAAATTGGAAAACTCGACTTGGCGCAGATCTTTTTCAAAGCGTTCCTGCATGGGAGTCATCAGGGCGGAATGGAACGGGGCGGATACTGCCAGGATTACGGCGCGCTTGGCGCCGAGCTGCGAGGCGATCTCCACAGCGCGTTTCACCGCGCCTGCATGGCCTGAGATGACCGTCTGGTCAGGAGAATTCAAATTGGCGGCCGAGCAAATTTCGCCTTCCGCGGCGCGCTTGCAGGCGTCCGCGACGACCGCGTGCGACAATCCCATGATGGCGGCCATCGCGCCCACGCCAGCAGGAACGGCATCCTGCATGTACGTGCCGCGCTTACGAACGAGCTGCACGGCGTCGGCAAACTTCAGCGAACCTGCCGCGACCAGTGCGGAATACTCACCAAGGCTGTGGCCCGCTACGAAGTCCGGCGTCAAGCCGCGCTCGGCGAGCACGCGATAGACAGCCACAGAGCAGGTCAGGATCGCTGGCTGAGTGTTGGCCGTCAGCTTGAGCTCTTCTTCGGTGCCTTCGAAGCATATCTTCGAGATCGAGAATCCAAGCGCTTTGTCGGCTTCATCAAAGACAGCCTTGGCTGCCGGATATTTATCCGCCAGTTCCTTGCCCATGCCCGGGTATTGCGAAGCTTGCCCCGGAAAGACGAATGCAACTTTGCCCATCGTTATTCCTTGTCTCGCACCGTCACGCGAGGACCGCGGCGGAGGAGAGCTCCTGTTCAATTTTCTCGTTCATGCGCGCGCGGGCAAGTCCCGCAGCCACGCGAATGGCGTTTTTCACGGCGTTGGCGTTCGAACGCCCATGACCGATCACGCAAACGCCGCGGACGCCCAATAGCGGCGCGCCGCCGTACTCGGTATAATCAATCGTCTTCCTCAGCGTCTTGAAAGCTCCCTTCGAAAGCACTCCCCCCACCTGCGAAAGGAAAGAACTATTGATCGACTTCCGCAACAACCCAAAAATTTGAAACGCCAGGCCTTCGCAAATCTTCAGCGCAATGTTGCCGACAAAACCGTCGCTGACGATGACATCCACGCTGCCCGAAAAAAGATCCCCGCCTTCCACATTTCCCACGAAGTGTACCGGACTCTTCTTCAGCCGCGTATAAACCTCGCGCGTCAGTTCATTGCCCTTGATCTCTTCTTCACCGACAGAGAGCAAGCCCACGCGCGGACGCTTGCTGCCAAACGTCGCGCGGTAATAGACTTCGCCCATCACTGCAAACTGCACAAGATGCTCCGGCTTCGAATCCACATTCGCGCCCACGTCCAAGAGCACGGAGACGCCGCCCTTGGCGTTGGGAAAAGGAGCTGCCAGCGCGACGCGATCCACCGATTCCAGCGTTCCGAGCAAAAACTTCGCGACGGTCATGACCGCGCCGGTGTTTCCCGCGCTGACCATGCCGTCGGCCTTGGCTTCGCGCACCAGACGCGCGGCCACGTGGACCGAGCTGTCCTTCTTCCGGCGAAAAGCCTGAGCCGGGTGATCCTGCATGGTGATCACGTCGCTGGCGGCCACAATCTCGATCGGCAGATTGGGCGCGGCCTGCCTTGCCAACTCCGCGCGGACGACTTGCGGCTGGCCGACGAGCAAAATCCGCACACCGAATTCCCGTGCAGCCAGAACGCTGCCTTCGACCTCGGGGCGGGGCGCGTGGTCTCCGCCCATGGCGTCAACGGCGATGGTGATCATGGGATGTTTGTCCGCAGGCTAAGCGAGAGAAACTTGAAATCCTTACGAAGCCGCTTCTTGAGCCGCTTTGCCCTTGTAATGGCCGCAATGCGGGCAGACCTGGTGCGGCTGCTTCATTTCGTGGCAATTCGGGCACTTGGCCAGGGAGGGCTTAGTCAAGAAGTCGTTCGCCCTCCGTGTGCTGGTCCTGCGCTTCGAATGCCGTCGTTTTGGGTTAGGCATAGCAATACACCTCGTTGCCGCCTCGATGGGCGGATTATATCGGGCTTGTGAGCCCTTGGAAAACTATTGTTTCTTGAGCCAGTCCTGCTTGAGGCGCGCGAGAGGGGCCATCCGGGGGTCCGTCGCGTGGGTCTCACAGCGGCACTCTTCATGGTTCAGGTTCGCGCCGCAATTCGGGCACAGCCCCCGGCAGTCGCTCTGGCAAATGACTTTTAAGGGCAATGCCAGGAGCACCTGCTCCTTGATTACGTCGGCCAGGAAGAGTCCTTCTCCAACGTAAAATCCAATTTCCGTGTCGTCGTCCTTCAGCTGGTCTTCCTTCGGCTTGGCGTCCTTGGGAAGCGGCGCGTAAAACAAGTCGAAGGTGCGGCTGACGTCTTCGACCACCGGTTCGAGGCAGCGCGCGCACACCAGTTCGATCTTCGTTTCGAGGTTACCCTCGATGCGAATCTGCGATTCCAGCAACTCTGCCGTGGCGGTCACTTCGAGCGGTTCAATCTGCTTGATCTCCGCCGAATGAAAATCGATGCTGCCCGGGGCATAAGTCTTCCGGATGCGCAGTTTGCGGACGGCTAATTCCTTAACGTCAAGGAACATGTCTTCAGCGCCTCCGGCGCGTACGCTCATGCTTTACCATTATTGAGTCGGCACAGCGCCAAGTCAAGGAAGCGCGGATAGTTCCTTCCCGTTTTTGCACCGTGTTCGTCATCAGTCCGGTCTAGTACCCATTGCTGCAAGTAGGCGCGCGTGGTTGCCGGTCTTGGACTCACTTCCTGGACGGGCGAATCCTCTGCGCTCTGGCGGCAATTCTGTGCAGAGCGATGGTCAGCAGAGAAGCGGTGACCAGTAGTCTGCCCTCGTCGCTTCTCGAAGCTGAATATTGCGAGACCTGCAGGTCTGCGTCTCAACCGCATGCTGACACAAGGGGGGATTAATTCTCAATCTGTAACCAAGTGCTGAGAAGGCCGGCTGAGCCGGGAACTGAACTCAGGAGGTGGAAAGCAGGCCGGCTTAAGAGCTACCAGTAAGCTGCCTGGAATCAATGCATTAAAACGACACGAGGAGCCGTTGCTGGCATGGAAAATAAGTGCCAGTGTGCCGCCGCTTTGGGCCAGCACTTGCAGCGTATGTATAGATATAGTTGTGCGATCCGGGGGTGTTACCACTCCAAGCCTCGCACCATCCGAGTTCGCAAGGGAAAAACATGGCCAGCTCGCATCCATTTAGGAACTCCCTCGGAACGTTTTGCCTGTGCGCGATTGTGCTCTTCAGCGCAGCCCCGGGAATTGCGCAAGACAATAACATTCGCAAACTGCTCAAGAAGGCACCGGTGGGGTATCCGTACATCCTGAAAAGTAAAGGCATCGGCGGAGTCGTAAAATTGAAAGTCTTCATTAAACCCGATGGTACGGTGAGAGACGCGGAAGTGGTTGGCGGCAACCCCATTCTGGCGGAAAGCGCGCAGAAATCGGTGATGCAATGGAAGTTCTCATCCGGCAGCTCGGAAACGGCACTGGAAGTTTCAGTGACTTTTGACCCACACTCTGATTCCGGAAGTTAGAGGCGCTTGTGAGTAGGTCCGCACCGCGGATCGATAATTTTGGACGCACGCCTTGAACCAAATTGACGAAATTACAAGCACGAAAAAAGGGAGGCTGAGAATCAGCCTCCCTTTTTCGCTAGCTACGAAACCGCTTCAGGCTAGAAATCATAACGTAACGCAAACTGCATCACGCGGTTGGCATTGGCTTGGGCAGTGATCTGTCCAAATGTGGCCGGGCTATTGATGTCGGCCGCTGGATCAGCAAAGTTTGTATGATTGAATGCATTGAAGGAATCCCATTGAAACGTCAGTTTGTGTGATTCCGTCCGTGGCAAAACGAATGTCTTCGAGAACCTAGTGTCAAAGTTCCAGAAGCCGGGCCCTCTGAGGTTGTTCCGGCTGCCCACTTGGCCGCCATTCGTGAAAGAGAATGCGCCCAGAGCTGCTGTCGGGTCCGAAAACATTTGAATCGAACCATTCGTATCGCTATGAATATGCGAGGAAAGGGCCAATCCCCCTCCGGTCAGCAGAGCCGGGCTATTCACGAAGAAATTGACGGGGAAGGCATCCGTGGTAGTGCTAAAGGCAAACCCGGTATGCCAGGTAGCTACAGTTCCAAATTGCCAGCCCCCGATAATTTGATTTAGCCAGCCAGGAGGACGGGAAGCAAATCGCTTACCTTTGCCAAAAGGCAGATCGTACACTCCATCGGCGGATATCAAGTGGGTAACGTCGAAGTCGGAGTTGCCGCGGCAGACCCGAAGATCCCGAACGTCACATACGAGACCGCCAATAACGGTATTGGCGACAGTGGAGACATTGTCGATGGAATGGCCGAGAGTGTAATTGAACTGAAATTGCAAACCGCTGGAGTATCGCTTCGTCAAACTGACGAGCATAGCGTCATAGTTTGATGAACCGGCGTTGCTGATGTAGGAGTTCACGGAGAACTGCCCGGCCAATCCGACATTCTGTGCGATTATTCCCCCAAATGGTCCCGAGAAGAATCCATACATAGCTTGCAATGTGTCGGTTAGATCTCCTCGCTGAAGCAAGGTACTAAACAGGGCACGCACCAGCCGCGTACATGTCGGTATGTTTGCCCCGAACACGGCCGCCGTAAATTGCTGGCAATTGGCCAGGCCGAAGTTCGTTTGTATGGCTGAGTTCATTTGATTTTCGAACCAAGGCTGCGTGGTTATGAGCGATCCGGGGGTGCCAGCGCGGACCTGGGTGGCCAGTTGATTGAATGCATCGGTCAGGCCCTCTTTCGAGGTCGGATCGATAAAATCAACAAGCTGCGCAGCGTCGGACTGCGCAAAGAGTCTCCGCCCAAGCCTGCCAACGAAGTTGACGTCCAAGAGGAGGTTTCCGGGGAGTTCGCGCTGAACACCCAGAGAATAAAGGTAGGCATAGGGCGTACGGAAATTCTTTTCGATAGCGTAGTTAAATTGACCTTGAGCATTCCCAAGCAGGTAGCCTGTGCCGGAATCCACGAATGGGGTGAATGGAGTTTTAATTGGCGGGGCGACATTGGTGACAGGAAGCGTTCCAAGGGCCTGGAATCGAGGATCCGTAGCCAGGGTACTGCCGGGATCGCCACCGCCAAAGGGGGTGTTCACGCTATTGTTGAAGAGATAGGAAACCTGATCCTGGATGAAGTTGATGGTATTGGCGTTGACCCGGTCATAAACTATCGTGCCCCCCAAACGAATCGAGGTCTTCCGGTCCCCTAACAGATTCCCTAGGAGGCCCTCGCGAAATGCAGGGCTATAGGCTAGGGCAAACCGCGGTGAGAAATCCCTGAAATCGGGGTTGTAGATGCTCGGAGCGCTGCTATTGCCTTTGCCCCCGAGCACGTACTGAACGATGGGAACGGCGTCGGATCCGCTAACTCCCGCCGCGCCGGCCTGGACACGCGCCGGAAATATTTTCGTGAAGTCAACGGTGGGGACAGACTGCAAACCGCCCGTCTCATAAGGTACGGAATAGTATTGCCATCGCAAACCGTAGGTCAGGGTCAAGCTGCTCGACAGACGCCACTGGTCTTGCCCATAAAACTCGTATTCAAAGTAGCGATAGTTGCGCGTTCTCCCTGAACCGGGGTTTTGAGGATCGCCGTTTTTAGTGTAGTTGAAATTCGTGTTAACGCCGGCGAATCGACCGAGGATGAACGGAAAGGTCGAATCCCATTCACCGATAGCGGCAGGATCTTGCAGAATATCGCTTGGTCTGAGGTTTGTGGAGGGGGAATCCAGACTTGTCGTAAGCCCGCCCAGTCCGAGAGTCACAAAATTAAAGTCGTTGATTTGGCGCGAGGTTTGATGCTGCGGCTTGAAGACTCCGCCCAATTGCACAATGTGCTTTCCGCGCGTCCACGTAAAGTCGTCTCGGAGCGTCGGCACCGGAACGGTGCGGAATTGACTTTGCAAAGAAGAAAACGGCGAAGACATGAAAGCGTTGCCGCCCACCCCACCGATCCCGTAGCTGTTTGGAAAAGTTTGCTGCGCGAGACTGGGAAAACCCAAGCGGGAAGCTGTGATGCCAAAGATCGCCTGGTTAATCTTGGTGCTGGAAATTGTCCAAGTTTCCCCCAGGGCGAAAGCATAGTCCCTGTCGGTAATCTGATGGGCTGGCGCCGGGTCCCCCGGGAACTGCACGGCGGCGAAGTTAACATCGTCAGTTTGGGCAGATCTGACGATATTGAAACGCCCGAACAACTTGTGCTTATCATTCAAATTGTAGTCGACGCGAGAAGTGTAAGTGTTATTGCCGAGGTGGACTGGCGCGTTAAACCGCACTAGTCCGGTGTTGATGCCGTCTCCGCCTGTTAGGTCATTGGCGTGCGGATAGCGGCCATCTACGAAGGTCGACAGTGCAGCATCCACACCTACGCCTGCCGGGTCCAAGGAAGCTAAGGAGTTTGGGCCAGTCGCAGGAGTAAAACTGATGCACTGTGGCGTTGTGTCTAGCCTGCTCGCTGCCGTACAGCCAGTGCCGTTGTTGATGTAAGCAAGCTGGCCGTTCCGCATATGGTCAAGCGGAACTGTTCGGGCGATGTTGTCTTGGCTAGCGTCTCGGCGTCCCTCATAGTTGAAGAAGAAGAAAAGTTTGTTCTTCTTAACTGGACCACCCAGACTTCCACCGAACTGATTGCGGATCAGCGCGGCTCGGGGAACTCCACTGGCGTTATTGAAAAACGAGTTCGCCGCAGTGATTGTATTCCGATGATATTCGTAAGCGTTGCCATGCCAGGCATTGGTGCCGCTCTTGGTCACTAACTGTATCTGCGCACCACTGCTCCTGCCCATGTCCGCCGTGTCTCCGGCGGTGATGCCTCGGAACTCCTGAACTGCGTCGATGGGAGCATTGCCAACAGTTGCAAAGGCCTGACCGGTGGCCTGATCGTTCGCATCAATTCCGTCCACCGTGATGTTGCCTTGGTCGGCGCGGGCCCCGGTCACCGAACCCTCGCGGTTGCTGCTTGGATCGTTGTTGCCAGCGAGGACCACTCCGGGCTGCAATCCGAGCAGGGCAGCGGGCGAATCGCGAAACTGAATAGGAAGTGAGTGAAGCAAATCGGTGCCGAATACGTTTCCGATGGTGGCGTCCGTGGTATCGAGTGTTTGTTCGCCCGTCGCCTTCACTTCGACCGATTGAGTTATCACTCCGATTTCAAGGATTGCATTGCGGGTGCTAGTTGAATTCACACCGAGGTAAACATCTGTGAATTCGAGCTTGCTGAAACCGTCCTTTGAAAACGAGAGCGTGTAGCCGGGGCCCGGGGCTACACGCAAGAACTGATATTCACCGGCATCGTTGGTGGTTGCCTTGAGATGCAGGCCGACCTTTTCGCTGTCGAGGACTACTTCCACACCGGCAATCGGCGCATTAGACTTGTCCACCACAACACCTTTTACCCCCGACACTTCCTGGCCGCGGACAGTGGCAATAATCAACAGAGTCAAAAACGAAACTAAAACGAGCTTGCGCATATTCGGACCCACCCCTTTCCTCAATGCTTTTTTCCCCACCAATCCCAGTTTCTGACTTGAGAACACAACATCAGCCCCGGGAGGCATAAAGTTAGGATTTCCTTGGCTGTCAGATTCTTACGTAGTTCCTCGGCCCCCAAGCTGCGAATGCCAAGAACTTCATTTTAGGAAAACTCAGCATGAGTCGTGAGCAAGATAATGGCCAGACAATCTTTCCTACATTGTGTCTAATCCAAACAGGAATAAGCACTTAGAACTCGGCCATTAAGGTCGGATTGCTGGCCGGGCGGGCTTCGCTCTAGCAATCTGGAATTGATATGGAGATATGGACTCGTTAGACAAGACGCTAGGGTAGACAACGATGTTCTTCACCCGTTCTAATCCAATTCCAACTGCTCAAGGTGCTGGCCAGCAGAGCAGCCTCGGGATCGAACTCTTGCTTTCTTTATTGTCCTAGCTCTTGGGATTGGCGGCGGGGAACTTTTTAGCGCAGCCCGTCAGGATCAACGGTCTGGTCCAGATAGATCCACAGTACGCGAGAAAAGAGCGTGATGCTCGGCGCGAACGGTAAGAACAAGATGGCGGCCCAGAGGATGACTTTCGTAATCCACCAACCGGTTAGAAACCAAAGCAAAACGGCGATTGGCGCCATGATGAGTACACATTTTCGGGAATCCGCGAAAAATGGAATAGTGAAAGATTCTGCCCATGCGGCAACGGGGGCAGCGCTGTTGCAGAATGCTTGTCAGAGTTGAAGGCTTTGCGATGGTTTCCATCGTGTGCGGCTTCCAAGCTGGCAAAAGCACGGTGAATTCCCAGTGGTTCAAGTGGCCGTGAAGATCTCGGCGGGTCAACTCTCCAGACTTCCCCGTTGCACCGTTGGCCGAGCAAGGCCTAGAAAACTTCAGGCACACAGCTACTATTCTCTGATTCTTCCTTCAGTTGTTTCGACGAAGCACCAGGCAGCCGGCCAGCATGTCGTGTAGCGCCTGCTTTTTCTGGGTGAATCCCGCCAGGATATATCCGATGAAGGCGGGGACCATGTTTGTGACTATTTTGCCAAAGTGCCTTCCGGTGGCGCGGCCGAAGCTGACGCGCTGCCCGTTCCAAGGGTGGCCTGCCACTCCGAGCACTCCATCAGGGCGTGGTACAGCCAAGTCAAGACGAGGGCGCCGGTGGCCGCAAGAAAAAAGAATACTATGAGCATGAAGATGCCGACCTCGTTCAGATCCTCGCCGGGATGGAAATTGTCGAAGAATGTTCGCAATCCCGTGAGAAAAATCAGTGGGATCACCACAAGGAAAAAGCTCAACCCTATTATCACATTGTCAATCACAAGGGCTACAAGGCGCAGCCAGAAACCTGCGTACTCCACGCGCGGAACGGTAGAGGGCAAACTGTATGCTGGGAGGGCCGCCACACCTCCCGGAATCGACACTGCGAGCGGGGGACTCATGGCCGGCGGGCGCGGCACGACGGCCGCAACCGAAAACGCCTGCCCGCAATCCGGGCAAAAGGTCGCCCCATCCGCCATCGCACCGCCACACTTGGAACAATACACAGTCTCTCCTTGTTGAACTGCACTCTTTGCCGCAAACCCCAAACCGGGCAGCCGCATCGTACTTAGAACCCGCCAAAGCGTCAATCGCGTCCACCTTTACCTTTTTTCGCCATTCCTGCAGTCAGCGCAGAAATTTCATAGGACTAGTACTCTTCACCTTGAACGGCCCTGGCCAGAACTGTACGGTAAAGCCCTGATTTCACAAGGATTTGCGCGTCTTGTGGATTTCCATCCCGTTTTGGCTTGGTTCGTGCCCCAAGCTAAAGTCCCGGTCTAAATCGAATTGGAGGAAACTCAATGCGATTAAGGACTGCACTCTGCCTGGCCACACTGTTCCTTGCTTGTTTCACTGTCGCTGCCTGGTCCTCGCCGGCTCCCGACCGGCTGGTACCCGGTGATCCACAACCTGCTCCCGATAGCCAGTCACTGTCGGGGAAAATCGCGTCGGTCGACGACGCGGCCTTTGCTATTGAAATCGCCAAGGGCAAAGAGATGAATACCGTTCAATTCCTGGTGGATGACCAAACCAAGGTCGAAGGCAAGCTCGCCGTCGGGGCGCAAGCGACCGTGGAATACCGTTCGAACGGAGACAAAAAAATTGCCGTACGAGTCGTGGTGACGCCAAGCTCAGGAATGAGTTTATACTGACAACTCGTTCCGGCCTGTTTCTGGCCGGACGCGAACAATTCTATTTCTCGACTGCCGCGCGCTCCCAGCCCCGTGCGGTCTCTTTCTATTCGGACCCTAAGGAGTCTTGATGCGCACGACTCTGAAAATCGTTCTCCCACTGATCGTGAGCGTCGCCGCAGTGTCCTTATTTTTTGCGGCGTACCAGGTACGCACGGAAAAACAACTTCTGCGCAATGACCTTTCGCGCCGGGCGGAGATTCTTGGGGAAAGTCTTCAGGAGAGTATTGAGCCGTTGCTGGACCGCGCACAGGACCGGAGCTTGCAACGAGTCGTCGAACGCTTCGGGCAGCGCGAACACTTGAAGGGCGTTGCGGTCTACAGCGACAAAGGAGCGCTACTGGCGATCACCTCGGGGCTGGCGCCAGTCTTCCGATTGCGGCCGACGGCTGCGAGTCGCGCTGCACAGGAGGATGCCGGAGTCGGCGAATTCCTGAGTTCGGATCAAACTCCTTCGCTGAATCTGGAAGAAGAAGTTCCCGTGCACATCTATGCGTTACCGCTGCATCGCGCTGGCGGAGTCGTGGGGGCGCTGGCTCTCTTCCACGACACGAGTTACATTGACAGGCAGGTGTCCCGCACGCTTCGCGATTCCCTGCTGAATGCGTTAGTGCAAACCATTTTGATTACCGGGCTGGCGCTGATCCTGGTGCGGTGGACGTTCACGGGGCCGTTGACGCGCACCGCCAATTGGCTGCGAACGCTTCGCACCGGCCAGGCCAGTGCGGGAGCGGCTGTTGCGAAGGGCGAAATCCTCGATCAACTGAATCACGAAGTGACGCACCTGGCCAAGGACCTGAACACGGCACGGGCCGTGGCTGAAGAAGAAGCACGGTTGCGGGATTCCAATGCTTCAATCTGGACGGCGGAACGGTTGCGAGTGAGTCTGCGGAACAAGCTGCAGGAAAAACCATTGTTCGTGGTTTCGAATCGCGAGCCGTACATGCACGTGTTTAGCGGAAAGGATAGAGCGATCCAAATGATTGTGCCGGCAAGCGGGGTGGTGACCGCGCTTGAGCCCGTACTGCTGGCGTGCAACGGAACGTGGATTGCCAACGGATCGGGAAACGCCGACCGCGAAGTCGTAGATGCACTCGATCACCTTCGCGTGCCCCCCGATCATCCGAGTTATACGCTGCGTCGTGTGTGGCTAACTGACGAAGAAGACAAGGGCTACTACGAGGGTTTTTCAAACGAAGGGTTGTGGCCGCTCTCGCATGTTGCGCACACGCGTCCTGTTTTTCGTCCTGAGGATTGGCTCCAATATCAAAAAATCAACCGCCGATTTGCCGACGCCGTCCTGCAGGAAATGGAGGGCGTCGAATCGCCGATTCTTCTCGCACAGGACTATCATTTTGCTTTGCTGCCGCGAATGATCAAGGATGCCCGGCCCGATGCGCGGGTTGCGATTTTCTGGCATATTCCCTGGCCGAACGCTGAGGTCTTTGGAATTTGTCCGTGGCAGCGTGAACTTGTCGACGGTCTCCTTGGCGCCGATCTCATCGGCTTTCACATTCAGTCGCACTGTAACAATTTTCTGGAAACCGTCGACCGTGCGCTGGAAGCCCTGACGGAGTGGGACCGCTTCGCGGTGAACCGTCAGGGGCACATCACACGGGTACGGCCTTATCCCATCAGCGTAGCGTTTCCGGAAAATTTACATGAGAGCGGCGAGACGCAGAATGCGGGCGCAGAACGCGCCGCCCTTTGCGCCGAGATGTATGTTGAGGCTTCGCTTCTCGGAGTGGGCGTCGATCGCGTCGACTACACTAAGGGAATCCTGGAGCGTTTCCGCGCACTGGAACGATTTTTCGAACTGAATCCCGCGTACCAGCAGCGCTTCACTTTCGTCCAAATCGGCGCGCCCAGCCGCACGGATATTGAGCGCTACAAGCAATTCCTCGATGAGGCGAGCGCTGAAGCGGAGCGCATCAATGCGCGGTTTCAGACCGCGCGATGGAAACCGATCGTGTTTCGAAAGAAACACCATTCGCATGAGGAGATTTCCCGCTTCTATCGCGCGGCGTCCTTCTGCATGGTGACCTCTCTGCACGATGGAATGAACCTGGTGGCCAAGGAATACGTGGCTTCGCGCGACGACGAACGCGGAGCGCTGATTCTTAGCACGTTTGCGGGCGCGGCGCACGAACTTTCGGATGCGCTGCTGGTGAATCCGTACGATATCGCGCAGCTCGCGGAATCCATCCATCGGGCGCTGGAGATGCCGGAGGAGGAGCAGGCGCGCCGGATGCAGCGGATGCGGCATACTGTGCGAGAGCACAACGTATACCGCTGGGCGGCGAATCTTCTCTCCGATCTCACGGAGATTCGCGTGGACTTGCCGGAGCGCGTGGAGGCTCCACAGGCAACGTGAGCGAGCCAACTCGAGTGCGGTCTTTGCTGTGCAGCGCGAGATGAGCTCCGCGGAATATTCAGGAAGGGAGGAAACTTTCGCGTGAAAACGGCGGAAACTCCGTTCGAGTTCGTTACCGTTTCTTATCTCACACGAATCGGTAACCAATCGGCGGGCACTCTCGCGGATTTGTTGAAGGGACTCGAGGATTGCAGCGACGCTTCCATCTTTCATCACACCTTTCAAACACTTGGCAGCCATCACTTTCTCACCGAGGGATTTTCCAACGACTTCGCGCAATGGGTGCTCGCGGACACCAACCGGAACGACCTGGCGGAACAATTGGCGGCGCTGGACATTCGCGACTACGTCTCCATCGCCGCGCTTCGCAGCGATCTCTGCCGCGTGGTGCGTGACTTTTGCGAGGCGTTTTCCCATTTTTCCACGCAGTCGGCGCTGGAACGTTTCTACTTCTGCGAGAGTGTGGAGGTCACTGCTCCCCTGGGGCGCAGCGCGCGAACGCTGGACGAGTTTCGCGACGGAATCGCACATCTGAGCCACGCTGGTTTCTACTTCCATTTCATCTCTTCACGGCTGCGGCTGCAACTCCGGACGAACGATTTTTCGCACTGGCTGTCAGATGGATTGGGGCTACAGACTCTCGGGGAGAGCGTCAATCACATTGACATTTACACCAACACGTTGGACGGCTCGCGCGCCAAGCTGCTGCGGCTGATCGACCGGGAAAGGAGAAAAGCTTGAGCGAGACACTGGCTCTCACGCGCATCCCACTGGACGACTATGCCGAACTCCTGGGCGCCGGTGAGATCGAGGAACTTCGCGCGCTCGCGAAACCGCTGCGCGGGCGGAGCATCCAAATGGTTAATTCCACGGCCGTAGGCGGCGGCGTGGCTGAAATTCTGATGCGCCTGGTGCCGCTGGCGGAGGAACTGGACCTCAATATCAAATGGGAGGTGATGACCGGTGGCGAAGACTTTTTTGAGGTCACGAAGTCTTTTCACAATGCGCTGCACGGCGCGCCTTATCATGCGAAGCAGAAAGATTTTGAGATTTTTCTCGCCTATAACGAACGAAATCGCGCGACTCTTCCTCTCGATGCCGAATTCATGGTGATTCATGACCCGCAACCGGCAGCGCTGATCGATGCGCGCAAAGCCGGCTCAAACCACTGGGTTTGGCGCTGCCACATCGATCTCTCGCACCCGCACCGCGGAGTTTGGGACTTCCTGGAAGCTTTCGTTTCGCGGTACGACGGCGCCATGTTTTCCTCGCCGGAATTCTCACGGCAGTTGCCGATCCCGCAGTATCTTTTCTATCCGGCGATCGACCCGCTCTCGGAAAAAAACTGTGACCTTGATCCAGTTTTCATCGCGCAGATACTGGCTCGCTACCGCATCGATCCTCTCCGGCCTGTCCTCACGCAAATTTCACGGTTCGATCGCCTAAAGGATCCTGTCGGCGTGATTCGCGCGTACCGCATCGTGAAGCGCTATTTCGATTGCCAACTGGTCCTTGCGGGCGGCAGCGCCTCCGACGATCCCGAGGGCGCGGTCGTGCTGAAGGAAGTCCTGCGCGAAGCCGATAACGATCCGGACATTCGAGTGATTGAGCTGCCTGCCTGGGCGCCGCTCGAAGTCAACGCCCTGCAGCGGGCTTCGACCATCGTCATCCAGAAAAGCCTGCGCGAAGGCTTCGGCCTAACCGTTTCCGAGGCGTTGTGGAAGAAAAAACCGGTGGTAGCTTCGGCGGTTGGCGGCATCCCCATCCAAATCATCCACAAACATACGGGAATGCTGGCGCATTCCGTGGAAGGCACCGCGTATCAAATTCGTTTTCTGCTCTCGCACCCGGAGATCGCGGCAAAGCTCGGCGAACACGGGCACCAACACGTGAAGGAAAGTTTCTTGATCACACAGAAACTGAAACGTTATCTGACGCTGTTTCTCACCATGGCGCGGGGATCCTGACGGTGCACTGATAAACCTGGCAACTCCCCGTTGCGAGCGCCCATCTAATTGGAAGAAGCAGAAGCATTTCCCCAGCCGGCGCCAGCCCCTGCTTTTTTTGCAATTTTTACTATCACTGTGCAAGGAGAACACGAATGAAGCGTGTCGCACTATTACTATTTCTCACGGGTTGGCTGGTGCCGTTGGCGTCCGCGCAGGACCATTTTCAGGTTGGCGCCTACGCCGATTTTTTCCGTGTATCGCAGACCAAAACCAACATGGCGGGGCTGGGAGGACGCGTTGGATACAAGGTTTTTTCTCATGTGATGCTGGAAGGGGAAATGAGCTACGACTTCAAACAGGCCTTCACCGAGCAGTGCCTTAGTCCGAGCTGCACAGTCACGGTGGCAAACAGCAATATCAAAGTTCTGCATGGGCTCTTCGGCCCGAAAATCGTTGCCGGTCATGGTGCGATTCGCCCTTTCTTGACCGTAAAAGGCGGATTTGTTAATTTCCGGCTCGATCCCCGGCCCGCTTCCTTCGGGACGTTTACGAGTTCCGTCGACAACTTGCGATCGAACAACGTGAGCGGAACGCTCTATCCGGCCGGCGGCTTGGAAGGGCATATCGGCCCGGTGGGTCTCCGACTTGAAGCGGGCGATGAAATCTACTTCGCCGGCGGCACGCATCACAATGTGCGCCTAGCGTTCGGACCCTTCATTCGTTTCTAGAGTCGTCCCTGTTGGAACATCCTTGAATCACTGAATTCCGCTAGTCCCAAGGGTTGTCTCACTTTTCGATAGCGGGAAAGTGGGGCAATCCATTCACCTCGACTCGGACTCAGACCACGTGGCGGTCAGCGGCCTGCAATTGAATGTAGGCGCACTGCCCTGTCAGTGGGCAAAGCTCGCACTTCGGATGGGAGCGCTTGCAAGTTTGTTGCCCGTGTTTTTTCAGCAGCAAGTAGGCCCTTTGCCGGGCTTCAAACGTTTGCGCCAGCCCGGTGCTCAGGATTTCGCGCGCCGCGCGGTAGTCCGCGGCGTAATTCTTTCCGGCTTTGCCGAACCACAAGCGGGCAGGCACTTCGACATTTGCGGACGGCACGGCCGCCACTGCCGCCAACTTCGAAAACAGCAGAATTTTCTCAGCGCTAGGCTCGCCAATGACGGGAAACTGCTGGAGGACTTTTTTTGCTCCGCGGATGCCCTTGTCTGTTTGTTTTTTTTCCTGGCGCATCGAATTCTGCAGCGCGGACTTCAGATCACCCCCAAACTCGGCCTTCACTTTGCGGGCCACCTCTTTCAATCGATCGGCGCGCAACTCCGGGACGATGCCGCCCAGCCGCAGCAGCTTTACCAGCTTCGATTTCGC
>WNFQ01001717.1_pt1 | contig 15652 bp, 16 predicted proteins | sample 5400171 | NCBI WGS metagenome assembly WNFQ01 (sample SAMN13153356, study PRJNA577476) | soil metagenome | isolation source: 20 cm soil under Madrone tree | place: USA:California | collected 2016-06-14 | reverse complement strand
CCTTATTTGGCGCATTCGCCGCCTGTTGCTCGAGGAAGGAGCAGAGATTCGTCCAAGCTCGGAGTTTGTCGAGTGGGACGAAAAGGAGCGGCAACGACAAGAAGCCGCAAGCTTGCCCCAGCTGAGTTGTAACGGTGGTCTCATACGTTGGATAGCGAATCCTCAAGTGTTGCAAGGGTGCCTGAATCTCCTCAGAGAACTAAAAGGAGATATAAAGGTGCGTGGCTTCGTTCCCGAAGAGGACAACGTGATTCTGACTAAGCTTTACGGAAGAGATGAGGAAGAGAATTGGCAGCACGCGCTTTCAGGTTCTTATTTGCAATGGTCAAGTATCGCAACGGTTCCGGAGGAAGAACGTAAACAGAACGGGCTTCCATCGTCTGAGAAAGACCAGGAGGACTTCCTTACGGAATTAAGGGGTGAACTAAGGCGATTGGGTCGCTACAGGAAGGAACAAGAAAAGGTCTTGGCCCGTAAGTTGAAACTGCAATCGCTTAGTCAACGCGTCCCTTATGCGTCCCAGCCGGATCGTTTGTTAAGGTACGAAACCAGCTTCAACCGTAATATTGAGCGTACGCTGGATCGGCTCGAAAGGCTGCAGCGGGTGCGCCTCGGTCAGCCAGTGCTGCCTCCGATCCACTTGGACGTCACTACTTCAGAAGGATGAGAGAAATGACGCTCGCAGCTGCGCCACCCTGAATATAGAGCATGGCAAGGCCCTTCGGCAGATGTCAGAACGGAGTAAGAATGAAGCGAGTAACTAACCGGCAAAAAAAGATACGATATCTCCGACAGCACTCCCCGGCTGAAACCGCCGAGCGTGCGGGATATGGCCCTAAGATAACTGTCGAGGGACCGTATCTCACTCTGCGATGGAGAAAAGAGCAGGTCGCAGAGGCGCTGGATTCCTCAGGTATGACGTTAGAGCAGATCGTAGCAAAGCATTTAGCGACCAGGCTTGATGCGACAAAAACCGTGCATATCAAATATCGCGGACGCGTAACGGCTGCGTTTAAGCGTCCCGACTGGGGGGTTCGGTTTAAAGTGCTTAAACTAGCTCTGCAGCTTCACGGCGCGCTCCCGGAGCAATGACTGAAGTCTGCGGAGCAATGCCTTTATATATTATTAATAGTATAATATATTGTTAATAAGAGACAGCCCGCACCCGCGCGGACGTAGGTTTCTGATTCCTCGGTGGAGGGGATATGCACAATGAACTCTGCTGAGTCACTCGTGGCAGAGCTGAAATTACAAAACGAACTAGGTGAAGGCCCGTGTTTTCAATGACTTAGATTTTGTAGTGTGACGCCGGAGGCTCGGAAAGATCGAGTGATCCCAGGGAAGAGTTGAGATCACGACCTAGTCGCATAAGGTCAACGTGTTCATCCGAGTGAATATCGAACCCGGACAGCCGGGCGTAAATCCATAGATTTAAAAGGCAAACGGCGACGGCGCCGGCAATAAGAAGGTTCGGGGGGATGACGGGGAATCGGGCCAGAGATATCAGTGGTCGAACGACATCAAAGCCCTGACCCAGCAAGTGCTCGTCACTAATCGCACGGCATTCAATCTGGGACAGAGGTGCACAAGGAGTGCACACAAATTTCGACATCGGATAGCGAGTGCAGGATGATTAATCACGAGGAGCTACTTTGGCTCGATGACGCTCAGTCCTTGTATCTGAGCGAAGTGTCGTTTGTTGAATGTGGCTACCTGATCGCCGCGCTCCAGAGCGGTGGCGGCGACAATCAGGTCGTAAGAACCAATCATTTTGCCGAAGGCCTCCAACGCCGCCCAGATTCGGGCATGTTCATAAGCTGTCTGCTCCGTATAGGGAATGACCGGCAGGGACTCCAAAAGGGCGTTCAGGTAACGCTGCCGCGTGATCTTGTGCGTTCCGGTTGCCCGTTCCACTCCATGCCAGAGTTCGGCAACCGTAATTGCCGCGATCTCAAATCGATCGTTGGGACGGGAGGCCACCCAATCCTTGAGGTCGAAAGTGCCCTTCTCGCCCCGAATCACCACGTCGGCGTCGAGCATTATCGCCATTTGTCGGCCGGGGCCTTGAGGGTTTTGCGGGCAGCCTGCAGATCACGGCGCCACGCTTTGGCTTGCTTCTCCGGCAGCTTGGTGTTGGCCAGAGCGGCGGCCAAATCGCGTCCAACACAAACCTTCTCGTTGTCCGGCACCAGGCGAGCGAACGGTTCGCCGTTCTTCAGGAGCACGAAGGTAACGTTTTGATAGTGAGCCCGGTTAAGGCAATCGGCGAAATTGCGCGAAGCCTCTGTCACGGTTATGCTCGTTTTCTTCATGAATCTGATTATCAGATTATCTGATTTACCTTACCGTGTCAAACAGACTGGGTGCTCGGAGGTATCGTCCATCCAAATGGGCGCGAGGAGCAAAATTGCAAAACGAACTCGTCTAAGATGATTGGATTCAGCGATTTTAGGATGGAGCTGTTCAGAGTACCGGAGAAGCGCCGGGGGGTGACGGTTGTCAGCAGTGACGCTGGTTCGGCTGCTTGTCTTGCAGAGCTGATCGGATACCGGCGTGACCGTCGTGAACATTGCCCAAGCAGGGTTGCCAAGCGGATACAAAGGTATCGGGGAAACTGCGCCAGTAGCCTTATGAATCTTCTTGTGCCAGGGAACGGGAGATTGTTCTGAGGAAGTAAGAACAGGATGCGAGCCGTCACCAATCGATGCGCCGAAGTCCGGAGACGAAATCGAAGTGCCGGTCTCGGCTCAAGAGCGGGAGAGAATACTGGCGGCAGAGTGCGGCGATCCACAGGTCATTGGCAGGAATGGGCTTACCTTTCTTTTTCAACTCCAGGCCAATTGCAGCATAGGAGTGAGTGGTGTCATCGTCGATGTCGAGCACACTCACCGCAGCGGTCCATTCCCGGAGCCAGTTCTCATAGCTTACCCTGTGCCGGGACTGCGCGATGCCAAGCCGGTATTCGCCTAGGACAATCACGGGAATCGCCAGACGCTCGGCCCGGGCGACGACTTCGAGAGCCGAAGGTTCGCGTTCTGCGGCGGCAGATAAGGCGTTCGTATCCAAAATCAACGCCACATCTCCGCATCAATTTTCTCGGAATCCTCTTCAATAAGGCGATTAATGCGTGCGGTCTCCTTACGCAAATGCTTCATCTTGCCCATATGTTTCACCCAAGGCTTTTGGCTTGCTTTGGCATTGGATGCCAGCTTGTCCTTGACGGCTTCGGTCACAAACTCACGGAGTGGAATCCCGCGCTGCGCCGCGACCGACTTGGCGCGGCGAAAGACGGTATCGGGAATCTCTAATGTTGCTTTCATGCGAGCATGCTCCCATATTTATGGGAACAAGTCAACCGATCGCTCGGAAGTCACGGAAGATCGAGCGAGGTTTGCTGCACGCTTGCCTAGATGGAGCCGTTCAGAGTACCGGCGAAGCGCCGGGGTCTGACGGTTGTCAGCAGAGATGCTGGTTCGGGCTGCTTGTCTTGCAGAGCTGTCGGATATGTAATACACTGAGGCCATGAAGACTCTCACGGTGCGATTGCCCGAGCCCTTGGTGGCCGACATCGAGGCGGAGTCGCGCGGGCGCAAGATCTCGAAGTCCGATGTAGTACGCGAAAGGCTCGAGCGCGCTCCCCGCAAGGGGCGACGCACTAGGTCCCTCAACGCCATCGCCGATCTCATCGGCTCCGTGGATGGTTTACCGGCCAATCTCACTGCCCGCAAGAAGGAGTACTTGCAAGAAACGGGTTATGGCCAGAAACGTCCTCGTTGATGCTGGATTTGTGGTGGCGCTGCTTAGCAGCCGCGACAATCACCACGAATGGGCTGTGACCCAAGCCTCCGAATTGCCTCCGCCTTGGTCCACGTGTGAAGCCGTTCTATCCGAGTCCTTCCACCTTCTCGGAGGACGGGGCGTCCCCAATCTCGGCGCACTGCTTCGCCGCCGTGCCCTGCTGGTGGCCTTCGAACTTGCCGGCAACGTAGAGTCAGTTGTGAAGCTGCTCGAAAAGTATTCAGACGTTCCGATGAGCCTCGCCGACGCGTGCCTGGTTCGCATGACGGAAACGCTTGCTGAGCCCGTCATCCTGACGACCGACGAGGATTTCCGGGTCTACCGCCGCCATAGCCGCCAAGTAGTTCCTTGTGTGACGCCCGAATGATCTTTGCCGGAGGCTCATTCTCAGGCGAAGTTAAATATCGCCTTTAGGCCTACTTGGCTGCTACGGCGGGATCGAGAAACGACCCAAGAGTTTCGGGTCCACAGGCGGAGCCAACAGTTGTGACGGTCGTGAACGTTGTGAACGTTGACGCCGCTGCGCTTATTTCGGCGCGGCGCCAGAGAATGAGCCACTCTTGGAACCAGCGAAGGAGATCGCTTCGCAGCTGAACCTCTCGGAGTATACCATCAGGAACCACATTCACCGGATCATGAAGCAAGTGGACGCCGGGAGCCGGGGTGAAGCCGTGCAAGCAATTCGCGCGCACGGCTACGCAATTGGTGCATAACCACTCCTTGCGCTTTCTACGAGCGAGCCAATCGTAGCCCGCGAATGCGCTTGCGTTCACGCGCCCGTTCACCTCGAAGCAGAACTGCGGCAGGCTCTCAGCAACCTCAGGCTGGATTCGATTTTCCAGAAAGTCATGCAATCATAGCCAGTATCAAATCGTCTGTTTTCAGGACGGGTGCTCCTGTATTTGCTAAGGGCCGTCCGTCCCTCGCCGCAACCCAAGTCGAGAATTTAGTAACTAAACGTAGTGGAGCCTTACCACACGACGTTGCACTGGACAAAGTTGGCGGTCCATTGTTGAATGCGGTCGCGTCCGGCGATTTTTGCAACCCTTATCGGCGTGGCGTTTGGCATAATCGACGTTCCGCGAAGGGGCAAAGCAAAGTGACTGGGTCCAGTCTGTTTAGTGCAAGGAGAGCTTTCTCATGGAGTCCGAAGTAAACCTGACCAAAACTTATGACGCGATCGTCATCGGATCCGGCGCAGCGGGCGGCATGGCCGCACACGTTCTTACCAGCCACGGCCTGCAAGTGCTGCTGCTTGAGGCCGGGAAGAAACTCCCCATCGAAAAGGAACTGCGCTCGATGGAGTGGCCTTACGACAATCCCTATCGCGGATCGCTCCCGCCGGACCAGCATTCTCTCACCTTCAACGAGTACACCATCCGCAATCCTCCCTACGGCGCCGGCTTCGAAAAAGCCAAACATCTGCGCAGCTATGTCGGCAACACAGACTACCTTAAAAATATCGTGGTCGACGAGGGCGACAATCCCTTCACCGGCACCAACTACGCCTGGGTCCGCGCCCGCTGCCTCGGCGGGAAAACAAATATCTGGGGACGCCTCGCCCTCCGCCTTTCCGACTACGACTTCAAGGCCAAGAGCCGCGACGGCTACGGCGAAGATTGGCCCATCAGCTACAGCGACATCGCACCCTACTACGACAAGGTCGATCTGTACCTCGGCATCACCGGCGTGAAGGAAAATCTGCCGCATCTTCCCGACAGCATCTTTCAGCGCCCCACCAAGCTGAATTGCGCCGAGGTCACGCTGAAAGACAGTCTTGCCAAAATGGGCCGTGTCCTTACTCAATATCGCGCCGGCGTCACCACCGACGGCCTCAAGCACAACAAATATCGCAGCCGCTGTTACGGCCGCGGCGCTTGTGAACGCAAAGGTGGCTGCGACATCCACGCCGCGTTCGACTCTCCCACTGGCCTGATCTACCCCGCGATGGACACCGGAAATCTGGCCCTGCGCACCAACGCGGTCGTACGGGAAATCACCGTCGATCCCCAGACCGGCAACGCCAGCGGCGTGCACTTCATCGATAACCAGACCATGAAAGACTACGCCGTCCATGCAAAAGTCGTCGTCGTCGCTGCCTCCACGCTCGAGTCCGCGCGCCTTCTCTTGCTTTCCAAGTCGCGCCTTCATCCCAATGGCTTGGCAAACTCCAGCGGCCACGTCGGCCACAATTTCTGCGAACACATCATGGGACCCGGCGTCGCGGGCCGCGCCAAGAACCTCGTGGGCAAGCCGCCCACCCTCGATGACGGACGGCCCGGCGGCTTCTATCTCACCCGCTTCCGCAATCTCGCCGAGAAGCATCCCAAATTCATCCGCGGCTACGGATTCGAAGGCGGCGGCGGCAGCACCATGTTCCCGCGAGGCACCGACGCGCACGGCTTCGGCGCGGCCTTCAAGGAAGAAGTCCGCAAAAATCAGGGTGCCTTCATCGGCATGGGCGCGTTCGGCGAGGTCCTGGCGCGCTACGAAAACTACGTCGACCTCGATCCCGTCGTGAAAGACAAGTGGGGCATCCCCGCGCTGCGTTTTCACTACAAATTCGGCGACAACGAACACCGCATGGCCGAGGACATGAAGGAAACCGCCCAGGAAATGTTTGAGGCTGCGGGTTTCGAAATCGTGCGCGTGAACAGCCGCGTGCTCACCGAAGGCTGGTCCATCCATGAGCTCGGCACCGCGCGTATGGGCAGCGACCCCAAAACTTCCGTGCTGAACCAGTTCCAGCAATCCCACGACGTCAAGAATCTGTTCGTCGTCGATGGCAGCGCCTTCGTCAACGCCAGTTGCCAAAATCCCACTTGGACCATCATGTCGCTCTGCTGGCGCTCCTGCGACTATCTGGCCGACGAAATGAAAAAAGGGAATCTGTAGGAGACGCGATGCCCAAGAATGATCCGATCGATCTCAGGCAAGACCGCCGCGAATGGCTAAAGACTTCCGCGGCCGCTCTCGGCGCTTCGCTGCTCCCGCTGGCGGCCGTAGCAGCGGAAACTCCGCAAGCCGAAACTGCGCCAGCCGCGCCGCACGTGATTCCCGCACCGGAAAGCAAACCCGGCGCTCGCTTCTTCACTCCTCAGCAGCACGCGCTCGTCGACGAATTATCCGAAACCATCATTCCTGCCGACAGCCATTCCGGCGGCGCCAAGGCCGCGAAAGTTGCTGATTACATCGAGCAGTTTCTACGCGAAAGTTTCGACGACAACCAGAAAGCCCTGTGGCGCGAAGGTCTGCGCCTTGTCGACCTCATGAGCCGCCACTACAACGGAAAATCCTTCGTGGACGCCAGTCCAGAGGATAGGGTTGCCGTCCTTACCGTCCTTTCCGACCACGATCAGATGACCGACCTCCCTGAGGTTCGTTTCTTCCTCGAACTAAAGCGCCTAACCGTTCGCGGCTATTACACCTCGAAAATCGGCATCCACGACGAACTAGAGTACAAAGGGAATCGCATTCTGCAGGAATTCGTCGGCTGCGACGACCAAGGACTGCCATCGTCGTAGTTTTTGGAGTGTGGCGGTCTTGCCGCCGCTTTGACGGTGTACGGACCTACTTACTTGGCATCTTCATCGGAGAGCACATGACGGAAGGCAGGGTAAAAGTCGGCATCATCGGTTCCCAATTCCAAGCGGACATCCACGCCGCGTCCTTCCAAATCATGCCCCAAGAAGCGGAAGTAGTCGCTGTCGCCTCTCCCACGCCCGGCAACGCCGCTGCGCTGGCAAAGCGATTCAGGATCCCGCGCGTCTTCACGGATTATCGGGAAATGCTCAAAGAGCGCGACATCGAAATGGTCACCATCGCCGCGCCCAACAGCCTCCATGCGCAAATGAGCAAAGACATCGCCGCGGCCGGCAAGCACATCGTCTGCGAAAAACCGCTCGCCATGACCATTGCCGAAGGCGAAGAGATGGTCGCCGCCGCGAAACAGCGCGGCGTCTTGTTGATGTACGGCGAAGAGCTTTTCTTCACGCCAAAGTATCTGAAAGCCAAGGAAATGGCCGACGCCGGCGCGTTCGGAAAAGTTTATCTCGTCAAGCAAAGCGAAAAACACTTCGGCCCGCACAGCCCGTGGTTCTGGGACATGAATCGCTCCGGCGGCGGCGCGTTCATGGACCTCGGCTGTCACGGCATCGCCTTTTGTTATTTTTTCCTCGGACGCTCCCCAATAAAATCCGTTTATTGCCAGATGGGCACCTACGTTCACCACGACAAAACCAAAGCCGAAGACGATTCGCTCTGCATTCTCGAATTCGCCAATGGCGCCGTCGGGCTCATCGAAAACAGTTGGGCGCGTCGCGGCGGCATGGACGACCGCATAGAAGTGTTCGGCGAAGCCGGCGTGACCTACGCCAATCTGCACATGGGTAACGCACTGCCCACCTTCAGCGAAAATGGCTATGGCTACGCCGTCGAAAAAGCTCCCACCACGAAAGGTTGGACCTATCCCGTATTCGAAGAGCTTTGGAACTACGGCACGCCGCAGGAGCTGGCGCACTTCGCGCGCTGCGCGCGCGGCAAAGAAACTCCGCAAGCTACCGGAAAAGACGGCCTCGTGGTGATGCACGCGCTCTATGCCGGCTACGCCTCTGCCGGCGAAGGCCGCAAAATTTCGATGCCGTACCAGCCGCCGCCCGGCGTGAAAAAGCCGATCGATCTTTGGCTCAACGGTCCCGCGCGCCGCCAGACCGCCGCGCGCTGAGTGAAAAAGTTTAGGCCGTGTTTCGGTCGAATTAGGGTGAGTCGCTGTTCCGAGAGGTGATTGCGTGCTCCTGCAGATGCGATTTCGTCTGTCCGTGATGATGTTCCTCGAATACTTTATTTGGGGCGCCTGGTACGTCACGCTCGGAACCTGGCTCGGTCAGCAGTTGCATTTTTCCGGCGAGGAAATCGGCCTCGCCGCCGGAACTACCGCCCTTGGCGCCATGCTTTCGCCCTTTCTCGTCGGGCTGATGGCCGATGAACTCTTCGCCAACCAGCGCCTGCTCGCCGCGCTCCACGGCACTGGCGGGGTTCTTCTGTGGGTTGCCTCGACACAAAAATCGTTCGGCCCAATGTATTTCATTCTGCTGGTCTATTCGCTGTGCTACATGCCCACCATGGCGCTCACCAACGCGCTCGCTTTTCGCCAAATGAAAGATCCCAAGCAGGATTTTGGTTCCATCCGCGTGCTTGGCACCGCCGGTTGGATCGTCGCCGGCCTGCTCATTGGATTCCTGCACGTGGAGCCAACCGCGATTCCCATTGGCGTCGTGGCGCCCGCTGCGTCCTTCGTGATGGCCATCTACAGCCTCACCCTGCCGCACACGCCGCCTCTGCGCTCCGCGCACGGCTTCAAACTCAGCAACATTTTTCCCGCTGAAGCTTTCAATCTTTTTAAAGACCGCAACTTCTCCGTTTTCGCGCTTGCTTCCTTTCTAATCTGCATTCCGCTCCAGTTCTACTACACATTCACGAATCCCTTCCTGAACGAAATCGGCGTGCAAAACGCCGCCGGTAAAATGACCATGGGCCAAATGTCCGAATTACTCTTCATGGTCACGCTGCCGTGGTTTTTTCGCCGCCTCGGCGTAAAATACACGCTGATGCTCGGCATGTTCGCCTGGGTCCTGCGCTACATCAGCTTCGGCACAGGGAACAGCGGCAGCCTGATCTGGCTGCTCTACCTCGGAATCGTCCTGCACGGAATCTGCTACGACTTTTTCTTCGTCACCGGCCAGGTCTACGTAGACCAAAAAGCGCCGCAAGCCTTGCGCGCTGCCGCACAGGGACTCATCACCTTCATCACCTACGGCATCGGAATGTTCATCGGATCTTGGATCTGCGGCCGAATCGTTGACCTCTATGCGAAGTCCTCGCCCACTGGCGCGGTCCTGCACGATTGGCGTTCAATTTGGGTGGTTCCCGCAATCGCATCAGCGGTTGTGCTGGTTTTCTTTTGGGCCGGCTTCCGCAATGAAGATCGCGCCGCTGACCAACCGCTGCCAAAAGCCGGAGCTGTCCCCCGCGCTCTTTCTCAGTGAAGTTCGCAAATTATAGCGCCGGGTCAGATGCGGATGCCACCGCCATAGCATTCACCCGCAACACGTCGGTAGCATCAGTAAAGAAATGCCGTTGCCCGCTTACACCGGTGGCGACGGGATCTGCGTTGAGCGTATAGGTGTTGTTCGCGCCGCTGCCGCTCGCCGCCGCATACGTGAAGAGATACCCGTTCTTTGTGCCACTCGCCAGCGTGGCGTCAATCAGGCACGAGGACGCTGCTGCTGGCACCGTCGGCGGAACGCAGTTCGCTGGCGTGCCGCCATCGCTCAGCGACGTCAAGTTCGCCGCGAATCCCACCGTGTAGGTTGACGAATAGACAATTTCTGCAGTTACAATGGTGCGCATGGAAGCGACCGCCGACGCCTCGTTTGCGCTCATTCGCGAGCGCAAAAGGTTCGGAATTGCCACCGCTGCGATGACTAAAATAATCGCCACGACGATCAGCAATTCGACTAAGGAGAACCCTTTCTGTTTGCGCCTCATTTAATGAAGCTCCTGGCTTGACTGCACATGCAGGGACATACGCCGAACACGGACATACGTCCACCCTGGTATGAGCACGTGTTCGCCCATTGCCTGCGTGTTGAATAAGCCATTTATCATCAATATTTTAGGTTCCTACGACACTTCTCGGTTTAGACGCAAAGTGTCACCCGTAGTGACACTAATTGGCCCCTCTCCGTTTCCCTTTACCACTGCCGCCTTGCTCCCGGCGAAATTTGCGGCAGTTCGAATCGTGATACCATCCACCCGCTCTCTGTCTTAATCGATGGCGCAATCTGCGCAAACTCAGCCGATGGACCCCACCTCCCAAACCGTTGCCAGCCCAAACCTCGCGCCCGCCGCACGCACCGCTATGGCTGCCCCATCCCGCTGGGCCCGCATCATCCCCGTCGCTCTCGTCATGTACACCATCGCCTTCATCGACCGCACCAACATCTCGCTCGCCCTTCCGCGCATCAGCCGCGACCTCCATCTCGACCCCCAGCAAGCCGGCACCGTTGCCGGCATTTTCTTCTGGGGCTATCTTGCCCTGCAGATTCCTGGCGGCCATCTGGCCAAGCATTGGAGCCCCAAAAAATTCATCAGCGTCTTGCTCGTGGCCTGGTCACTGTTCGCCGTCGGTTGCGGTCTTGCGCGTACCTATCACGAGTTGCTCGTTCTCCGCCTGCTACTCGGCGTAGCCGAAAGCGGAGTTTTCCCCGCCACTCTGATTCTTCTCTCCCACTGGTTCTCGCGCGCTGAACGCGCCCGTGCCAATGCCCTGTGGCTGCTCTGTCTCCCCGGCGCTGTCATTCTCTCTTCTCCTTTTTCCGGCTGGATGCTCGACCACTGGGGCTGGCGCATCATGCTCGTGGCCGAAGGCGCTCTGCCGCTGGTCTGGCTGGGCATCTGGATCGCCTTCATCCAAGATCACCCCGCCGAAGCGCGCTGGCTTCCTCCAGCCGAACGCGAATCCCTCACCGCGACGCTGCGCGCCGAATCCGCAGAACTTGAACGTTCCGAAAACGTACCTTACTTGCGGGCATTGATGCGTCCGCAGGTTTTCGTCCTCGCCGCCATCTACTTCTGTTTTGTTAGTGGCCAGATGGGCCTGCTTTTCTGGTTGCCCAGCGCCACCGAAAATTTCAAAAAGTTCAGCAGTTTACACACCGGCATCGTCTTCACATTTCCGTTCATTGTCGGCGCCATCGCTCTGCTTGTCGTCGCGCGTCATTCGGACAAGACCCGCGAGCGCCGCAAGCACGCCGCCACCGCCATGGCCCTCGGCGGCTTATTCATTCTTCTAGCTGCGGCCATGATTCACTATTCCCCGCTTCTTGCCTTCGCCTTTATCATCCTCAGCGGCGTCGGCGCCTACGGCCCCATGGCGCCGTTCTGGGCCATTCCCACCGAAACCTTGCCCGCAAAAACCGTTGGCTCCGTCATGGGCTTCGTGAACGCCATCGGCAACCTCGGCGCATACTTCGCCCCCCTCATCGTCGGCCATCTCAACAAAACGACCGGCAATTTTGTCTTGGGCTTCGCCTATTTGGGTGCAATTACCCTGCTGGGCGCGGCCCTTTGCTTCTTGCTCAAGGCCGGGGCGGCCAACGCCGCCGGAGCGTCTACTGTCGCGGATGCCGGATAGCCAGCACGGAGGCAGGTACATCAAGATCCCGAGAAACAGCAGCGCCCCTCCTACGCTGATGAACGCCAGAAACGACAAAGGCCTGGCCCAGAAAAGACAAACCATCTCGGTCAGCAGTCCCAGCGGCTACGAAAAGCAATATGCAGCAGCGGAAACACAACCGCCCTCCCCGATGTCTAATGATTCTATCCCCGCCGAACTCAGCACCTTCTCGATCAACTCGCATGTAGCAGGTTCATCGTCAACAATCGCTCGTTTTTCGATGGTTGGATTCGGTCTCCGTTAGGCGCTACATCGCATAGCATTCTCACCGGCATTCCTGCCCCTATCGCCACATGCACTGGCGTCGACCTCGACACCTCGTAGCAATCAAACTGCACTCCCACCCCCTGCTTCCCGCCGGGGGCCTTGATCTCCTCCACGCGTACCACGTGACCCGTGCATCGCCACTCGCTCGTCGGCTCCCCGGCTCCCGCGCCAAGTACTCCAGTGCCATTGCACCCACCCCAAGGGGGTGTAATATGGGCACCAGGACGGAAACACAACCGCCCTTCCCGGTGTCTAAAACTATAGAGTTCGACACCGGGTTGAATAGCAGGCAGGAACAAATGCCGAACCCGGGTTTAGGCAGAGAATTCAGCCGTGATGGCTCGCTAGCACCCTCCGAGCTGACTCGCAAGCCCTTGCAAGCTTCGCGAGCGCCGCGATGGGGCGAGCCGGAAAGGCCGTCTGTGTCCGATTGGGCCAGCGCCCTCGCTTGGGGCCGCGATGAATCGGAGCTGGTGACCGAACTGCAAGCCGGTTCCGAGACGGCATTTGATTGGTTGGTCACCCACTATCACGGCCCGGTCTACAACTTGATCTTGAGCATGCTCGGAGACACCTCGGACGCCGCGGATGGAACGCAGGAAGTCTTCCTGAAAGCGTTTCGCGGAATCAGGTGTTTTCGCCAGGGCAGCTCGCTGAAAACGTGGCTCTACCGCATCGCCCTCCGCGAAGCGCTGAATCATAAGCGCTGGTTCAAGCGCCACCTGCAAAAAAATATTTCGATCGACGCGGAAGCCGAAGAAGGTCACAGTCCGATTGAAATCGAGGATTTGGGCGCCACGCCGTTCGATCAACTTGTCGCCCACGAAATTCAGCAGGCCGTCCACCAGGCGCTTCAGGAAATTCCGGAAGTGTTTCGCGGCGCTGTAATCCTCCGCGACCTGGAAGGTTTGACCTACGAGGAAATTGCAGAAGTGGTGGAGTGCAGCGTCGGCACGGTAAAGTCCCGCATCCTGCGCGGGCGCCGGGCGCTCAAGGAACTTTTGGAACCTCTGCTCGGCCAGCGCGAAACACCTGCGCGCGCGGAAACGTCCCAGGAACATCGGGCAGGCCGCGCCACTTATGCAGGTTCAGGGATGATGCAACAAGCGGCAACTGGGGAACTCCCATGAAGTGCAACACGGTGCGCTACAAGCTGGCTGGCTATCTGGACGACGCGGTGACCGGCGCCGCTCTTGTAGAAGAGCGCGTTCATATTCGCGAACATCTGGATTCCTGCGCTCAGTGCCGCGAAGAGCTACAGCGTTACCGCAAGCTCTCTATGCTACTCTCGCGCGTGCCGAGAAATTTGCCGCCCGCGGATTTGGCCGTGCGCATTCGCGTCGCCGCCGCGCAGTCTGTTCCGACTCAGGATCTTCCCGGACGCATGCAGAGAATCCGCGACCGCGCGGAGCTTCTGCTCGACAATGTTTTCCGGCCGCTTACCCTTCCGGCCACCGGCGGATTTTTCTCCGCCATCCTCGTTTTTGTCCTGGTTCTGCAACTGATCGCCCCGGGAATCACCACGCGCGCCGTTCCCAATGACGTGCCCCTCAATATCCTCCGCCCTGCGGGATTGCTCACTCTTTCCGACTACCCGTCCTCCTGGGCCCCCGAGCAGCACGACCTCGAGCTTTCTCTTCCGCACGGCTTGCTCATTGATGTCACCGTGGATCAGCACGGCCAAATGGTCGGCTACCAAATTCTTTCCGGACCCAGGAGCGTCGACCTGCGCCATCAGCTCGATCAGATGCTCCTGTTCTCCCGCTTCCGTCCCATGATGAGTTTCGGCCGCCCCACCTCCGGCGGCCACGTTATCCTAAGCTTCAGCGCCGTCCGCGTGCGCGGCTAAGTTCGGCGCAAGGTGAGTGCTCGCCCCTTCCCATGGTGGGCCATTGAGCCAGCGGCGAGGATTACTGCCTCACTCGACTTTGATATTTCTGCTGTTCGCCTTCCCTTGCTCCCTGTTCGCGCAGAGGCCCTCCGCCCGGGAACAGTTTTTCTTCGACTCCGCCAACCGCGAGCGCCTAGCGCAGCAGTTGCCGCCTTTAAAGTGGAACAGCGAGCTAGCGGAAGCCGCGCGCCAGCACGCGCTGTTGATGGCCAAACAAGATAACCTCTCTCACCGACTTCCCGGCGAGCCTCCCCTAGGTCAGCGCGCCGCTCAGGCCGGTGCGCGTTTCTCCGAAATCGGCGAAAACATCGCAGTCGGCCCGCGGGTTCAATCGATTCATACCGGGTGGATGCATTCTCCCGGTCATCGCGCCAATATTTTGGACGTCCACTTCACGGCGCTCGGCGTCGGAGTCATCGAAGACAATGGCCAGTTGTATGCCGTCGAAGATTTTTCGACAGCGATCGCGAATATGAGTATCGAGGCGCAGGAGGAAAAAGTCACCGCGCTGCTCGCCGCTAGGGGGCTCATCGTCAGCACCGGGCGGGAGAACGCTCGCAAGTTGTGCTCTGACGACCGGGCTCCTACCGGGCACCGGGCGATGCTCATTTTGCGCTATGAGGCGTCGGATATCAGCGAATTGCCTGAAACGTTGGAGCGACAAATTCGCGACGGTAAGTATCGGGAGGCAGCCGTCGGAGCGTGCCATCCAAAGGAGAGCGCCATAGGGATTGCACGGTTCCGGATTACGGTGCTGCTGTTCGGAGCCCGGGGGAAGAGTTGAAAATAATCGTTGAATCCCCGAAGCAGGCAAAATAGTCTACCGGTTATTCGGCGCCGTCCGCGTCCGGGGGTAACTCCCTTGCACAGATCGCTCTTTGCGGTGGGCCTCTTCGTGTCGGCCATTTTTGGTGTGTGCTCTGACGCGACGACAGGGTCAACGCCCAAGGTTTCAGGGATCAAGATGACGGTCCGGGACGCGTTTGGGAGCATGTCCAGCGAGCGGACGATGTACTTCCAGGGTGACCGCAAGCGGCTGGATTTCCGCAGTTCGAGCGGCGGCGCGAAACGCGCGGATGGTTCCGTGGACGTTCGGTACGGACCGCACATTGCCTCGATCACTCGCTGCGACCTCGGCCAGATGTTTCAGTTGAATCTGGACGCGCACGAATATTCCTCCGCACCGTACCCGCCGAAGCCTCTGACCAAGGAGCAGATGGAAGCGATCGGGATCAAGGCGACTCTGGCCGGGGAACGCCCGAGCAAGCCCACGCTCCTCATCGAAACAACCACCATAGATACCGGCGAGCGAAAGCAGTTCTTTGGGCATACGGCCCGGCACGTCATCGTGACAAGGAAAGAGACTCCCTTGGAAGGCTCGCGCCGGGAGCAGCAAGAATCGGTCACTGATGGGTGGTACATAGACCTGGATGTCCGAATTTCCTGCGATCGGAAATGGC
>WNFQ01005699.1_pt1 | contig 15654 bp, 13 predicted proteins | sample 5400171 | NCBI WGS metagenome assembly WNFQ01 (sample SAMN13153356, study PRJNA577476) | soil metagenome | isolation source: 20 cm soil under Madrone tree | place: USA:California | collected 2016-06-14 | reverse complement strand
AGCAGCAGCTTCGCCGCAGTGTGCGGGAATTCGCCGAGGGCGAAATCGCGCCGCACGTGATGGAGTGGGATGAAGCGTCACACTTTCCAATGGAGATCATGCCCAAGCTGGGAGAAATGGGGCTGCTGGGCGTAATTTTTCCAGAACAGTATGGCGGCGCGGGGCTGGGTTACATCGAATATGCGCTGGCGATTGAAGAGCTGGCACGCGTAGATGGCTCGGTGGGCTTGATCGTGGCGGCACACAATTCGCTGTGCTCGAACCACATTTTCAAGTTTGGTACTGATGCGCAGAAGAAAAAATACCTAGTGCCGCTAGCGTCGGGGCAAGCGATCGGTGCGTGGTCGCTGACCGAGCCGGAGGCGGGTTCGGACGCGGGCGGCACGCGGACGACTGCTGTGCGCGACGGCAATCATTGGGTGCTCAATGGCGCGAAAACGTTTACGACCAATGGCCATTATGCAAATTATTGCGTGGCGATGGCGGTGACGGACAAAACGAAAGGCTCGCACGGGATCAGCGCGTTTATTCTTGAAAAGGGAATGAAGGGATTCCGGCCCGGAAAAAAAGAAAACAAGCTGGGGATGCGCGCGAGCGACACTTCGGAGGTGATTTTCAACGATTGCTGCGTGCCGCAGGAAAATCTGCTGGGGCCGGAAGGCGAAGGATTTACGGGCAGCTTGAAGATTCTGGATGGAGGAAGGATTTCGATCGCAGCGCTGGCGCTGGGGATGGCTCAGGGCGCGCTCGAGGCGGCCACAAAGTACGCGAAGCAGCGAAAACAGTTTGGGCAGGCGATCAGCGAGTTTCAGGCGGTACAGTTCAAGCTCGCGGACATGGCCACTCAAGTGGAGGCGGCGCGGCTGCTGGTTTATCAGGCGGCGTGGCTGGCGGATAAGAAGGATGTGCGCTTCACGCGTGAATCGAGCATGGCGAAACTGTTTGCCAGCGAAATCGCTGTGAGCGTGGCCAATGAGTGCGTGCAGATTCACGGTGGGTACGGCTTCATCAAGGATTATCCAGCAGAGAAGTATTACCGCGACGTGAAGCTCTGCACCATCGGCGAAGGCACCAGCGAAATCCAGAAATTGGTGATTGCCCGGCAGCTTCTTGGGAAGAAATAATAAAGAGATGCGCCTGCCTTTCCAGAAGGTTCCACAGGAAAAGTATGACTTTGTCCGTTGAGAAATGGGCGGAGCAGGTGCGGGCGGGCGACGTGCGCGCGGTTTCGCGCGCGATCACGACGATTGAAAACCATGAGCCGGAAGCGGAGACGCTGCTTCGGCTGCTTTTCCCGCACACAGGGCAGGCGTATCTCACGGGAGTTACTGGCGCGCCAGGGACGGGGAAGAGCACGCTGGTCGACCGGCTGGCGAGCTATCACCGCAAGAAACAAGAACAAGTGGGCGTGATCGCGGTTGATCCTACAAGCCCGTATTCCGGCGGCGCCATCCTGGGCGATCGGATTCGAATGCAAGGGCATGCTGGCGATGCGGGAACGTTTATCCGCTCGATGGCGACGCGAGGATTTCTCGGCGGGCTCGCGCGGGCGACAGCGGAAGTGGCCTTGCTGTTGGACGCGGCTGGAAAGAAGCACGTGCTGATCGAAACGGTCGGCGTCGGCCAGGATGAAATCGACATCGTGCGGCTTGCCGACTGCGTGCTGGTGGTGCTTGTACCGGGTTTTGGCGACGACATTCAGAATATGAAAGCCGGGCTGATGGAGATTGGCGACATATTTGTCTTGAACAAAGCGGATCGCGAAGGCGCCGACCGTCTGGAGCAGCAATTGCTGGCCATGCTGTCGCTGGTAATGCCGCGCGACGGCTGGCATCCTCCAGTGGTGCGCACGGTGGCTTCGGAGAACAAGGGAATTGAGGAATTGGCCGGCACAGTTGCTAAATTCCAAAAACATTTTGAATCGAGCGGCCAACGTCAACGAAAACACGTCGAGCATTGGAAAAACCGTTTGATCGAACTGCTCGAATCGCGATTGCTCGAGCGCGCTTTGGGAGGAGCGGGCGGCGAAGCTCGGCTGGCGGAATTGGCCGCGGAAGTCGCCGATCGAAAGAAAGATCCATTTTCCGCCGTGAACGAAATCCTGAAGAAGAGCGGCCTTCACGGCTAGAGGAGAGAATAGAGATGGCGGCAAAGGAGGCCAGCAAGTCAAAGAGCGGGAAATCCAATGCCCATGCGGCAATCGGCATTATCGGAGGGAGTGGGCTGTACGCGATGAATGGATTGACGAATACGCGCGAAGTTCGGGTGAAGACGCCATTCGGGGATCCTTCTGATGTCATCGTACTCGGCGTTCTGGAAGGGAAGCGCGTGGCGTTCCTGGCGCGGCACGGCCGTGGTCATCGCATCTTGCCGGGTGAGATTAATTACCGTGCGAACGTCTACGCGATGAAACTCCTGGGCGTGGAGCGCATCATCTCCGTGAGCGCAGTTGGTTCGCTGAAGGAAGACTTACGGCCGGGAGAATTTCTCGTCCCTGACCAGTTTTTTGACCGCACCAAGAACCGCATCTTCACTTTCTTCGGAGAGGGAGTCGTTGCTCACGTGGCGTTTGCGCATCCTACGTGCGGTCAATTGTCGGGCGTTTTGTCGGATGCGTGCGTTCATGAAGCCGTCATGGTCCATCGCCGCGGGACGTACATCTGCATCGAAGGGCCGCAGTTTTCCACCTTGGCGGAGGCCGAGGTGCACCGGCAGCTTCGTTTTGACGTGATCGGCATGACCAACGTGACAGAGGCGAAGCTGGCCCGCGAAGCTGAGATTTGTTATGCGACGATCGCCATGATCACCGACTACGACTGCTGGCACCCCGAGCACGAATCGGTAACGGCGACGCAGATTATCGCCACGTTGAGTCAAAACGCGGAGAACGCCCAAAAGGTTCTGCGAACTGCGGTTCGCGAGCTGCCCGTTTCGAGATCCTGCAAATGCGGGTCGGCTCTGCAGCATGCACTGGTCACGGATTTGGCGATTGTTCCCAAGGCGACAAAGAAGCGCCTTGCAGCAATCATCGGAAAATATATCTCTTAGGAGCGCAAATTGTCCTTACTCGTTGTGGGTTCTGTCGCATTCGACGCGCTGGAAAGTCCTTACGGGAAGGTGGATCGCGCTCTTGGCGGCGCAGCCACTTATTTCGCGGTGGCCGCCAGTTTCTTCACGCATGTGAGTCTCGTCGCCATCGTAGGCAACGATTTCACCTCAGAAGACGAGAGAATCTTTCGCGGCAGGCACATCGATACGGACGGCCTGGAGAGAGCCGAGGGCAAAACGTTTTTCTGGGCCGGGCGCTATTCCCAGGACTTGAACGAACGCGTAACACTGACAACGGAACTGAATGTATTCGCTGAATTCAAGCCACGCTTGCCGGAAAAGTACCGCAGCTCAAAATACGTTTTCCTCGCGAACATCGCGCCCGATTTGCAGCGCGAGGTGCTTCATCAAGTCAAGAAGCGTCCGAAAATCGCCGCGCTGGATACCATGAATTACTGGATCGAGAGGAGCAACGCGGAACTGCGCGAAACGCTAAAGCATGTCGACATCCTGATGATCAACGACTCGGAAACGCGAGAGCTTTCGAACGAGCACAACCTGCTGCGAGCGGCCAAGCATATTTTCAAGATGGGACCCACGACGCTGATCGTGAAGCGCGGAGAATACGGCGCCATGATGGTGGATAAACGCGGCGTTTTCTGCGTGCCCGCTTTTCCACTCGAAGAGCCGCATGACCCCACAGGTGCGGGAGACAGTTTCGCCGGCGGCTTTATGGGCTACCTGGCAGGATGTGGTGACAAGAGTGACGCTTCGCTGCGTCGTGCCATGGTCTACGGCTCCGTGCTGGGCAGTTTTGCCGTCGAACAATTTGGCCTTGACCGGCTGCGCCACTTGAAGCGCACCGAGATACACGCCAGGGCACGTCACTTCTTGAAATTGACGCAATTTAAATTATAAATGGCTAAAATTTCGTTTCAGGCGGGCCGTGGGTCCCGCTAGAGATGCTTGCTCTTCACGAAATAATTTTGCGACTGACGGTAGCGGCGGCGCTGGGCGCCATTATCGGCTTAGAACGGGTGGTGCGGCGGCGGCCAGCGGGTGTGCGCACCAGCCTCTTTGTATGCCTGGCTACCGCGCTGTTCACGATTCTTTCCAACGAACTCGCGCACCGGTTTGGGGATTCGAGCGGGACAAGAATCGCGTCCAATATTGTGCAGGGCATCGGTTTTCTTGGAGCGGGAGCCATTTTGCGCGGATCGGGAAGCGTCCTGGGGATGACCACCGCGGCGACGATCTTTGTAGAGGCCGCCATCGGCATGGCCGCGGGTGGAGGCCTGTATGCCGTCGCCAGCTATTCGACGGCGCTGGTGCTCTTTGGCTTGACGGTTATCGGGTGGGCAGAGCAATACTTCAATTTGAAGTGCCGGCTCATGGTGTTCCGGATCACCACGAGTCAGGCGGAGAGCATTGCCACGGAAGCGCAGCGGATGATGGCGGGCCTGAAAATTCCCATGCAACGTTTTCGCGTTTCGATGGCGGGCGCGACTTCTATCGTGGAATTCGAGACGAATGTGTCCCACAAGCAGCAAGAGGAAATTGTCGCGCGGCTTAGTCGCCAGGGCGTGATTACCGAGGTGGTCCCAGTCGAGGGCCATCAAGAATGAACGAAAGCAATGGAGCTCCCCGAAAACCAAAGGCACTCGCTGCTGGTTCGCGCCTAGGAGTCTTTGCTCCGGCGTCTCCCGCGGAGTCTGTCGAAATGATCGCCGGGCTTGCCGAATTGAAGCGCCATGGTTTTCAAGTGGTCTCCAATCAGGACACCAAAGCGGAAGGCTATTTTGCAGGCCCGTCGTTGGAACGAGTCAACGGCTTTCTGGGGACGTTGAATTCAAGTGAGGTCGATGGGCTAGTGGCTTTGCGTGGCGGCTACGGATCAAACTATCTTCTCGAATTCGGGCTAGAGAAGAGCTTAGCTAGTCTCAAGTGCATGATCGGATTCAGTGACCTTACAACGCTGCAAATCTTTCTCTGGCAAAAGTGTAAATGGATTACTTTCTATGGCCCCATGGTTGCCGCCGGGCTTAACGCGGGATCCGGTGTGCGCAAGGGTTATGACGAGAATTCGTTTCTTCAAGCGGTAGGCCGAACGGAAGGTGGATGGAAGCTGCGGCTGAAGGGCGAACCTTTCCTGACCGGTCAATCCCTGGGAAGAGTTCTGGGTGGTTGCATGACCCTTCTGGAAGCCACCATCGGAACGCCATGGGAATTGGACACCAGGGATTCGATCCTGATTCTCGAAGACCGCGCGATGCGGCCTTATCAGGTGGATCGCGTCTTGATGCATTTGAAGCAAGCCGGAAAATTTGAGGGCGTGCGTGGGATCGTTTTGGGAGATTTTCCAGAGAGCGAACCGGCCTTGGCCGGGGCTCCTAGCGTTCGCGAAGTTTGCGCGCGAATTCTGCGGCCGCTCGGCGTTCCAATCGTGTTTGGCGCCCCCATCGGGCATACGGTGCGGCCCATGCTTACGATACCGCTGGGCATCAAGGCGCGTCTGGACGCGGATGGCGAAGGCACACTCGAGTTTCTGGAACCGGCGGTGGTGGCTTGAGCGCAGCAAGACATGTCCACGTAATTGGGATCGGCGGATCGGCGATGGCGCCGCTGGCAGGGATGCTTCGCGAACACGGCTTTCGCGTGAGCGGGTCGGATTCCGGAGTCTATCCACCCGCTTCCACTCTACTGGAAAGCTTGGGGATATCTTTTTTCAGTGAGTTTGATGCAGCGCACTTGCAGCCGCCGCCCGATCTCGTGATCGTCGGCAACATAATCGCGCGCGGGAATCCGGAGCTTGAGGAAGTTCTGGACCGCAAGATTGCTTATCGTTCGATGCCGGAAATACTGGAGGAAGTGTTTCTTCCCCAGCGGCATTCCATCGTCGTCAGCGGAACACATGGAAAAACGACTACGACGGCTATGCTGGCATGGATTTTTCAAACCGCGGGGAAGCGTCCGAATATCCTGATTTTGAGACCTATCAATTGGCTTTTCGCCGGCTGGTCAATCTGGTTCCCCGGCGCGGCCGCGTGGTCATTTGGGGCGACGCGGAAGACTCTGGTCCGGCCCTGCGCCGAGCGGCGGAGAAGGCTTTTTGCCCGGTGGAAACCTACGGGTTCAACGGCGGGAATGACTGGCTGGCCAGCGACTTTGTGATTGATGGCGAAACCATGCGCTTTCGCGTTGCGCATCGTGGCAAGTTATTTGGAGAATTTGCGCTGACGGCTACGGGTCGGCACAACGCTTTGAACGCCATGGCGGCGCTGATTGTGGCGCAGGGACGCGGCATTCCGGCTGAAGCGATTGCCAAAGCTCTGGCAACATTTCGCAGCGTGAAGCGTCGAATGGATGTGCGGGGAGAGATTGGAGGAGTTCTGGTGGTCGATGATTTCGCGCATCATCCCACAGCCGTGAAGGCCACGATCGAGGCAGCTCGCGGCCGCTGGCCTGGGCGCCGGCTTTGGGCCATTCTCGAACCGCGATCAAATTCCATGCGCCGCAAAGTGTTTCAGGATGCGTTGCCGAAGGCGCTCGCACTTGGCGACCGCGTGATTCTCGGCGGTGTTTTCCGCGCCCAGCAACTGGGCGGAGAGAATCGTCTGGACCCCGAAACCGTTGCGGAGAGCGTTCGTGCTCTCGGCAAAGACGCCTGCGTGTTTCCGAATTCCGATGCCATCGCTGAGCACCTTGGGAACAAAACCAAATCTGGTGACCTGGTACTCATCATGTCCAACGGCAGCTTTGACGGTTTGTGCGAAAAGGTTTTGAAGAAACTTGGCGCAACTGCCCAACCTGCGGGCGAGGCGAAGACGAAGTGACATTTTCTTCCGCCCGAGGCAGGCTGTTGACTCCCGCCGGCCTCTCTCTCCTGTTCATCCTGACATTCAGCGCTTCCGCGCGAGCGACGATTCAATACACAGTTCTTCTGGATCATCCGGAGAAGCATCTCTTTCATGTGACGATGACGATTCCTGATGTGACTGGCGAAGTAATTGTGCGGATGCCCGCGTGGAATGCCCTCTACCAGATTCGCGACTTCAGCAGTCACATGCAGGAGGTGGAGGCATTCGCGGGTTCTCAGAAAACATTTCCAGAAAAGCTAGACAAGCAAACTTGGCGAATTAAGGGCGCGGGAACAATCAGGATTTCGTACGGCACATATTGGGACGAGATTGGCCCTTTTGCCTCGCAGTTGAACGCGGAGCATGCGTTCATCAATCCCGCGATGATTCTCTTGTACGTGCCAGAGCGGCGCGGCGAGGCTGTGCACCTGGTCTTGCCGGACGTCCCTCAAGAATGGCTAGCTGCTGGCGCGTCAATTCAATTCATTGAATCGATGGGCAGAGCCCGAAGTTTCGGTGGTGATGCCGCAAATTACGATGCGCTCGTCGACGCACCCATCGAAGCAGGGAAGTTCGCGATCTTTCAGCTGGCCGGATTTAAGCCCGAGATCTGGGTTGTGATCCATGGAGATAACTGGAGCAGGAAACGCGTGGAAGAAGACCTGAGGCGAATTTGTAAGTACGAATTGAAACTCATGGATGGAGCACCGTTTGAGCGCTACACGTTCATTCTCCACGTCGGCAAGGGAGCAGGTGGCGGAGGCATGGAGCACGCAAACTCCACTGCAATCGGCGTCTATTCGGATGAATACCTGCCGAGCGTCGCGGCCCACGAATTCTTTCATCTCTGGAATGTGAAGCGCATCCGGCCGATATCGCTGGACCCCGTGGACGATACGAAAGAGCAATACACGCGGGCTTTGTGGTTTGCTGAGGGTGTGACGAATACGTACGGTTCGTACACGCTCTTGCGCAGCGGAATTTGGAGCAAAGAACAATTCTACGCGGACCTCGGCGAGCAGATTACCGAGTTGGAAGGCCGCCCCGCCAACCGCTGGCAGAGCGCGGAGCAATCCAGCCTCGATGCCTGGCTGGAAAAATATCCCCTCTACAATCAAGCGGAATACAGCGTCTCGTATTACACCAAAGGGCAGGTGCTGGGAAATTTGCTTGATATTCTCATTCGCGATCGCACTGGCAACGAGAAGAGTCTGGACGATGTTATGCGCGCGCTGAATGCGAATTTTGCCAAGCAGGGAAAAACGTATCGAGACAGTCTGGACGTTCAGCTAACAGCGGAGAGTGTCGCGGGCGGCTCGTTAGCGGAGTTTTTCGCCAAGTATGTGGCGGGGACGGAGCCGTTCCCGTATCAGAAGTTTTTGACGATGGCGGGGTTGTCATCGCGCACTGTGGAGCACCGCAGGCCGGCGCTTGGCTTCCTTGTGGAGCACGAGCCGAACGGCCCGTTCGTCGTGAGCAGGGTTGATTCTGAGGGGCAAGCGGCGCGGGCGGGATTGCGGACTGGAGATATCGTCCTGACCTGGAACGGTGGAGAAGTGCCACGGCGAGTCGATCGCTGGCTGCAGGAACAGAAACCGGGCGACGTGCTGAAGCTGCGAATTCGCAGGGAAGACAAGGAAATGGCGCTCGAATTCCGGCTCGGCGAGATCAATGAAACTCTCTACGTGGTGACTGAAGATTCACACGCCGGCGAAAAAGCGCGCCACATTCGAGAGGGAATGCTTCGCGGAGAAACCAGCGCCGTCACCGCTCGTCGATGATCTTTTCGGTTCATGTTTAGCTTGACCAGCGCTGCTGGATTCGAGAGAGTCTGCCTGCCTATGCTGCGGACTATGTTCATTGCCGTTTTCTTGTCGCTGTACATCCTGGTCGTTGGGACGCCGCTGCTTGTCTACACTTGGATCACGCGAAATCCTGATGCGATTTATTGGGCAGGCGTAAAGGGTGTGATGTTTTTTGTGAGAGCTGTTGGCGTCAGGGTCCGTGTGCAAGGACTGGAGCGTATCCCTCCAGGCGTCTGCCTATTTGTCGCTAATCATACGAGCTCCGCGGATGCGCCCGCGGTTGTCGGTGCAATCCCTCGCCGGATCGCCGTGATTCTGAAAGAATCCCTCTTTAAATGGCCTATCGTGGGACAGGTGTTTTTATCGGCGCATTTCATCCCCGTGAATCGCAAGGCGCATGACTCCGCTGTCGCCAGCGTGGAGAAAGCTACCGAAGCGCTGCGAGCTGGTCAATCTTTTTTGATTTATCCGGAAGGTACGCGCAGCCCCGATGGACGCCTGCAGCGTTTTAAGAAGGGTGCCGTGGTGATGGCCATCAATGCAGGCGTGCCGATTGTCCCGATGGTCTGCTCCGGCGCTCACCGCATCATGGAAAAACGCTCGCTGGTGATTCACCCGGGAGAAATTGTGGTCGAATTTCTTGATCCTATTGATAGTTGCGGGTATTCGTTAGATCAGCGGGATCTCCTGAATGAGAAGATATGGGAAGCGATGGCCGTGGCCTTGCCACCGGACCAGCGGCCTTTTGATTCACCGGGCACGACCGCGGAACCGGCCGTCTCCTGATCCGCTGGTCGCGAGGGAGTGCATTCATCGCGATTTGAGCTTCTCGGTTTCCGCCTCCAGTTGGCGCACACGCTTTTGCAAATCAGGCAGCCGGTTCAGCGCTGCCATTGTTTTTAGCCATTCACGATTCTCGACCGCTGGATATCCGGAATACAGCGAACGGGCAGGAACATCGTTTGGAACGCCGCTTTGAGCAGTGATTACCGCGCCGTCTCCCACGGTCAGATGACCAGCGGTACCCACCTGGCCCGCCAGAATGCAATTGTTGCCGACTTTGGTTGAGCCAGCCAGGCCGACTTGGCCGCAAAGCATGGTGTTAGCTCCAACCTGTGAAGCGTGGCCAATCAACACGAGGTCGTCAATTTTGGTGCCGCGGCCGATCCGGGTTTCGCCAACTGTGGCGCGGTCCACGCATGCGTTGGCTTGCACCTCCACGTCATCTTCGAGGACGGCAGGTCCCGATTGAGTCATTTTGTACCAGGTACCGTCTTTCTGTTTCGCGAAGCCTAGCCCGTCGCCCCCGATGACCACTCCATTTTGCAGAATCACGTGATTGCCGATGCGGCAGAATTCGCGCACGACGGCGTGCGCATGGGCAAAGAAATTGTCGCCAATCTTTGCGCCGCGATAAACAGTAACGAAACTGTGAAGCACGGCAGTGCGGCCGATTGCGACATCCTCGTCCACGTAACAGTACGGTCCGACATGGGCTCCCTCTCCGATGATTGCGCTTTTCGCGATGATGGCCGTCGGATGAATCCCCGGGGCATACGTTGGTTGTTGATAAAAAAGCTCAAGCGCATAGGCAAACGCGAGGTAAGGATTTGCTGAGCGCAGCGCGGCAAGGGCTGGCGTGGACGCGTCTCGATCCAGGGCAATTCCTTCTTCGATAAGGACGGCCGAGGCGCGCGTGGTCTTCAGCAACGGAAAGTACCGCCGATTTGCGAGGAACGTGATCTGCCCCGCTTCGGCATGCTCAATCCCAGCCACTCCGTGAATCTCGAGTTCTGGCGGGCCTTCCAATCGGCATCCCAATTTTTGCGCAACTTCAGCGAGTTTCATGACGGGGCTCCTCAATCCGTTGTGGCCTTTGTAGGGCTGTCCGCGAGTCTCGCACAGGCCAAAGAGGGAAGTACAGCTAGACAGTCAGACTACTCGTTGAAAAGGCGGGGCTGCGTTGCTCCTGCGGCAGCGGTGGCGGGTTTCCGTCGCGCAATACCTACGACCCCCAGAACGGTCACTTCGGTGAGCGCGGCTCGCGGAACAAAGATCCGATCCGTGGTGGAGTTCAAGTCCGGGGATGTGATTTGCAAGCCGTTATCCAGCAGCGCCAGCAAATCGTTCGGGACAACCCCTTCCAGCGTCTCCCCGTCGTTGTAACGCAGTCTTACCCACAGGCCGTCCAGCTTCGGCCGGCTCAGGAACGCTTTGCGCTCGGGCTCGAAGTCGTCGGAGAACTCGCGCACGAAATAAATCGATCTCACGCGCGCCAGGGGGATTTCAGCGTGTTCCCCCTCCAAGGTCAGCAGGTCAATCGGGTCGGCCTGCCCCAGCCGGCCAGGGTTCAGGTAGCCGCGCAGAGGCTTCTTGTCGGCGAGCACAACAATAACCTTCTTGTGGGTTGAAGCTGGGGCTTTATTTTTCAAAATTCCGCGTTTCCCGGTCGGGATTGGCCAGATTTGCCAATCGGCAAAATGTATGTTATGTTAAGCACGTTTTTCCTGTCAAGTTATTGTTTTCATTAGGGTTAGGGCCCCGGAGCACCGCCCTTTGACCGATAAAAAGCATATCCTCAAATCGGCCTCGATCATCTCCCTGGTCACCATCGCTAGCCGCGTCCTGGGCTACGTCCGCGACCAGCGCATCACACTTCTCCTCGGGACAACCTTGACGGCGGACTCCTACTTTTTGGCCTACCGTATCCCCAACATATTCCGCCGGCTGGTTGCCGAAGGGTCCATGACCGCCTCCTTTATCCCCGTTTTTACGACCTACATGAGAGAGAAGTCAAAGGAAGAAATGTGGGAGTTCGCCAATCGGTTGTTCTGGACCATGGCGCTCGTGGCGGCAGTCATCACCATACTAGGGATGGTCTTTTCACCTATCGTGGTCCACACGTTTACGTCCAGTGCTGGAAAAAGCGTCTCTTGGGACGAGGCCGTGACCCTGAACCGGATCATCTTCCCGTATCTCTTTTTCATCTCGCTAGCTGCGCTGGCCATGGGCATTCTGAACTGCTTCCATACCTTCGGCTTGCCCGCGGCAACGCCGGTTCTTCTAAATCTATCCATCATTCTGTTCTCCATTGGAGCGGTTTGGCATTACTTCAAACAGCCTGCCGTTTCTCTGGCTGTCGGCGTGCTTGTAGGCGGCGTGCTTCAATTCCTGGTTCAAGTTCCCTTGCTCGTGCGTAAAGGGATGCGATTTAATTTTGGGATATCGTTCAACCATCCGGGCATCCGCAATGTGGCGCAATTGATGATTCCCCGATTTTTTGGAATCGGGATCGGACAGATCAACTTCTTTGTTGATACTTATTTTGTCTTGGCAAAGGGCATGCCGCAAGGAAGTCTCGCGGCTCTATCCGTGGCAGACCGCGTCATGGAACTTGTTCTGGGCGGCTACGCCATCGCGGTAGCAACGGCCATCCTGCCCATGATGTCCCACCAGGCGGCGGCCAATGATTTTGAGTCGCTGAAAAAAACTCTCGCATTCTCCGTGCGTATCGTGGCTTTCATCACCATTCCGGCGGCACTCGGGCTAATGATCCTGCGCGAACCGATTATCCGCGTACTTTTTCAGCACGGCCAGTTCATCGCGGCGTCTACCCGCTTGACGGCTCGTGCCCTTCTCTACTACGCGGTTGGGCTTCCAGCCCTGGCTTCGGTGAAGCTGATCGTCCCGGCGTTTTATTCCACTCGGGACACCAAGACGCCGGTCATCATCGCTTCCATCTCGCTTGTCCTGAATATCGTTCTGAATATCATTTTTTTGAAGTTCTTATTTGCCCGCGTTCAGAACGGCGGTCCGGCGCTCGCCACCGCCCTGGCCACATTCTTCGATTTCTTCGCACTCTTTATTATTTTCCGCCTTCGCTATGGTCCGCTTGGAACCATGCAAATCTTCCGTTCCGGTGCGAAGATTTCTCTTTGCGCCGGCATCATGGGCGTCGCTTGCTGGTTCGGAAATCACTACACGGCGTTCGCGTTGCACTCGCGCTTCCTCGTGCAACTTCTTGTTTTTGCCGGACTGATCATCGGAGCAACGGCCCTTTACCTCGCCCTCGCTTGGCTCTTCCGCTGCCACGAAATCGAGGAAGTCTACGGGATCGCCACGCGGCGCACTGCCGGTTCCGGTGACGGATACCTGGGGAGCTGATGGAAATTTCCTCAACCATTTCGTCGTTTTTGACCCATGTGCGCGTGGAGAAAGGTCTCTCTTCCAACACGGTATCCGCCTATCGCCGCGATCTCGTAAAGTTTGACGAATTTGCCCGCAAGCGCAAACTCAGTCTCGAAGGCGTCAGCCGCGATGATTTGGTGGATTTTCTCGCAAGCCTTTATCGCCTGAAACTCGAGAGCAAGACCGTGGCCCGTGAACTGGTAACGCTGCGCAATTTTTTCCGTTTTGCACAAATTCAAGACCTCATTCCGGAAGACCCTTCGGTGAATCTCGAATCGCCGAAGATCCGGCGCAACTTGCCGGGTTATCTTCGTCTCGAGGAAGTCGAGCGCCTGCTTACTCAGCCCGATGTGAAAACTCCCATCGGTTTGCGCGACCGTGCCATGCTGGAGGTTTTGTACTCCACTGGCTTGCGTGTGTCGGAGCTTATCGGGGTGCGCATTACCGATCTCGACGCCAAGGTTGGTTGCGTGCGCTGTATCGGCAAAGGTGATAAAGAACGCATCGTTCCTGTCGGCAAAAAAGCGCTCGCCATCGTAGAAAGGTACCTCCGTGACGCCCGCCCGAAGCTGCTCGGCAGAGTGACCGGCAATCCGGCGTTGTTTGTGAATCGTCGTGGCGCGCCGCTGAGCCGCGTCGGAGTCTGGAAGATACTCTCGGCCTATGGACGGCTCGCCGGTTTGCGTATGGCGCTCACACCGCACATGCTGCGGCACAGTTTTGCCACGCATTTGCTTGAGCGCGGCGCGGACTTGCGTTCCGTCCAGCTCATGCTGGGCCACGCGGATATTTCTACTACGCAAATTTATACCCATGTCGTCGAGGAGCGGTTGAAGCAAATTTATAAAGCGCATCACCCGCGTGCATAGCGCGGCAGGCCCAGGAAACTCATTGCAGGTGCCTCCGCGGCGGGCAGCGCGGACACCCTGAAGCAGAAGGAGCGCAATGCCAGACTATATGTTTTTGCTGGAAAGCCGGCTCTCGCCGGAACAGCGCGCGGTGATGTTGCGCGTGCAGGAACTCTCCGCGGCACTCGGATTCAACGTCTATCTCACGGGTGGGACTGTTCGCGACCTCGTTACCGGCGCTTCCTTGCGCGATCTCGATTTCACCGTGGAGGGCAATCCCTCGAGAATCGCTCAGGAACTCGAAAAGGGTGGCGCCAAAATCCTCTCCGAGGATGAAAAGTTTCGCCATGTCGAAGTGCTCTTCGCGGGTGACTGCGAAGGCAGCATTTCCGCCGCCCGCGACGACCACTATGTTCGCCCGGGAACCCGTCCCGAGACTCGCTGGTCCACCATCATGGAAGATCTGCGCCGCCGCGATTTTTCCCTCAACGCCATCGCCATCTCGCTGAACCCTGCCTCGCGCGGATTGCTGCTCGATCCCACCAACGGCCTCTCCGATATCGAACGCGCCGAAGTGCGTGCGCTTACCATTCACAGCTTCACCAACCAGCCGGTGCGTTTGCTGCGCGTTCTGCGCTACACGGCCCGCATGGGCTTTAAGATCGAGCAGCGCACTCAGGAATGGTTTGACCTGGCCATCGAGCGCAATCTGCAGGAGACCATCACGCCGGAAGACGCTGGCGAAGAACTTCGCGCCGTCGCCCGCGAAGAACGTCCAGCCGTGGTGCTGAAAGCGTGGGAAGAGCACGATCTTCTTGAGGCCGTCAATCCCGTGCTGGCCAAAAAACATCCCTCTTATGACGCCATTGGCCGCCTGATGAAAGTTCGCGAGGACTTGTTCACCGCGGGATTCCGTCCGCGGCTCGCTGCTCCCATGCTCCTCGCCATTTTGGGAAAATTAAAGGATCGGGAAATGGCCAACGTGCTTTCCAAAGCCGGATTCCGCTCGGCCGAAGCTGAAGCCGCACTCGGCTTTGAGCAGGAGTCGTTGGACGCTCAGAAAGAACTCCTTGGCCGCAAGATGAATGCTCCCGTCGATGCTTTCCGGTTTCTCGAAAAAATGCCGCTCGATCAGGTTGGCTACTTGATGGCCGAGTCCAATAAATCGGCGGCCCTCTCGAAGATTCGCGCGTTTCTGAACAAGTGGCGTCCGATCCGCATAAAAGTTCGATGCCATTGTCGAGCAGGTCTTCGCCATGCAGTTGACCGGCCGCGGCAAGACCAAGGAAGAGCGCGAAAAAATTCTGCGCAAGCTCTCCGGCATTAAGGAACCGCCGAAAAAGAAAGAAAAGGAAAAGAAGCCCCCCAAGGGCCATGACAAAGCGCACGCCGCGGCAGCCATGGGTGAGGCTGCTCATAAAAAGCATGCGGCCGCAAAAGCGGAAGCGAAACACGCTGCCAAGGGGAAGCCTGCTCCCCCAAAGCCTCACGCAAAGCACGCCGCGCATGCGTCTCATGGCAAGAGTGCTCACTCCGCCAAGAAGAGCCGCGCGCGCAAGTAACGCGTTAGTTCCGAGTACCCCGTAATCCGGGCGCAATCCCGCAGGAGCACTCCTGATCGGCTACGATGGAAGTTACTTCTACGCGCTCTACCAGGCCGATCACAATCTAACATCTTCGAGCGTGAGTACTCTCATTACTGAATTTTACATTTGACAAGTCTTGACCCCGGACGTAGATTTGCTTCCCAGTTTCCCCGATTTCCTTTCGTATTGTTCTTTCGCATGGTCTATCTGTCGATATTTTCGGGACCCCCGGCCATTACTCTCCGGCGAGTACATTTTTTCGCTTCCGTTAGCGACGAGTCAAAGGAGAATGACGATGATCAATAAAAAACACAACAAGGAA
>WNFQ01004913.1_pt1 | contig 15654 bp, 12 predicted proteins | sample 5400171 | NCBI WGS metagenome assembly WNFQ01 (sample SAMN13153356, study PRJNA577476) | soil metagenome | isolation source: 20 cm soil under Madrone tree | place: USA:California | collected 2016-06-14 | reverse complement strand
CCGACCAGCAACGCCCCGTAAATCGTGGTGGACGAGATTTCCGTTTGAAAGTTCTCCGGCGGGGCTCCCACTCTTCGAATAAGGTTACGCACCAGCCCAGTGTGACAATTGTCGCGGTCGGGCCTGAGTTCCAAGCCGTCGAGCTGTGATCTGCCACGACGAAGCCGTTGACAATTGTTCCTGCATAGACCTGGGCCGCTCCGGATGCCCCTGAAGACCAATTGACGGTTGTGAAACCGCCAACGCTGCTGATGGTCGCATTGTTGCCGTAGGCGATTGTGAGCGAATTGGCCGACAATAACGCAACTCCCACGGATGTCTGCCCCACAGCGGCGATGTTATCCACTGCGGTTGCTTTGATATTGCAGATGCCGGAAGCGACTACGGTGACCAAACCTGATCCGCTCACAGTGGCAACACCGGCGTCTGTGGTAGACCGATTTATGCCCGGCGTTATCGGGAGATCATCTTGGTCATACGCTTGCGCGAATAGTTGGATTGTTGAGCCCACCGTTGGCATGTGTAAGCAGTTTGGCGAGGATGGGTGGAGGGTCTCACAGTAACTCTTTTAGACGGTCCGGCAATTTTTTGAAACTCCTTTGGGACGAGAAAAATACGATACTTGTTCCTTGAACTTCCCGGTCTTCACCTGCGCCACCCGGGTTAGCCGTGTTTGTTCTCAGCGGTTTAGCTTGGCCTTAACTGTAGGCAACCTCTACATACTTCACGGTATTCCTCATTAGTCTTGACAGAGGTAGGCTGTTGTCAAGTTTTACGAGAGTGTAAAAAACCCCGCGCTGAGTGCAGGGTGCCCCAAGCTTCCTTGTACCGGCGCGGGATTCCTGTTTTCGGATGACCTTTCTACCTGGCCATGCGTTCTACAAAGGTTTCAGTCAGGGACCACATACGAGGCTTCCGCGCACAAAAGTCAATCCACCCCAGGCAGCTTGCGCGGCATCTATCGTGTTTTGCCTTAGAGCTGTAAACTCCGCCGTACACTGTTCGGAAGCTGATGAACTTAACGTCTCCTATCAATTGCGAGGCCGCGTAATCGTCGCTATTCATTCCCTGATAGGTTGACGTAAGTAGACCTTGGACGACTGCGAGGCCGTCCGCGCCCATTATCTGTAGACAATTGCCGCCGATGTTTGCCAGTAACTGTTTATCAGTCTGAAAGCCAAAGAAAGCGCACTCACTTCAGGCATGTCGCCAAACAAAAACTGCCCAGCAATTGCCTCTAGGACTGAGGCACACCAGGTGACGGGCAGCCCGAAAGGGCCGAGAACCCGAGTTTTGTTGGATCCGTCGGTGACGAGAGTTATACTTGCAGCTGGTATTTATTTAACAGCCCAAGCTTCGATGAGAAAGATGATTCCCAAATCGATCTCGCTCATCTTCATTTCGGTTGGGCGAGATTGAGTGTAGAAGAGAATCGATGCATGACAACACTGAAACTCCTTATCGTGGATGATGACCTCACAAACCTGGAACTGATGGCCGAGGTTTTCACATCTTTGAAGGCCGAGGTGCGTCCGGTTAGCGACAGCGCCGATGCTGTTGGCATGGTGAATCAGGAGAGGTTCGACGGAATTGTTCTGGACCTGGAAATGCCCAACCTGAACGGTTTCGACCTTGCCCGTCTCGTCCGCAAGTCGTCCAGGAACAAGTCCACTCCAATTATCATCGTGACCGGGCGAGATGAAAGACAAACGATGCAAGAAGCATTTGCGATTGGAGCGACTTTTTTTCTTCAGAAGCCTGTAGACAGACAAAAGCTAAGTATTTTGTTCCGGACGGTGAGTGGTGGGATGTTGGAGAATCGACGCAAGTGCACCCGTGTTCCGTTACAAACAGAGGTGATTTGCATCGTGGGTTCTCGAACCGTACGCGGGATGACCTGGAACCTCAGCCAAGGCGGAATGCAGTTGGAAGCGAATGACTTGCAATCCGGGGACCGGGTGCGATTGTCACTCCGGCTGCCCGTTTCCGGCGTGTCCATCGACGCAACGGGCACGGTGGCGTGGGCAGAGGAGAAGCGTCAAGGAATTCAGTTCGCGACGTTGAGTACCTCAGCTCAACAGTCGATCCGGGACTACATAGCAGAAGTCGAAAAAGAATAGCGAGCCGTCGCTCTTTTAGCCTTTGCGCCCTGCCTGTACCTCGCTCTTCGGCTGACTCCCAGACGATTGATTCTGAGTTAGGTCGTGATCAGCTCGCTTGCTCAGCAGACGGTCGAGCTCTTCCCCGAGGGCCCGCGCATTGACAGGTTTGGATAGGTAGCCGTCAAACTTCGAACTCAAAATCTTTTCGCGGTCGCCCTGCATTGCATATGCGGTCACCGCCACTACAGGCAGGGAAGCGAAGCGAGAACTCTCGCGGACGTTTCGGATAACGCCCATGCCGTCCATTAGCGGCATGCCAATGTCCAGCAGTAGTAGGTCTGGTCGAGTTTGTTCAATCATGCGAAGCGCTTCTTGACCATCGCACGCTTCCACCACTGTGTGTCCACGCACCTCAAGTAACTCGCGGAGCAGTTCACGGTTAACGGCATTGTCTTCGGCAATTAGAATCTTGCTCATGACTGCCCTGCGGACCTCGCTAGCTTGCGGCTTTGAATAACGCGTTCCACTTCGGCAACGAGCTGTTGCTGCCAAGAGCCATTTTTTAGCAGCAGTGCCTGGGTGTCCCGCGCAAGCAGATCAGACTCCTCCGGTGTCAGGCTCTTACCCGTCATTACAAAAATGGGAAGCTCCTTCAAGGCGGCGTCTTGCCGTACGTGGCGGATGACCTCAAAGCCGTCCATTCCCGGCATAAGCAGATCGAGCAAGACTGCGCTCACCAGTTTGGAAGAGAGTACTTCGAGAGCTCTCTTGCCGCTTTGCACACTCTGTGTCTCGTATCCGGCTGAGCGCAAGATGTCCGCCAACAATTCGAGAGTTGCAGGGTCGTCGTCGACGAGTAGAATCGCCTCATCATCATCGAGTTGCGATGGGACGTGCTTGCGTATGGTTTCGAGAAGCAGGGCCTTGCGAATGGGTTTGATGAGGTAGTCGGCTGCTCCCAAAGCCAACCCTAGTCGTTGCTGATCGACAATTGAGACAATAATGACCGGAGTGTTTTTCAGTCCTGGCGTTTGTCGCAAGACCGCCAAAGTCTCGAAGCCATTGCCGCCCGCCAGGAAAACATCCAACGTGATGGCGTCGGGACGGAGTTGTTCCGCCTTCTCGACGGCTTCGGCTCCTGAGCTGGCCATTGCTATCCGGTACTCCGAACTCAAGTAACTGGCCAGAAGCTCACGAGCGGGGAGTTCGTCATCGACGATCAGGACCAGGGGCCTGCTGCGCCCTTCCCCCGCGGCCACACGTTGGGGGATCGTCGCACTGAGGGTATTCGTGGCTGATGCGTTGGTATTTGGTTTTATACCTGCGGGAAGGGTAAACGTAAATCGGCTGCCATTGCCGGGTTCGCTCACGAGCGAGATTGTGCCGCCTTGTTGTTCGACGAGGCGCTTGGTGATGGCGAGTCCCAAACCGGTACCTTCCTGAGTCGAATCCTTGCCACCTTCAACCTGGCGGAACTCCTCGAAAACGACGGCTTGATCTTCGGCTCGGATACCGATTCCGGTGTCGATGACTGATATGCAGACAAAGTCTCCATCATTCGCGCATTCAATGCTGATCCGGCCATCCTTGGGTGTAAACTTCACGGCATTGCTGAGCAGGTTGTACAGAATCTGCTTGAAGCGGACGCGATCAGCGTAGGCGGGCCGGTCTATCTCCAATGCGTGTTCGACCTGGATGTTCTTCGCCATGGCCAGGGGACGGATGGTGGAAAGGACCTCGGGCAAAGCCTCCTTCACGTGAAAGTATTCGCAGTGGAGTTCGAGTTGCCCGGCTTCGATTTTTGAGAGATCCAGAATGTCGTTGATCAACTGCAGCAGGTGGGCCGATCCCTCTTTAATGTGGTTGACGAAGCGTTTCTGCTTGGGGTTGAGCTCGCCTGGAGCTCCTTCCGCTAGCAAGTCAGAAAAACCCACAATCGCATTCAGCGGAGTCCGTAACTCATGGCTCATGCTAGCGAGGAACCGGCTCTTTAGCCGGGTGGCGCGTTCTACTTCGTGATTCTGTCGCTCCAGCTCCTTATTAGCATCGGCTAGCTGCGCGGTGCGCGCCTCGACCCGTTGCTCCAGATCGCGGTGAACTTCTTGCAGAGCTCCCTCGCGTTCTTGAATCTGACCCAACATCTCATTGAAGGCCCGGACCAAGATGTCGGGTTCGTCCCCGTTGCCGGTTGGGTTTGCCCGCACCGAATAGTCTTTGTCACGAGACACGATTCCCGCAAGTTCCGCTAAATGTACGATGGGTTGAGCAACGGCTCGCTGGAATACCGACCCGACAAGAAGCGCGGCGATCATAGAGGCCAACAGAACGATGGCCGCGATTCCCGCGTATCGCTTAAGGCGGTGGCTCATCTCGTGTAGATCGGAACGGATAAAGACGGTACCGGCGGGCTTTTCCTGGAACAAAATTTTGCGGACCACTAGGAGGTGGCTATCCTTGAACCAGTGGGCTTCGATTTGACCGGGGGGAATCGCAGGAAGCGACAGGCTTTCGCCGGCGCCATCCCGCCGGTACATGGCAAAAGGTCTGCTCTCGGGCGTGTAGATGCCTGCGGATACGATGTTAGGCGCAGCCTTCAACGCAGATAAAGTGTTCTGCGCTGCCTGCGGATCATTGAACAGGAGAGCGGAGACGCTATCAGACCCGGCGATTTGAGCCTGAATCGAGAGGTTATGTACCATCGCTTCTCGAAAGCTGACCACGTCGTAGGCGACAAACACCGCACAACAGAGAAACAGGCCGGCGCCACTGACCAGTATGTTCATTCTGGTCAGTCTTTTGGCGATCGAACTGTCACGGACCCAAAACATGGTCAAATCAACCCCCAGACTGAGTACTCCTTTTCACGTTAATTGCTACTTTAAGTAGTTGGGAACTTAGAGTCAGGCCGGAACGCTCGGCACTTGTCAGATTGACCTCGAAGCGCACTTTGTTTGCTTCGACAACGAACTGGATCATCCCTCCGCGGCGGGTGAACTCCGGCATGTCACTGACTGTTAAGACACTGGCATTGTCAAGTTCCGCGAGAATCTCTTTGAGGCGGGTTTGCTGGGACGAACTGATGAATAAGATGCGGCAACCGACGGAATCCTGTGGCTTCGCGACGCGTTTCATCAACACTCTCTTGCCATTGATGCTTTCGCCAGCGATGGTCGTCTCGAGCGTAGAGGCAAAACTGTTGTCGCCCAAAACACAAATGCTGAAGAACTCCCCGACACTCGCAGCTTTGGCCGGCCATTCCACGAACTTGCCAAAGTTGTACAAGTAGGCCGATTTGACCTCGTTCTCCGTGGGACCTGATTTTTGTGCATGCAGGTAGGGAGCAGCAATGACGATCGACGTAATGGCCAGTGCCAGCGTGCACCGGAAGAAACCTGGTGCGCAGGTGTGCTTCCTTGTCATCTCTGCCCTGTTTGCCAGGTTATCTTTGCGTAGACGCTTCGCTCCATCCCGACAAGAGGCCCGGGATCCCCCGCGGACTCCGGATGATGGGACTGAAACAAGTTCTGTCCGACTATGGAGAATTCCATGGACCGGAGGGCGCGCCAACTGAACCGCACATCGCCGGTTGCGTAGGACCCCACTCGCTCGGCGGGCAGCGCACTCACATAACGAAAGGTCTGATCAAACTCAAGCTTCTTGGGCAAATCGACAGAAGACTGGATCACTACCTGGTGGTGCGGGCTTGAACCCTGAGTTGAGCTGGCGGTTGTAGTATCTCGGCTTGCGCCGCTTTTCTTCAGGTCCATGTGCAGATAAGAGTAGGAACCTCTCAAACGCCACCAGCTGACAGGCGTCCAATCCGGCGCGATCTCGAAGCCGGAGGTCTTGCCTAACAGCCCATTGCGGAAAAAGAACGGGAGGACGATGTGGGGCGGAGCTGGGGAGGTTTCCGAGAAGGGTACACCCGGCTCGACACTCAGAAGATGATTGTAGTTGTTGTAGAAGGCTGCGATGTCCACGTAGAACTTCGGCTTCACCAGGGTTCGGTATCCGGCTTCGTAGCCAACCAAGTTTTCCGAGGAGAAGCCTCTGTCGCCAACAACGCGGTAAAAGGTGAGCGGGTTAGGCGCTGCCATTGCTGTGAGCTGGAGATCTTCTTCCACGCGGGAGGGTGTGCGCACGGCGCGAGTAACGGCGGCCCAGACAGTTTGCCGCGGATTCGGCGTCCACAGGACTCGTGCGCCGGGCTCGACCTCGAAGCCACTGTAACTGTTGTGCAGAAACTTCGAGCCGATCGTCAGCGAGAGTCGATCGCGGACAATCGCGATTTCGTCCTGAACGAAACTGCTGTAGAGCTTGTCCGTGAAGTGACCCGGCGTGAATACGACAGTGGGATCAACGTTGCTGGTATTGCCTGAACTCAGGCGAGCCCCAAGCCCCCAAAGGAAGTCCTGCCGCCACGACAGGATCAGGTGGTGGATAAAGTCAATATCGAAGGTGTCGCGAGACTCGGCAAAATTGGCCTGTTTCCGGTTCGTGCGATCGTAATACGTTTGCACCTCAATGTCAGATCCCGCGCCCAAAACGCGCTTCCAGCGACCGAGCAGATTGCCACCGCCAAGGTCGACATTTTGTTCCACGTTCGCCATAAAGGGTGGAGAGTAACTGCCGATCTCCAGCCTCTGCCCTGCATTGCCGCCGTAAAGGTCGCCCTGAAACGTCAGCGTGTCACGCTGGTGCAGGTCCCAGTCCGCGCGGAAGCCGGTCTGGCCCATCCGCCAGTCATCGAATAAATGGCCGTCCTGATGAGACTCGGGGCCTCGAACGAAGGCCTTTCCATAGATGCGGTAATTAAAGCTCTTATCGTTCCCGGCTCCGTAGCGGAAATGGGCGAAGCCTTGGTCGAGATTTCCGCCACCGGTGGAGACCAGAGTTCCATGAGTATCCCTGGCGTTTTTGGTGATGACATTGATTACGGCGTTGACGGCATTTGCTCCCCAGATGGTTCCGCCTGGGCCTCGGATGACTTCGATGCGTTCAATATCCTCGAGCAACGTGTCCTGGACCTGCCAATAAACGCCCGCGAACAGGGGCGTGTAAACGCTCCGGCCGTCGATCAGCACCAGTACAGATCGGGATAGGGCGCTGCCAAATCCGCGCACCCCCAAGGACCACGTATTGGAATCGATCCGCGCAACTTCAACTCCGGGTACGAGGCGTAGAGCTTCCGGAATGCTGGTCGCACCAGAACGCCGGATGTCCTCCTGGGTAACGACGTAAATCGCTGCCGGAGTTCGACTGACTTTCACCGGTCTCTTTGATGCTGTAGTGACTTCAATCTGGCCCAGTTGTTCCAGGGTCACTTGGGTGAGACGCCCTTCGGTCGCTTCACTAGCCTCAGTGGCATCGCCCCAGCTTAGCGGAGCAAACCCAGCCAGTAGCACCAGGGGCAGCACGCTCCTTACAACTGCACGACGCTGCACGTATGTCGCTGACGCTGATGTGAGGGCTCTCAATAAACTCCTTCCTGCCATCATCCTTTCCATTATTGGTTGATGATGAGAACGAACTCAACTTTTGTAATGAGTGCCGTGGGTACGAACGTAACATTGTTACTTCTTCTGTAAATAGGGGCTTTGGAGCTGTTTCTCCTCACAGGGCGAATATGAGCGGCGTTGGAAAACATACCATCAGCGCGCAGGCAGTGAATCCAAATGCCGAACACCGCCATCGCAGCCGCGCTGACAGGCAGCGGCAAACACACCGGTCGGCAAGCGGCGCAGCCCTCCGTATGTTTCGAGCCTACTGACCGGCGGAGGCGCCCTGAGAGAGGAAATCCGCCGTTCCGGTCCTTACCAGCCGTTCGAATTCATCGAAGATGCGGTGATCCCACCAGCCGTTCGCAACCTCTTGTTTCATGGTTTGTATTGCATCGGTTATGGAGAAGGCCTTTTTATAAGGCCTGTCTGTAGTCAAAGCGTCGTAGACATCGACGATTTGTAGCACTCGAGCGGCAATGGGGATATCGTCTCCGCGCAGTCCATCGGGATATCCGGTGCCGTCAAACCTCTCATGATGATGGCGAATGATAGGAAGCACCGAGCGGAACGACTTCAGCGGTGCACAGATGCGTTCCCCCACCACGGGGTGCTCCCGGATAATTACCCACTCTTCCGGAGTCAGTTGCCCTGGCTTCAAAAGAATTGCATCCGGGATGGCAATTTTCCCCACATCATGCACGATTCCTGCACGGCGGAGCGCAATCAGTTGCTCCTCCGTCAGATTGAGCTGTTCGCCTAGGCTCGCCGAATACTCTGCCAGCCGCTCGCAATGACCGTGGGTGTAGGGATCTTTGCCTTCAATGCTCCGTGCCAGACTAAACAGGACTGACTCCGCTCGCTCAAGTTCGTCAGTGCGCAGTTTCAGTTTCAACAGTGACCGTACCCGGGCCAGCAGTTCAGTTCTGTCCACAGGACGGCTCAAAAAGTCATCTGCTCCAACCTTGATGCCTTCTAACCGATCCTGCTTGTTAGAGAGCGCCGTAACCACGATCACCGGTATTAAATATGTGTCGGGGTTGTTCTTGATTCTCTCGCATGCCTCAAACCCATTCAGGTGAGGCATCATCACATCCAAAAGCACCAGGTCGACCTGAGTTCGGGTAAGTTCTTCAACCGCAGCTGCGCCGTCCGGCACAGTAATCACTGTGCATCCCTGTCCCGCGAGGAGTTCCTCTAACAACTCACGATTTGCGGCTTGATCATCGGCCACCAAAATGGTACCGGTGATTGTCTGATGTGAATGATGTAACATTATTCACCACTTGTTTCTGCACACAGGACGTAAGCGTCGCATGGGAAGAAGGGTGAGAGGTAATTACTGAAGTCACTAGCTCCATCGTAAAAGTAAGCCCGACCGAGAGACTTGTACATTGGCGAACAAAAGACGAATAGTTACGCTTTTGCACGTGGTTCTTCGACCGTGCAGAGTTGCGGTAAAGGAGGAAACCGCACCTGCGTGAGTTGTCCGCCGGCCTGTTGCTTCAGTTTCTCCCAGATTGCGGCGCTCGGCCGGGACGGATCACAAGAGCGCAACGCGGTGGATGAGTCTCAATGGAAGGGCGCTCTCGAGTAGCGTAGAGCAATCTGGCCACAGGCCGCGGCAAGAGGGAATTGCCGCCAGGTGCTTCAGCAATGTACGTCTGTCGATCTAGGCACACATCCAAGTTGCGCGATAACAGAGTAGGCCCCGTTCAGTTTGCTTTTTGTTTGCTCCGACGGGCCTTCGTCCCGAGTTCGCGAATTTCTGCAAATCATGGAAGCTGCGAACAACATGGCAGTTAGGGAAGGGAGCAGGCCTCTTTATCTGCCGCGTGTCTTGAGTCCGCAATTCCGCAATGAGGTGTACCCCGAAGCAGGAAAGAAATGTTCCGAGATTTGCCTACCCCTTAGTCAGCTGTCCTTACGGTCGGTCGGCAGACGAGAAGCCTATTCCAACGCTCGAACTCATACGCAGCGGGGCGAAAACAGAAAAATGGCACCAAAGAGATCAGCCTCCATTAAGCGTCCGTTAAAATGTGGAGTTGATTGTTTTCCCATGGTGGCTAGGTCGTGTGCCATCGTGTGGGTCTCAATAACAGCGAGAAGGGCGGACCAAAAGGCACGGAATTCCCCCAAAGTGAACAAACCCACTTTGACAGACGAGTCCATGCCGACTTTCATCGCCCGCGAGATGTTTCCGGCTATATCACGCATCACGCTGAGCGCGTCGTCGTCGATGACGTGCTCACAGCTCTCCCTTGCTACGGAGCTTGTCTTAGCAGCCAAGACTGCCTGCAACCTAACGAGCGTTTCGGTCGCCGCCTTCACGTCAATTGACGGCTGGTCTTGCGAAATCTTCGCCTGAATTTCCCGGGCTCTTGCAAGAGTATCAGCCTGATCCGCCTCGGGCGAAGCGTACGAAAAGGTGATACGAGGGTCTTTCTGCGCAACCGAAATCGACCAGTGCCCACGCTCGGCAAGCCTGTACGAGTAGTCGATCTGGTCATATCTATGCGTGAACGTAAAAAGATCGTGCGCCAGATTGAACACGTTTTCCACGACTGCCTCAGCGGGAATAGATTCATCCTGCGGGCACCATTGATAAATGGCGGGAACCGCGTGGGCGCTGGACTCGACAGCCTGCCGATGTGCTCCAAAAATTGATAGGGCGAACGTGCAGACATGAGTGACTCGACTTCCAGCACTGCCAAGTAGTTAAGCAGGGCAGACGACCGCGGAACCGAGAAGATTGGGAGCCCTGCTAGCTCCTCCGTCAGCTTCCGGCGAGCATCCAAAGCGAACGTAGCTCGGTCGCGTTTTGCCAATTGGCACACCTGCTGCAGACGGTTGCCACCGCTTTGCTTCTATTATCCATCAGAATTTCGCAGACATCACATTGAGTGCACGGACCGGGAGTGTTCGGCTCTGGTGCTTCGACATATTTTCCAGCGGGCGATGCGGCTCGCTTTCATTGCATGGGGCTACACTCAGCAAGAATGTGAGGCACAGATAATGACGCAAGAACGTCCGGCAAAGCCCCGCAAACGGATAGCGCGCAAACCCTTATGGATCGCCGATGTGGAGGATCAAAGAGCGAGGACGATGAAGTTCGCGAAGAAGCTACGGGAGATCGAAAAAGTGGACCCTGCAATCACAGTTATTCTCCGCAACGAGCGCATCTTGCGGGATTGCGCTGCGCAGGTTCGGCTCTACGGCGATCTCGCCGTCACCGCCCACGTCCGGCGAGAACGCGAGCGTCGCGGCAGGCAACAAGTTGCAAGATTGAACTCCGCAATCAAAGGCATCACCGAGGCAATGGAATTTTATGCGGAATTCGGAGATCGCACAGCCACGAGTCAACTGCAACAATACAGACGGGATTTGGCTGAGAAGCTTCAGCGAAGCAAGCAGGCGTATTCGAGCAAACGGCATGGGCGGGACCGTGACCATACCATTTTGATCCGGTTACAGACTTTTCTGAAGAAGCACGCTGGACAGGTCACGAATGCGACCCTCGCGACTCTGGTTAATAAGGCAATGGAGGTGGACGGTCAGGCTGGCAGTGAACGTTTTACAGAGGAAACCGTGAGAAAAAACCTCAGAGCTTTCCGGAGCAAAAATCCCGCCATGATGACGCTCCTCGCGAGAGAATCGGAGGGTGTTAGGAATCAAAACGACGGAAAATAGGCGTTTTCGTTGCCTGTCGCTCTATCGCGTCTGCCCTTAAATTGCGAGTGTAAGCAACTTCTAAGGACGGAGGCGAACCAATGCCGCTCGACCAATACCTCAGCTTGACTGAAAGGCTGACGTGGGAACTGACCGTTTTCATCGTCTCCCTTTTGAGCTACATCAGAAACCACAAAAGATAGTCTGGCTACCGCAGCCGCCTTGGTTGGTGGCTGCGGACGCTTGGCAAGCGGCAGCTCGGGGCTGCCCCGATTGCGACATCATTTCTCTTGGAAAACCGGAGCCGCGGCGCATGATTTTGTGGCGATACGAATCAGTCATGGGGCTGCTGGGGTGGGAGAAATCCGACTTTTCGGAATGCACCCGACTGCCAAGGCGTGACTGGCGGATGCGTGGGGGCAGTCATTTCACCCGATGGTGAACTTGTTAAGTGGGATGCCGCGCACCAACGGCGACTTTTCCACTTTTCCCAAGGTTGACGATATTTCGGCTACCCTTAAGGCGTTCGAGTCAAAGCGCCAGCACTGGAGGTTCAAAATCGCCGTTGGAGGCAGGAGGCACTGAAATCAGGGGGATACGACGACTGACTAGCAGCCTGTACCGAAACGGTAGGATGAGCGGCTTCGGTGCACTGCAAGCCCCCGCTTTGAACTGCCCCTCTTAGGCCGACTCACTGTCGGTTAGCCGCATGTGCCGGGGGTCCGGGCCAATGCGCAGGAACCTTGTGCGCCAGCTGTGGCCCCGACCCGCACTCGGTCGTCCTCGAGAAAGGTACCTCGACAGGGTAGCTTTCAGGTCGAGGGACTCCTTCCGCACCAAATAACGGCAGCCCATTTCGTGTGAGTTCCCATGCGAACTAAAGCCAGCGTGCCACACCACCGTGATGCGAGCAAGTACCGCGCCGGCTCTTGCTAGAGCTATAGCTGCCATCCCGGCATTGCGCTGAAGCCCCTTGCGGTGGACTCGAACAAACTTCCGGGCGTCTGACAGTTTGGCCCTGACTGTTAACATACGTGCCGTTGTCGGTGCAGGTAGGTTGCGCGGAGCGGCTCTGCGCTCCACGACGCGCGGTCGATGCGGTTGAAGCTGGAGCCTCTTGTGGCGCCACCTGATGTGCCGCAAAGAGAAATACGAATACCAAGATGAGAAGCTGCCGTTTCTGCATGTTGGGCCTCGAGTTTGTAAGCAATGTAGAGGTCAGGTACTCCAATCACACTGCAGGATCTTGGCGCAGGATAGGTTACGCAAGACTCTGAACCTTTGAACCAAGATAGCAGTTCTTGTACGCGAAGGTTGACACCCTCGAGTTTCGTCCGAGGTGCGAACGACTAGGCCCGCGGTGGATCGTTCCGAGCGGACGATCAGATTTGACTTGTCTCAGGTCGCGGACTAAACCGTACTGTCAGCCAACGCTACGAATGGGAAAGCCGCTCGCGCCCATGACATTGCCAACGCTAGTTTCGGAGTTGTTGTCAGCGTGGTTCATTCTCACGATCCTCATCTCCATGATCGTGAGGACGGGTCACCACTATTGTCTTCGATCCGCGGTTGCCCGCGTTGTCATTCGCTCGGACAGTGACTGCGTAGCGATGTCTATCCAAGCCTCGACGTGACGCTGGCAGCAAGACAGTCAAAGAGTATTTGCCTCCAGCGGCCAACGGTATGGCCCCGCGTTCCAGGATCTCGCCTTCTCCATTTCTCACCGCAAAAGTTGCGCTGTCTACGTTCACTCCGGAACCGGTGTCGGTGATCGTTCCCGAGATGCTTATCTGGACCGTTTTCCCTTTATGCGATCGCAAGACCGTTGCGGTAGCAAACAGCGTGATAACGGGTGGAGTCGTGTCTGCGGTGTTGTTCAGCAGCACGCCAACTTTGCCAGGCAGACAATTGGGACTGTCGCTACAGAAGTTCGACACTGCGACGTCGGGCTTGCCGTCCCCGTTCAGATCTGTAACCGCCACCGACCGAGGAAGAATTCCGCCCGAGCCATAGGTCGTCGCCCCCTGGAAAGTGCCATCGCCGTTGCCCAGGAGCACGGCTACCATGTTGGAGAAAGCGATAGCTATCACCAGATCGGGCTTGCCGTCCCCGTTCACGTCCGCAACGGCGACTGACCAGGCACCAGTTCCCCCCGCGTCGTAGCCCACAGCGGGTTGGAAGGTTCCATCGCCATTGCCGAGCAGTACTCCTAGTAAACCGTGGGCACAATTGATGCTTGTGTCGCATTGATTACCTACGAGCAGGTCGGGCTTGCCGTCTCCGCTCACATCCGCAACCGCCACCGACAGAGCAGTGTTCCCGCCCGAGTTGTAAGTTACTACCGGCTGGAAGGTACCGTCGCCGTTGCCCAGCAGCACGTCTACGTTATTGTTCTCCCCGCCACCCCCTGCGAGCAGGTCTTGGTTGCCATCGCCATTCACGTCCGCCACCGCTATCGAGTCAATGGCATTTCCCACGTCGAAAGCTGTCGCCGACTGAAAGGTGCCGTCGCCATTGCCCAGTAGCAAGCCCACTGAGCCATGTGCACACGTGCTACTGGTGTCGCACTCGTTCGCCACCAGCAGGTCGGGTTTGCCATCGCCGTTCAAGTCTGCAACCGCCACCGACACGGCAGTGCTTCCTCCCGAGCTGTAAGTTACCACCGGCTGGAAGGTTCCATCGCCATTGCCCCGCAAGACACCCATTAGCCCGTTCCCGCTTTGACAAGCGTTAACACCGATAGGCCCGCAATTGGCCACTACTAGGTCAGGCTTGCCGTCTCCGTTCACATCCGCGACTGCTACCGAATAGGCAAGGCTTCCTCCCGATTTATAGCCGACTGCGGATTCAAAGGTACCGTCGCCCTTGCCTAGCAGGACGCTGACTGAACCCTCCGCACAATCGCTGTTGTGGTCAGACCCGGGTACAGCGATGCACGCGTTTGTCACGAGCAAGTCGGGGCTACCATCTCCGTTCACATCCGCGATCGCGACGGAAAATGATTGGCCGCCCGGATCGTAGGTCACTGCCGCCATAAAAAGGAACGGGGTCGCATCCTGCGACGTGGGCACAACTTGCGGCTTCGCAGACGGTTGACGTGCACCCGCTAATTGTGTCGGGGTCGCCAGGGCAAGCAGGAAGGCGAAGATCATGATCAACAGAGAAACAACACGAACAACATGGGCGTTTGGTGCGCGCTTGCAGTTCATGGGAGACCTCCCCTACTGCTGCGAACGGTTGGTGCCCGATGTCCTCAGGTCGTACGTTGCGAGGCGGGTACAGCTGGGGTCGGTGGAACGGATCGCCGTTGCTGACACTCCCGGCGCGGCGCACTTTATCACAAGTTCGGGCCTTTGCATGCTCTTAATCACAGGAGTGCTTTTGGCTCCGTCAAACGGAGGCTAGGTGTCGTGACCGCAGCCGTTGACGGATTTTTATTAAGTTCTGAAAAGACGATCGCTAAGGGAAGCGTGCAATGTCTAAATGGTTTCCTAACTACTAACTGACTATGGGCAGTACTCGTTTTCGGACTCCGATGTCGAAGCTTTTAGCAGATCGCCGTTGTTCGCCGACCGAGAGCAGTTTCTGGGAACGATCTCGGGCCTTTGTCCTTTCTCCTCAGGAGATCGTGTTGGAGTCACGAGAACTCCTCGGGACGACGTTGAGTTTCGCTCGAAGTGCGAACGACCCCAGAAGCGGATAGGTTCCGAGTAGCCGGTACCGACCATCGTCGTCCGGCCCGGCATTGACATGCACGAATGAACCTGCAAGAGCCCCTGCCCAAAATGAGCGACCGTTTCATACCGCGTCTATAACGCACTCAACCCGATCGTCGGCAACTCGGAATGATCTCGGCGACGTAGCCTTCCCGCGGCATCGAACACCCCATTACGTAAATAAGGGATACAGAATTTCCGGTACCGCGTTTCTTCCTTCGACCGCCTAAAAGTTCTCAGTTGCTCTCTCGTAGAGAGTGTATTCAGCACAAAATACTCACAATATGATTGGTGAGGTCCGTGCTCAGGAATTTGCAAACCTTCGGGAGGAAGCCATGCTCAAGGTAAGCATCGAAAACATAGGCGATGTGGCGGTGATTCACTGTGAGGGCAGGGTGGTACAGAGCGCGGCGGCCTTTCGACTACGCGATGCTGTCACCCAGCAAAGAAACGCGCGGGTCGTTCTGCTCGATCTCTCGGACCTTCAAGCGTTGGAGGGAGGCGGGTTGGGAATGCTCGTCTTTCTGCAACGATGGACAAGTGAGCACGGGATCCAATTCAAGGTGTTTGATCCGCCCGCCTTTGTTCGGCAAAGACTGGAACAAGTCCGTTCGGCATCCGAACTTGAGATCGCCGGCACGAGCGAAGTCCTGGCCCTACTAGGCTGGG
>WNFQ01001716.1_pt1 | contig 15654 bp, 34 predicted proteins | sample 5400171 | NCBI WGS metagenome assembly WNFQ01 (sample SAMN13153356, study PRJNA577476) | soil metagenome | isolation source: 20 cm soil under Madrone tree | place: USA:California | collected 2016-06-14 | reverse complement strand
ACCAGTTACCTGCCCTATAACAGACCCCGTGTCTGATAAGTTATAGTACGTTCGGGGCCTGCTAGGGGTAGGTACTACCTGTAACTACTTACTGTGCAACAAGATACACGAATGTGAGCGAAAGTCAAGGCGAAAATGCGAGTACTACGAAAGTTACTGGTCTAATGGACAGTTAAGGGCTTTGAGGCAAAGACCTGTAAGTTCGTAAAATAGGTCTATAGTCCCTCTGCTTAGTACGTAAGCAGCAAGAATGCACTTTCCAAGCAAGATTGCTTGAGGCATTAGTACCTCCTTTCAATTGAGAGGATAGGGCTTAATGAGTTTTATGGCAATGGTACGTTGGTACTGATTTTTTGATTGGTATTTCGTGTGATAGGCAAAATAGTTCTTGACATGTTTTTTCGTTGGTGGTATGTTTGATGGAGTTGAACATGGAGATAGAATGAAAGAGCAAACACCGGAAGATGTCAAGCTAGCGCTTGAGAACCTGCTTCATGTAGTGGCGAAGCATGAAAAGGCTGTTGTGGTGGGGTATGTATTCTGCGCTGACCCTATATGGATTACCTCTGTTAGTAATGTGAAGCAAGGGGAGTTTAACGCTACATTAGACACAATTCATAACCTTGCTAAGACTAAGCAAACACAGGGGTTAGTTATAAGGAATGAGGTGAAGAGAGCATCATGACCGTTAAAGAAGTATTACGATTAGCTCTTATTGGATTTCTTGTAATAATCACTTTTCCTTTTTTCCTTGCAGGAGCTATGATGTGTTCGGAGGACCTAAAGTGAATAAACGCTCTGTAATCACAGGTTTGACCCTCTTATTGGTGGGTGGTTATTTGAAGGCATCTGATACAACTTACACGCTAAAAGTAGCTGCAGTTAGTCAAACGAATGGGGAAGTTCAAGCGAAGTTCTTGGTTACTCCTGAGGATATGCGGGTTATTTGTCATGGCGACACTCATGGTATAAGTACTGGCGATTATATCAAAATGGAAGTTAAGAATGGGCTATTTACAATAGCAGGGACGAAGTGCACTGAGATTAGGTGGCTCAAATGATTAAACAATTTAAGAATTGTCCTGATTGTGGGGAGATATTTACGGCCTATTTTACAGAGTCCCTGGATACTATGGTTGCGATACATAGATTAGGTATGCATAGTAAACATACTCCTTCTATTAAGTCTAATAGTATCAATGACTTACAACTAACTAAGTATGACCGAGACTTCTTAAAAGGGTGCTGTATCTCAGTTTAAGCGCTTGTGGTGGAATGGCAGACACATTCGCCTTAAGAGCGAACGCCTAACGGCATACAGGTTCAAGTCCTGTCAGGCGCACCAATTCAATCTACAGTACTGATTGCTGGCGTTTGCAGCCTGTTTAAGAGGTTTTAATTGAATCCACCGGAAAAGGGTCCTTGTGTTTATGTCTAGGCAAGTAGTGGCGTCGTTTTCACAGAGCCATGTAGCGCTGGCCCACCCCTAGTGGGGCCAGCTAGCTACTTAATCTTTTAGAGATTGCATAGTGCTAAGCAGGCTGCTAAGCAGCGATTTATGATACACGACGTGAAACGGCAGGTAGAGAAGAAGTCTAAGATTGAGTACTACCAGTTTGACTGGACGGATAATGGGATTACGATATTTAGGTTTAAGTGGTATATTAAACCTAAAGAGGGATGGCATCTATTCTATCCTCAATCTCTTAACTCATGGACTAGGAAATGGCAGCATATACTACAACTTAGTCAAGAGAAGAGAAATCAACTTATAGCCGAGTGTGAGGCTAAATGGGGGATACGGCCAGCCCATCCCAAAGAGGATTTACAGGTTATAGTTAAGCCATTAGTTAAGATGGTTTACTATGACCCTACTTTTGGTCCTAAATGGGTGCCTTATGAGAAGCATAAAGAGCTTATTAACAAGAATTTTGACCTTTGGACATCCAAAGGAATGTTAATTGAAGAAAGGTAGGTGTTATATGCAAGGGTATCAAGCTCCATTGGACGTTGATTTGAGTCCTGAGGTTCGAGCGGCTACATTTCGCCAGCGTAGGGTGAAAGCAGCTACCAGTCATGCTAAGTGGGCGGCTAGGTTATATGCTAAGACGCTTATTAGGCAGCAAGAGACAATTGACGGGTATGATGCGGTTATTGGGGCAGGGGGTGAGATTGGGATTGCGAAACAGATGGCCACTTACCAGGTCTACGAAAGTTTGAGGCAATACGCTGCGAGAGTTTGTGTGAGGCTTGTACGTGAACGATTGGTGCGTTGATTCACCTGTTTGGTCATGGTTGTATTATTACCTACGTCATGGTAAAAACGATGATGCTTTAGCTTTAATTATCCGTTGGTTATACTACACTTGTAAGCAGGAGGAATAATGTACGCCCCGGGAACAGTCATAGATTCTCACGATAGAAAGTATATTGTGGACCAGTATGGATGTTGGAGGGTTTATGAATACAAAGAAAATTCATCTTGGTTTAAACAGATGAGTAGGAGAAAACATGAAGCAAATAGTTGAAGTTACTGAAGGTGTTGGATTAGAAAGTTTGCTTGGTGAGGAAGTATTGATTATTTGTTCGGCTTACTTCTATACTGGTAAACTTACTGGAGTAAATGATACGTTTGTTCAATTAGATAATCCGAGTATTGTTTATGAAACTGGAAAGTGGGATTCTAGAGGTTATACAGACGCTCAAAGGTTACATGTTAAGCGTTTCTTTGTTCAACGTCAATCGATTGAGTCATTTGGAGCTTCTAAATAAGGAGCCTATAAATGTATATTTGTAGATGGCGGAGTAGGAGTGGGAGTAGGAGTTGGAATAGGAGTTGGAGTTGGAGTGGGAGTGGGAGTTGGAGTTGGAGTGGGAGTAGGAGTAGGAGTGGGAGTGGGAGTTGGAGTTGGAGTAGGAGTAGGAGTAGGAGGTAATTCTTGGAAGACATCATTGCGTACCAAATGTGGATAGATAAGTATAAAGAACGTCATGCTGTAGTTATTCAGCGTGCTGTTAATAAGCGTGAGGATAGGCGCTTGAGGAACTTAACTAATAAAGCTAATGGAGGTTTTTAGTGCTTGAAACACGTGTGTTCTTTGGCCCAACCCCAAAGTCTACAAGAGAGTATGTAGAGTGGTTTGAAGCTAATAAGTTAGATTATGTGGCTGTCAGTGTCGCTTCAAGAGCATTTGAAGCAGGCGGGAGTGAAACAATTATCATAGTTATATATCATTTGGCGCTATAAGAAAGGACAAGATGTCCTATTCACTTGAGACTTATAAGCAAGATAAAATTGCTTTAGATTGTGCGAAACAACAGTTATCTAAACTAGTTGCAGGTGAAGGAGATAGCTTACCGAGCCTCTACCATGGGGAATATGCTAGAATATCAACTTACTTTGGTCGCAAAGATGAAATTTCTGGTATCACGAGTTATGGAGACGCAGTTAGGCGGGTTGCTAGATGCTTTATGGTTGTTAGTACTGCTAGGAGTATTAATGGTTTCGACTGTAACATCTATGATGCTATTCTTCAACAAGTAGAGAATAAGATAAAATCAATGCGGATTTTTAGGTATAAGGTGAAGATTAAGTGCTTTGCACCTAAACAGCATAGACAGCCATGTTACTGTGCGAGACTAAAGGTTGTGCAAGCAGCGGTTAATATCACTAATAGTCAAGTTCCGAATGATATGAAAGAAGAGTTGCAAGCAAAGGTGAGTGGAGCGTTGATATTGGATAAGGAGTTTGAGAATGAGATTCCTTCACCTTCAAATAGGTAATCTTGACTTACGAATAGGATTGCTATTCAGGTGGGGTAGTTGTTGGGTTGGCGCTCATTATGCAGCTATGCACAGTAGACTTTGTGTGAATTTAGTGCCGTTTATTACAATTTGGTTTGTTGGGAAGGATGGGGATATACCATGAATTATGATTGGTTAGATTGTAATAGTTGGAATCCTGAGCTGCTAATTGATAAACGTCCGCTAACTGAGGCTTCAGTTGAGCCTGTTGAGCCTGTGCAGAGGATTAGTACAGCGCATGAGTCGGAGTATAACTATTTTGACTGGATATATCAAGGGTATGAGATTGGCGGGGAAGGTTAAATGAGATTCAAAACTGAATCTGGCTCCACATATAGCTTGAATAAGAAGAAGATGACTTGGAAACGCCTGGGGACTACTAAGAAGTCAGGTTTAATTAGAAACGAGCATGGACACTTAGTTACTTGGCCGTATTTAGTTATTGGATTTCCGGCGTTCTTACAGGATGATACGATTAAAGAAGGATTTCAAGGACATATTGTAAGGACTTCGTTAGTAACGGAGATATTGTAATGATTTTAGATATACTTACATCAAGTGGTACAACTTGGCGATTGGATAGGACCGCTAAGACTTGGGTTAGGATTCTTGAGAATAAGGAAGTAATGGCGTCGGGTAAGTTGGCAGCTTGGCCACATAAGATTACTATTGGGCAGCCTATGACCGTGATTAGGGAGAATAAGTTGAAGGCGGGGCAAGTGGACGTGTTTACTTCGGCTAATGTGGTTAAAATTACTGCAATCGAGAGAGAAATGCCAAATGTCCGAGATGGAAACGGTTCAACCCCAGTATAAAGAGTTTGAGTTTGAGAGTGCGGTTGATTGTAAATTTTGTAGTAGGTTACTGGGGATGAGATTGACAGCGGCATGGGCGAGTTCTATCGACCCTGGAATAATGAATACCAGGATGGAATGTGTTAGTTGTCATAGGAGAATGTGGGAGCGAATTGCAATACCGGAGATAAAAGGTGGATTATAATACGATAATGGCTCTATTTAGACCACGACCGGGGACTGTAACTGTTATCAAGGGAGATATGATTGAGGTTGTAGATTTACTTTGGTGTGAGCAGTGTAAGTTACATCATATTGATAAAGACCATGCAGTTAAGCATCAGGAGCCTGTTGAGCCTGATGTTGTAAGGAAGGAGACTAAGCTTGCAGGACTTCTCACGTATCCAACGATTTAGGCATTATGAGTTTGGTTCAGACCCGGAGATATTCTCTCGGAGTAAGGATGGGAAGATACTGCCCGCGTTTGAGTTTCTTCCGCCTAAGGATAAGCCGCTTAAAGTAGATGTTATGAGGGACGGCACTAATTATGGAGCCACAGTTTATAATGATGGGTTCCAAGCTGAATTAGGTGCATATCCATATGGGTGCATTGCTTATCTTGTGGATTCAATTAGGAATGGATTGAAGGGTATTTGGGAGAAGTCGAATGGAGCTTCGTTAGTACTTGATAATGCTCCAATGATTCCGATTGATATATTGAAGAATGCTCCTGAGCAATATGTTATTTTAGGATGTGACCCGTCTCATAATGCTTATCATATGGGAGGTAGAGATTGTGGGGACCCACGGAAGTTAAGATATAGGTTTAATGGAGTTCATATTCATATGTCTGGGTGGGGGCCTCATTATAAAACTCCTGAAGCGCAAATGAATAAGTTTGTACCTTATGTAAAAGCGTTTGATTCAATTCTTGGGGTGTTCTTTGTCGCAGCGGGAGCGCATTTAGAGAGTAATAAACGGAGAGAGTACTACGGTCTTGCAGGTGAGTACAGATTACCACCTCATGGATTAGAGTATAGGGTTCTTAGTTCGCCTGTTTTAACACATCCAGGGATTACAAACTTAGCGTTTGAGATTGTAAGAGGTGTATTAGCTTTAGTTGATAGTAAGGCTCAAGAGCTATGGCAAGCGGATGAACAGGAAGTAATTGGAATTATTAATGAGAATAACCAGAAAGCGGCTAGAGCGTTGATTACTAAAAATAAGGACCTTTTAGATTATTTGACAACTTTTGGTCGTTTTGGTTCATTTAATAAAGGTTGGAAGCCACAAGTGTACAATCTTGCAATGAACGGTATTGAGTCCCTTGTTAAAGACCCAGGGGATTTTGTATCTAATTGGAAGTTCAATAAACTCTGGATTGGTCATGGAGACGGGAGTATGGAGAGTTGGGGAAAACTATCAAACCAGTAAGCTGTCCTACTTGTAGTGGGCAGCCAATTATTAACGGAGCAATCTGCTCGCAAGTTTGTGAAACTTGTGGAGGGAGCGGGAAAGTACTACTTGGATTACTGTGCTTTTATTGTGGAAGGTCAGTTCAAAAGAACTATAAGGGAGTTTTGGTTTGTAGTGGTGGGCTATGTCAAGCTGAGGTTGATAAGAAATTAACTGACCGCTCAAGTTTGATGAATGATGATGAGTATAATAGAGCTTGGAGTATGTTTGAATAAACGAGTTCCCAACACATTGCCGAAGAATGCTAACGCACTCTGCTGGTGATGACTATTGGTGGGTGGCCCTTTCGGGCCAGCTTGGTGAGAGCCAGGTCTATCTAGTGGTTGTTGTTCCTAGTATATAGTTGTTGATGGTTGTATGTTTATATCCCTCTGTGGGCGGTGTAGAGGCTAGGTAGAAGGCTTGAGGACCTACGGTCCATTGAGAGCTGACTTCCGATGTTCTGTTAAGGGATTTATATTAATAGAATACTCAGGCACCCCATTCTAAACAAGGATATGGCTACGACTTGAGATGATTGTCTACTAGGGCAGAGCTAGGACACACTTCTTAGAGGCGTGTGTTGGGGTTATTATTGAGATTCACAGCGGTGAATAGCTGTGATTAACTTCATTCACGTTGTTTCTACAGCGTGTTTGAATACGCGCGTAAATACTTAGCGGACCTTCGCGGACCCTATAGTAGACTAAAACCAATCCAGTTTGTCCGCTGGATGCGCTAAAACAAATGGAAATGTCGAGGGGTGGATTAGAGCGAGAGGGCTTTTCACCCACCCCGATACTTTTATGGAGGAAGAGTGTTAAGAGTAATTTGGAACGCGGTCATTGGGCGTAAGTGTGGACATTGTGGGAGGCGTGCGTACTTGCGCTTTTCAGTCTCACATAGTCTAGACTACAATTTAGACCTCCCAATCTGGTGTTGTAAGTGTGGTAATCAAGTTTTGAATGGGTGGGTGAATAAATGACGGGAGTAATTCCAGCTTGGAGTTTAAATGAGATGCTGCATCAAGAGCCTGAAGAGGTGTCTGATTACCTTTTCTGTTATGGCATATTAAAAAGAGGATTTGAGTTAGACTTACGTCGGTATGATGCAAAGTTCATTGATTCAGCAATAATTGATTATGCTAAGATTTATCAAATTGGAAGTGGTGTAGGGCTTACTTTAAGTCAAGATGGCGATGATGTAGTTTATGGTGAGTTATTTAAAATTCCTTATGATTTATGGACTTGGCTAGATAGAATTGAAGGACATCCTTATAATTATAAACGAGAAATAAAGTCTATTTATTATAAGTCTGTAGTTGGTTATAATGAAAAGGCTTGGGTCTATATTCATCAACATCCAAAATGCTTTGGCAAGCGGATTAAGTCAGGAAGGTATGAAAATGCCGATATTCGAGTATAACTGCGAACAACATGGTAAGTTTGAGCGTATCTGTGATGCAAAGTACGACACACAACCATGCCCAAAGTGTCAAGAAGAGAGTAAGAAGGTGGAGTTTTCGGTTCCAGCCCGTAGGAACCCGGAGAAGGGGATACAAAATTGATGAAAGTATGTCCTGATTGTCACCACAACTTAAAAGATAACGACCATGGGTTTGACCAGAATGATGGATGGATTGAAAATAATAAACTTGTTCATTCAGGTCATTGTACTTATTGTAAAGAATGTAATCCTGTGTTTGCTACTGCTCTTATAAAATTTGAGAAGAAAAATGATGATTAGTATTCCAGACTACCTAGTCCGTAAAGTCTCCGGCTTCCCTGGGGGCATTAGGATGCCTAAAATGGAGAAGTATTCCCTGGCAGAGTTCATAAATAAGGGTTACACTGTAACTAATATACTTGGTGAGGGTGACCCTTTAAACGGTGGGGATTATCGTTACTGGTGCGGCGCTCAAGGTTCGCATTGGAGAAAGGGTTGGGCAAACTGTAGAGCTTGTAATTGCTTCTACTTCACGAAGAAAGAGCGTAAGGCACACAAACAGGATGGGTGCGGGGCGCTGCTTGAAGAAGCTTATAAGATGTTCCGTCGGTGTAACGAGTGTATTATCTGTACTTTAGCGACACATCGTAAGGTATATGGATTACCTCTGTGTTGTAAGGATTGTGAGTCGGAGTGGGAGTATACCACGGCGACGCCTCATGCGCTTAGGCAGGCTATGAATAAGATTAAGGATGCACAGAAGAAATAGTCCACCAAAAGTGGGTCCGTGAGCATGAAGGAATTGATAAGAAAAGGAGAAAGTAGTAATGCCAAGAGAAATGATCGGACATCCAAACTTGATTCTGGAGACACTTCCAGAGATTTGTACTAAGAATGGATGGGGATTTAAGAGTAATCCTAAGAAGTTATGGGGACATAACGAATGGGATGCGGTTCATTGCCAAATTACGGCGAAGGACTTTAATGCTATCTTTATGCTTCAACAAATGCCTGGGTGTTGTGCGGTATTGACGGCGAGCTATATTGCCCCGATGCCTAGAGAGCCACTTTACTTTAATCAAGTGGTTGAGGCTATTAGAGAAGCAGCATATGAGGCAGGGTTTGGGTCATTGATGCTTACTCAAGTTATATCTTATGAGAAGCTTAATAAAAATCTTTGGGGTAATTTGCCTGAGTATGAGATTAGTAAGCCCTTTATTAACGCTAAGTCAGGGAATAAGGTTGTTTATATTATGAAGGATTTAGGTCAGAAATCTAAAAGACCAGGGTTCGAGATTCCAGCTTAATTTGAAACGATTATGAAACGATTTACGGCACAAATAGTTTCAAAGTGGATTAAAAAGCCTGAGAGTATAACTCATGCGAGAGGGGTTAAACCCTTTCCAGGGAAAGCGCCTACAAGGATATATTTAGGTGCGAGTGCTGGTCAGCGGAACTTTATGTATTTAGGTAAGCCATCTAGAACTATGTATAATGAATGGTTGAAGTTCTGTAAAGTTCCGGTTAAGAACGTGGAAGCTATAACAATATATGGAGAGTTCGACCGGGGAGGGTTACTTCATTTAAATATAAACTATGCTGGAGGATGGAGTCCGGGTGTTCGTAAGACTAACGCAAAATTGTGGCAGTATTATCATCCTGAAGTTATGGCTGTGAACTTTCCTAATTGGTTAAAGTGGCCGTATGTTGTAGCGAAGGGTGTATATCGTATTGTTTAGGGGAAAAGATGGAATTTTCTGAATTGAAATCTACATTCTTGAAATCTGTTGTTGAACATGCGTATACGATAGTTGAAGAGATTCCTGAGAATGTGAAGATAGGGATACCAAATAGGTTAGTGGAGAAGTGGATTGGTCAAATGAACACTGTTCATCCTTTGACCTGTATCCCACAGAATCCCCGGTTAGTAAATAGGTTTACAGTAGGGGCTGACCCAGAGTATTCATTGGTAGAGCCACTAACTAGTACATTAGTACCTGCTATGAAGCTTGGTTTAAATACTGGATTAGCTTTTGGTATGGATATGAATGGTAGGTTAGTTGAGCTTAGGCCACAGCCGAGTAGATTTATATTGGATATTGTTGCGTCTATGCTGGCGGAATTAAGATGGATGGCCGTTACTTTTCCGAGTAGCTTGGAGTATAACTGGTTAAGTACTCCTTGGGATGGCCAGGACGGAATTGGGGGACATGTTCATTTAGCAAGAAGGCGGGGAGCGCTAGAAAGAGATAGAGATATAAGCACTTTTGATACTCTTAATATGTCTTTAATGTTATTGGGAGTTTTTAATAATAAACTTAATGAGTATCGTCGGGCTAAGACTAAGTATGGGCATTATGGGGATTTTAGACCGCAGCGATATGGCTATGAATATAGGTCGTTTCCCACATGGATGGATTCCCCTTGGATGGCGTATTTAGTATTAGTGCTTTCTAAGTTAGCAGTATATGAACCTAAGTTGATACTGAATATATACAAGAACTCTGAGAGGAAAGCTAAGTTTCTTGAAAAGGCAATAAGCAATCTACTTGCATATTATAAGAATATTGATGATGATGCCTGGATTGCTTTTAATGCGTTAAAGAAGTGGGGATTACCTAAACAACAGGGGGCAGGAGATTTTAAGGTAGAATGGGGAATCGTGTTTCCTCAACCTAATAAGATGCCGGTTTCTTATTATCCTTCAATAATTGAAGGGACTGAGAATGAGAGACAAGCTGTGTTTAATTACCTTGTAAATAAAGAAGCTATCCGTCCCAACCTACCAGTTTGCAATTGGGAGCCTAAAGAGCTACCTGAGGGTTATATGTGGAATATGGATTTCACACAAACGTATCATAAGCTAGGGGTAGGGGAGATAGTATATGACCTGGCCTGTCATGGAAGTATGAGGATTGAGATTACTAGTAGTGACCAAAAGAACCTTATTCAATATGAGGAAGGGAGATATGATTTCAGTAAAGGATTACTGGAAATAGCTAAGGTATCTTCTAATATGAAGTTAGCATGTACTAATGTAAGTAAGGACGCTAAACACCTTAGAATTTGGCTGCCACAATCACTTAGGCAGTACGATACTATTCAACAGGTTAGAAAAGTTCTTACATCTGGACTATTTCCAATATGGAATGTTAAAGATGTTAAAGAAGGGTGTTTTGAAGATTGGGTCAGAAAGAATGAGGTTAAGCAGAATGTTAAATATATTGGTAAGGAGCTAACTTTATAATGGATAAAAAGGAATGTCCTCGATGTAGAAAAAAGAAACCTTACAGGGCATTTTCTTTTCATTCAAGAACTAAATATTATGAATCGGCATGTCGTCTTTGTTGCAATAAAGCTGCGAAACGAAAACGATATGGACAACAAATTAAACGTAAAAATGGGAAGATTAATAAATACGAGCGTGCTAGAAGATTACAAAGACAATATTGGATTATTGAGTATTTAATGGACCATCCATGTAAATGTGGGGAATATGACCCAGTAGTGCTTGATTTTGACCACGTTAAGGGAAAGAAAAGATTTCATATATCGCGGGCTTTAAGTCTAGGGTATTCTACAAAAACTATTCTTAAAGAAATACAAAAATGTGTAGTTAGATGTTCAAATTGTCATAGAAGGGTTACAGCAAAACGTCAAGGATGGTTGAGGCTAAAAATATATAATAAATTACTAAAAGCCGGGAGGAATTAGAAAATTTGTGGCATCGCCGGAATCAGAAAGTATAGCGACAAGCCAATCGAAGAGTACATGATTCGATTGTTGCTTACAGGACTAGAGCATCGTGGGAATGATGCGTCTGGGATTGCGCTTCAGAATAAAAAGGGGGACGTGTATACCTTAAAGAACGATGTCCCCGCTTGGACGTTTGTGAAGTCGCAGATTTATGAAGAGTGGATGAATGAGCATTTAAAGGATGCGGAGCAGGTTATTGTTCATGCAAGGGCAGCCACAAAGGGCAATCCACGATTCGCAAAGAATAATCATCCAATGTTCAACGGATGTACGGCAGTTGTTCATAATGGAAAGATTGAGAATGATGATGAGGTGTTTAAGAGGTTGAAGCTTAATAGAGTAGCTGAGACTGATTCAGACATTCTTAGAGCTATCATTGACGAGCACGGGATTACTCCTAAGGCAGTTGTGATGCTTAATGAAGTAAGAGGCTCCGCCGCTATTGCGGCTATGAGTCCTAAGTATCCAGGGAAGATGTTGTTTGGGAGGTCAGGGTCTCCATTGACCCTTGGTAGTACAGATGACTTCTTAGTATTTGCTAGTGAGAAGAATGTTATTCATAGGGCTATGAAGCCTGTTAAAGAGAGGTTTAAGATTTGCTGGCAGTTCCCAAGGTCTGATATGGGATTTAGCCCGTTTCCTGACAGTACATTATGGATTATTGGGCCTGAAGGTAAAGAGATGCACGGGGAGTTTAAGAGCTTTTGGGGAACTTACAGGGAACCTGTGCGGAGAGTATACACTAATTACAAGGAACGCCAGGACAAATGGACCAAGGAAGCTGATACGAATAGAGATGTAAAGACAATCCTACCAGCTAAGGACGCAGGGGATAAGATACTTCTTACTTGTCCTAAGTGTCAGAAGCCATTGATTCTTGGTAAGCATCAGTTGAGTATGGATTTGAATGAGTTGGTGTGTCCGAAAGATAAAGGTGGGTGTGGTAGCCCTCTAGGAGAGGCACGTGTCAACTAATTATCAAGAAGAAGTATTTTCCTCGAAAGAAGAACGTGACGCTCGTTATATTGAGTTGACAATAACTCAAGGGAAATACGGTACTTATAAGAAGAAGAATGCTCATGTATACAAGGATACCACCAGTATAATAGTAAATGGAAAGGGGCCTATGGTCTATCGAGTCCGATGGCCTATTAATAATGCGAACAATATACTTAAAAGGCGGTAAAGCAAGTAACACCGCAATCAAAATAATGACTCATCACCTTGAAGAGCTTGGGCATACAGTAGTCCGCTCGGATGATGACCCATTTGAGGTGGGCTTGTCATGGGGAAGGTCTTATAATGGGCCTAAGCCGTTCCTTAACGCCCATGTGAATCAGTATGATAAGTTTAATTGCTTCAACGAGTTCCGGGATAATGGCGTATTATGTCCCAATACTTTTGGAGTTGGTGAAGTTTTTGCGAAGCAAGTAAATCATATACTTCCACCATTTCCTTGGTTAGCGCGTAAACGGCATCACACTAAAGGAAAAGATATTGTAGTTGTTAAAACTTTTAAAGAAGCGGGTTCGGTAGTGGCAGCAGGAAACCACTCCTTCTTCAGCGTATTCATCCCAACCGATACAGAGTATCGCGTGTGGGTTCTCGGAAACAAAGCCTTCGCCACTTATGAGAAGGTCTATAAAGGAAAAGGCGAGTACGAAGGCTTTATGCGGAACCGAAGATTTGGGTTTAAGTTTATAAAGAGGGATGAGCTTATTGGAACCCACCAAATAGAGGGTCCTTGTATTAAGGCTGTAGCGGCGTTAGGTATGGATTGGGGAGCGGTAGATATATTGAAGGGTAAGGATGGGACGTATTATGTACTTGAGATTAATTCGATGCCACATATTGATTCTATTCAGAGGAGTTCAGGGGTGAGGTTGGCGAAGCATGTTTCGATTTGGGCGGAGAAACAATGAGTAGTAGAGTTCGAATAGTTGCTATGCATCTTACTTATGGACCTTGTATTGGCGGGATGGCCCATAGGTATATTGAGGAGAGTTGGAGGAAGAAATACAGGAATGTTGTAATTGAACAGGTTGCTCCAGTAATGTTTGCAACTTGGCCCCATTGGAAAAAGTTACTTTGGATGGCTAAGAGTGAGGGTAAGTGGGATATTAAGGTGTTTAGGGAGCCTAAAGGGGCAAAGATTAGGAAGTCTCTTTATGGGAAGAAGAGGATTGAGCTTAAACTTGGTATTCCTAAGTTGAGGAAGAAGTTTAAGAAGCCGATTGTAGTTGGGAAACTTAGGTTGGCTGAGCAAGCTATGTATGCTGAAGTAGGAGGAAATGTTTTACCTGTTGACCCAATAGCAGTAGCACAGGCAGGAAGAATTTACGACCTACCCGCAGGTTGGGCTAATCAAGTAGTTCAACAACACAATCAGCAAAATGTAGCTTTTCAAGATGGGCAGTTAGGAATGGGAGCTCAAGGATTAGCTGGACAACCTCCTCAACCTCCAGCTTGGGTATTTGATGATGAGGTACCTCCAATTGAAGAGGAGAGAGGTTAATTGTAACTAGTAAACACATTCTTAATCGGAGCTGACCCGGAGTATATAGCTTTGGATAAAGCTGGTACTTTAATTAATGTTGCAGCTTATACTACAAAGGACGCTCTTGAGGTTGCCCTTGACCACGGAGGGGACGTGCTTGAGATTAAACCGAAGCCATCTAAATCAACCTTCAGACTGCTAAGAAGAATGCGTAAGCTACTGTTGATGCATAGCGTGTCTAGGCAGCTTATTGGTGCCGGGTACATGTTAAGGGGCGGATAATCAAGAGCGTGTTAAAGCTTTAGATGCACTTACTGTATTACTTGAGGACTTGGACATCTTACCTAAAGAAGCCTGTCACCATCGTAGGAGATATGGACAGCTTGATTATGGGAAGTTAAGCTCTGTTAGGGGTGCAGATAAAGATAATCATTTTGAATACAGGTCTATGTGTTCTTGGCTATATTCGCCTGTGACTACTTTACTTTGTACAACTGCGGCGAAGTTGATTGCTGTTAATCCTAAGGTTGAGTTGAATGGCTTGGCCGGACTGAAGCTACTCTTTGAGCAATATAAGAGTAAAGATATTGATGCTGCTAGGGTCGTTGAGAAGATATTTGAGCCGAAGCTCAAGTTGGAAGCTAGGGTTGATTTAGATATTAAAGACACATGGAAGTCACTTAAATCACTAGGAGGGGTCGAAAATGCGGTTGGTTCAGCATTATAATGATTTAACGGAGATTAATCGGCTTAGACACTATAATGGACTTACTTTCAAGGGAGCTCTTGCCGCGCAAGAAACTTTAATCAAGACAAGAATAGCCTTCACTGACGCGAAGGACTCTTATGAAACACCTAAGTTGTTGTTAGCCGCAGGCTGGAAGATTGCAAAAAAGACATTAGATTGGCATGATTCTCATGGTGGGGATAGTGGAGTTAATCTGTTTTATAAAATATTCCCAAATAATGTATCAGACCCTAACGATAAACAAACTAGAAAGCAATCAAGTTATACTTGTCACCACTCTTTAAGTGGCTCATGCTCAATGGGCTTGTGGGATAAGTTGGATAAAGATTGGATTGTAAATAAAGATGAGCGTAGCTATCCAGAACGCTATATTACTCTTCTACGTATTGACCGAAAGCGGACAAAAGAAGAGATTGCGAAGATGAGGTATTATAGGTATAAGTTGGTGTTTAAGAGTGATGTTGCTAGGTACTTTTGTAATGGTTGGAGTCCCGACGAGTGGCCTGGAGTTGAAGGAGACAGAAAGTTTTGGGCTACACCTGAAGCTCCAAAGAAGAATGGATTTGTTTATAAGCCGTAAAATCTGCTGAGGAGTCCTGAATGAAAAGTGTTAACCTGCCTGAAATGAAGCTAATTCGTATCGTATGGCTCGATTCAAACTATGCGCCAGGATGGAATAATAAGCAGCGTTTAACTGCTAGTATTCCGTCTGTTACTACTATTGGATTTGTAACGTATTGTGATAAGAAGATTCTTGAGATTGCTAGTTCTATCGGTGATGAAGGCGCTAGGTTGAATCCATTGAGCGTGGCGTGGAGTAGTGTAATTGAATTAAAAGAGATGGAAGGGTAGCTATATTCAAATCGATAATAGTAAAGCTTCGTGCTTTCGAGAATGCTCTTGGAAGTACTATGAACAGTATGAACGTAATGGAACTGGTATTGAACCAATTCCAATGGAGCAAGAGGGATATTCTTCTTTAGATTTTGGTAGTAGGATGCATGAAAGGCTGGAAGAATATTATAAAGGACAACTAATTTATCCTCAGCATCAAAATGAGATACTTGAGACTGAAGCTGAAATAATGATGCAAGCTTACCAAGCTCGGTATCCTGAGGCTGTGTTGGATATTGTGGATGTGGAGAGGACGTTTA
>WNFQ01018598.1_pt1 | contig 15666 bp, 13 predicted proteins | sample 5400171 | NCBI WGS metagenome assembly WNFQ01 (sample SAMN13153356, study PRJNA577476) | soil metagenome | isolation source: 20 cm soil under Madrone tree | place: USA:California | collected 2016-06-14 | reverse complement strand
GCTGAAACCCGCGCGGGAGCGTCAGATCGCGCGCCGTCACATCGAGCGCCTGCGCATTCGCCCCCCCTCGGCCGAGCGTTTCCTAGGCACGCTCTCGGGCGGCAATCAGCAGAAGTTCGGCCTCGCCAGGTGGTTGACCTACCCGCCCAAGGTGCTGGTCTTGAGCGAGCCGACGCGCGGCATGGACGTGGGCGCCAAGGACGATGTGGTCGAGATCGTCCGGGGCCTGCGCGAGGGGGGCATGGCCATCCTCGTACTCTCGACCGAGCCGGAGACGGTGCTGGCGCTGGCCGATCGCATCCTGGTGATGAAGAAGGGCGAGATCGTGCGTGAATTCGCGGCCGAGGCGGTCAGCAAAGACCGCCTGCTGGCGGCTGCCTGAGACGCGAGGGGCCGGTGACTCGGGAGGCTGTCGAGGTAACAGGGAACGAGCGAGGCGGGCGGGCGAGCCGCTGGCTGCGCGGGCAACTCCGCAACATCGCTCCCTTCATCACGCTTTTGTTCCTGGTCGTTTTCTTCAGCCTGGCGAGCCCTTCCTTTGCCACCCTCGGCAACCTGAACAACATCCTGACTCAGATATCCATTACCGGTGTCATGGCGGCGGGCCTCACCTTCGTCATTCTCTGCGCCGAAATCGATCTCAGCGTCGCCAGCGTTGCCAACGCCACCGGCATCATCGTCGCCTTCTTCACACTGCAGGACGCCAGCGTCGGCATCGCCAACCTGCCGCTCGCAGGATATCTTGCGATACCGCTCGCGCTGGCGAGCTGCCTGGTGCTGGGCGTGGTCACCGCCTTCGGCGTCACCCGGATCGGCATACCCTCCTTCATCATGACGCTCGCCATGCTTCAGATCGGGGCTGGGATCTGCGCTATGCTGGTGCGTGGCCAGATCGCCTATGCCGTGCCGCCCATCATCGCCACGCTCGGCAGCCACTCGCTCGGGCCGGTGCCCTGGCTTGTTATTGTTGCGACGTTCATCCTCGGCATTAGCCATGTCGTCCTGACCTACACCCGCTTCGGGCGCTATATCTACATGACCGGCGGCAATCGGGAGGCGGCCGAAAATTCGGGCGTCAATGTCCGCCTGATCGTCGCCTCGGTCATGGTGATCTCGGCCGTCTGTTCGGGCGTGGCCGGGATGTTGGGCGTGGCCCATTTCGGCAGCGCCCAACAGAACGAGTTCGACAGCTACCTTCTGGATTCGATCTCGGCCGTCGTGGTGGGCGGGACCAGCCTGTTCGGCGGCCAGGGCGGCATTCCCAACACCATCGTCGGCCTGTTCGTGCTGGGCGTACTCAACAACGGCCTCGACCACATCAACATCGACAGCTTTCTCAAGATCCTGATTCGGGGCCTGATCCTGCTGGCGGCACTCGTCATCAACGTCTATGCCCAGCGCTTACGCGCAGCGAGCCCGAACGGATAGAAAGTCGTACCAGGCGCCCGTGGAGATCTGAACGATGCCCTGGCGGATCTCGGGGCTGACGACGACCGACGCCAAGCGGGCCCATCGCGCAGCAGGGGATAGAAGGCGCCCCAATGGGAGCCATGCAACGCGCCACTCGTGACGCCGGAACCATCCATCGATTTCTGCCTTCCTGTGTTCTACCCTACGAAGCAATCGCCGGGCGTCGCGTCAAGCCCTGATCGCCGCGCCATTGCGGTTCGTTTGTCCTGAGGCGCGAGAGCGCCAGGCTGAGTTCGCGTTGCGAGGCAGGCGCGGTGATGCTGGCGCGCAGCCCCGTGGGTGCGTCACGGCCGATGGCAAACAGGGTGCCAGGGACCATTTCGACACCGTGGCGACGGCAGCAGGCCGCGCGCAAATCGCAGTTGCCGGAAAGCGGCAGCCAGACATGGGGGCTCGGATGCCGTCTTGCCGAGCGATCCGGCCGGCCCAGCAGAATCGGCTCGGCCATGCGATAGCGCCTCTCCACTTCCGCGCGTTGCCAGGCAACCCGGCGCTGCGCCACGCCCGATTCCTGCCATTGGCAGGCGATCTCGCACATCAGCGGGCTCAATTGCCAGCTAGTGGCGTGGATCTCGCTGGCAAGGCTCTGAATGACAGGCGTCAGGCCCGCGATCATGCCGAAACGCAAGCCCGGCGCCACGGTCTTGGACAGGCTGCTCACCACGATGCTGCGCTCGGGAATCTCGCTCGCCAGCGGCGGCAGATCGGTCAATCCGCCATAGACATCGTCCTCGATCAGAAACAGATCGTGCCGCCGGATGATCTCGGCGATGGCGTGGCGGCGCTCGCCGCTCATCACGGCGCCGGTGGGATTCTGCAGGCTCGGCACCAGCACGACGACGCGGGCACCGCTGGCGCGGGCGGTCTTGTCGAGGCCGGCGGGCAAGGCGCCTTCGGCATCGATGGGAATGCCCTGCGGCCGCAGGCCCAATTGCTTGCCCACGGCCTTCATGCCGGGAAATGTAAGCTCCTCGACCAGCACGCTGTCGCCCGGCCGGCAAAGCGCCAGCAGCGCCGTCATCAGCGCCTGCTGCGCGCCGGCACAGGTGACGACGTCCTTGGGCCGCAACTCGAAGCCGCGCCAGGCAAGCCAGGCCGCCGCCGCAATTTGCGATCGTCGGATGAGCTGGGGCGAGTGGTAAGCCTGGGCCGCGGCAAGCGAGCCCTTCGCGGCCATTTCCTGCAACGCCGCATCGAAATCGCCATTGGCCAGATCGACGGCCGGTACATTGGTCGAGAGGTCGATGACCTCGGTACGATCCAGCTCCTTCAATCCGAAGAGCGCCGCCTCGCGGCTGTCGGCAAGGACATAGGTGCCGCGGCCGATTTCGCCGCTCACCAGATGGCGCCGCGCCGCCTCGCGGTAGGCTTGCGTGACGGTGCTGACATTGACGCGCAAGCGCCATGCGAGCTCACGATGGGTAGGCAGTTGCGTGCCCGGCAGAAGATCGCCGGCCTCGACCGATTCGGCCAAGGCCTCGACGATCGCCAAATATTTGAACGGGTTACGACCGACGAGATTCGGTGCCCACATTGTGTGCCATACAATGTTCTAATTGACCCGTACAATCCTCGATCCCAGAATGTTTCCGGTCAAGGCCTATCGCAGACGAGAATCGCAACACATTCGCGGAAGAAAGTCGGAAATGTTCGAATTTCGAGACCTCGAAGCCTCGGCCAGTCTGGTCCACGCCATCATGCCGCCCACGCCGCAATATGCCTGGCCGCTGCTTGCGGCGCGCACCGGCTGCGAGGTCTGGGTCAAGCATGAAAACCATACGCCGACCGGCGCCTGGCCTGATGAGCGCCACGCGAGGCAATCACGGCCAGAGCCTCGCCTTTGCCAGCCGGCGCCTCGGCGTGCCGGTGGCGATCGTGGTTCCTCATGGCAACAGCCGCGAGAAGAACGCCGCCATGCGCGCCTTCGGCGCCGAACTGCTGGAGATCGGCCGTGACTTCGACATGGCGCGGGAAGCCGCCGAACGCCTGGCGGTGGAGCGTGGGCTGGAAATGGTGCCCTCATTTCATCCCGATCTGGTCAAGGGCGTTGCAACCTATGCCCTCGAATTCTTCCGCGGGGCGCCGGACCTCGATACCGTTTATGTTCCCATCGGCATGGGGTCGGGCATTGCAGGGCTGATCCGGACGCGCGATCTTTTGGGCTTGGCGACGCGTATCGTGGGCGTGGTCTCGACTCAGGCCCCTGCCTTCGCTCTTTCGTTCAAGTCCTCGAAGGTGGTGACCACGCCCACGGCCGATACCTTCGCCGACGGCGTTGCCTGCCGTACGCCGATGGCCGATGCGGTGCGCATCGTCTGTGCCGGCGCCGAGCGTATCGTGTCTGTCAGCGAGGAGGAGATTGCCGAAGCCATGCGCGCCTATTTCGTCGATACCCACAACGCAGCCGAAGGTGCCGGCGCCGCGGCGCTGGCGGCTCTGATGCAGGAAGGCGACCGCATGCGGGGAAAGCGCGTCGGTTTGATCCTGAGCGGGGGCAATATCGACATGCCGATGTTCGCCGGCATCGTCACCGGCGGCAGCGTGCGTCAAGCCCGTGCCGCGGCGGCGGGCTGAGGAAGCCGCCATGCCCATCGAATGGATCGGCGGCAACGGCGGGCCCGGCGTCAACCGGGGCCATCTGTCGTTCGACAATCCCATCCTCAAGGATTTCCGCTGGCCGGTGATCGATATCGTGGGCCGGGAAACGGGCCCGCGGCTCTGCGTCATGGCCGGCGTGCATGTGAACGAGGCATCGAGCCTGGAGGCCGCCGTCTCCCTCTGGCGGGCGCTGGATCCTGCAAACCTGCGCGGCCGCATCTCCATCATGCCGGTGGTCAATATTCCGGGCTGTTACGGCCATTCGATGAACGTCCCGGTGGACGGCAAGAACATCCATTGGCTCTATCCCGGCAATCCCCATGGCAGCTTCACGGAGGCCCTGGCCGACGCCCTGCTGTTCGATTGGTCGGCCGACGCCGCAGCACTGATCGACATGCATGGTGGAGAAATGTGGGAAGATCTGACCACCTATGTCGTGTTCCAGCGCAGCGACGATCCGGAGATCAACCGGCGCAATGAATCCTTGGCCCGCTGCTTCGCCCCGCCCCTGATTTTCGGCCTGCCGGCCAGGATGACCAACGAAGCCGGCCGCTCCTGTCAGGCGCTGGGTCGCGTCGGCCGGGCAGGGCTGGTTTCCGAGTCGGGCCGCAACGCGCTGCTCGACCGCCGCCACGTGGAGTTTCACCGCGACGGCGTGCTCAATGTCGCCCGTCAGCTGGGCATTCTGCCCGCGCAGCCTCTACCGCCGGGCCCCGAACCTATCCTGCTGGACGATTATCAGTTCATGGTGGCGCCGGCCTCGGGGCTGATCTACAGCCATGTCCATGGCGGCGAGCCGGTGCGCAAGGGCCAGCGGCTGGCCGTCATCTGCGATCTGTTCCAGACTCAACTCGCCGAACTGACGGCGCCCGCGGACGGCTGGGTCATGTGGATCACGACCCATACCTTGGCGAAGGAAGGCGAATGGATCGGTGCGATGGGCACAGCCGGCGCGCCACCGCCGGCGGTGCGCCGCGACAAGGCTTATCATCTGTGAGGTAAAGATAATCTTTCTCGACAGTGCCGGCGGGATGTTGCCGCCTCTCAACCTCACTTGACTTTGGCGTAGCAACGAAAGGAGTTGTGACATGGGTACAATGGGACGGCGCGAGCTTCTGCGCAGGGGCCTCGGCATCGGGTTGCTTGCGTCGGGCGCGGGCGGCCTGATCGCTTCGCCTGGCCGCTTGGCATTTGCCGCTGAAACGACGCTCGCAAAGCTGCAGCGCACGAAATCCGTCGCCGTCGGCATCGCCAACGAGAAACCCTACGGCTATGTCGAGACGGACGGAAAGGTGACAGGGGCCATCGTCGAGGTGATCCGCGCCACCCTCGCGCCCTATGGCGTGACGGATATTCAGCCCATCGTGACCAATTTCGACACACTGATCCCTGGCCTGACGGCGAGCCGTTTCGACATCATCGGTGCCGGCATGTATGTAAAGCCCAAGCGCTGCGAGGCGATCGCCTTCACCAATCCCCTGACCCAGGCAGGCGGTGCGTTCGGGGCCAAGAAGGGCAACCCTAAGAACTTGCACAGCCTGAAGGACGTGGCCAAGGATCCTACCGCCAAGATTGGGACCCAGACAGGCACCAGCCAGGTCGACGAGATCAAACAGGCCGGAATCAGTCCCGCTCAGGTCGTCCTGTTCTCGAAGGATACGGAATCCATCGCCGGACTGCAGGCCGGTCGCGTCGACGTGATCTATTACCCGGACCTGGAGATCAACAATCTGATGGCGACAACCGCCGACCCGAATCTGGAGCGCGTAGCGCCCTACGAGCAGATTGTCGGATCCAACGGCAAACCTTCGCTGAACTATCAGTCGCTGGGCCTGCGCAAGGACGATACCGACCTGCTGGATGCGATTAACAAGCAGCTGGCCGAGATGCATACTAACGGCAAGTTGCTGAGCACCTTGCAGCCGTTCGGGTTTACCGAGAATGAGATTCCGCCGGCTGATGTGACTGCGGCGCAACTCTGCGCGGGCTGATCCGCGTAAGTTGGCAGCCGTCCCAAGCCGGAGGGAATTGATTAGTGACGTGGCCTCACCAGTTCGACCTGCTTCCGGTTCTGCTGCAGGGTGCCAAGGTCACGTTGGAGGTGACTCTCATGGCGGCGGGTGTCGCCCTCGTCCTGGCCTTCGTCGTCGGCCTGGCGAGGCTGGCGCCCGCCCGCCCGATCCGGTTCGTGGCGACCGTCTACGTCGAGATCCTGCGCGGGACCTCGGCGCTGGTCCAGTTATTCTATCTGTTCTTCATCCTGCCTCTCTTCGGCATTCGCATTGACCCAATGGCGACCGCTGTCATCGGCCTGGGCATGAACCTGTCGGCCTATGGCTCCGAGATCGTGCGCGCCGCGGTGCGCAACGTCGAGGGCGGCCAATGGGAGGCGGCCATCGCCCTGAATATGTCCCCGGCCACGGCGCTACGCCGCATCATCCTGCCCCAGGCGCTGCTCGCCATGCTGCCGCCCTTCGGCAATCTGTTGATCGAATTGCTGAAGGCGACCTCGCTGGTATCTCTGATTACGCTGACGGACCTGACTTTCGCCGGCTCCACCATGATCGCCTCGACCGGCCGGGCCGGGCAGGTGTGGGGGCTGGTGCTGCTCCTTTATCTGGCCATGGCTCTGCCTCTCAACTGGTTGGTGCGGCGGCTGGAAGCGCGCCTCTCGATCTATCGCCAGCCGGCCAAGGCCTGATCCCATGAAATTCGATTTCCATTTCGCCCTGGAGATATTGCCGCTGCTGCTGCGCGGCGCGGTGGTAACCGTCGAAGCGACGTTCGGCGGCATGGCGCTTGCCTTGGTCATTGGCCTGCTGCTCGCGGTTGGGCGCATGTCGAAGCTGCGGCCCATCGGGATTCTCTGCCTCTGCTACATCCAGTTCATGCGCAACACGCCGCTGCTGGTTCAGCTCTATTTCGTCTTCTACGTCCTTCCCCTCTTCGGGCTGACCTTCGATGCGTTGGCGACCGGGATCGTCGGACTCGGGCTCAACTACAGCGCCTATATCGCCGAGGTCTATCGGGCTGGAATTGAAGGGGTGCCGTCAGGGCAGTGGGAGGCCTCCACGGCGCTGGGATTATCGCCCCGCCATACCTGGACGCGCATCGTGCTGCCCCAGGCCATTCCCCCCATGGTGCCGGTGCTGGGCAATTATCTGATCGGTATGTTCAAGGACACCCCCTTGCTGGCGACCATAACCATTCCCGAGATGTTCGGCGCGGCCGAGCAAATCGCGGGCGTCACCTATCGATATAACGAACCCTATACGCTCGTCGGGTTGATCTTCCTGCTGCTCAGCTATCCGGCCTCGCTGGCGGTACGCCATCTCGAGGCAAAGACGGCCGTCGCCCGGGCGCAGGGCTGATACTCGTGGTCGAACCCGCCGTTCGCTTCCGTGGTGTTTGCAAGTCCTATGGCCCCTTGCAGGTCCTGGACAAGATCGATCTCGAGATATCCGAGGGCCAGAAGGTCGCGATCATCGGGCCAAGCGGATCTGGCAAGACCACCATCCTGCGCCTCCTGATGACCTTGGAGCGTTACGATTCCGGCACCATCGAGGTGTTCGGGGAACTGCTCGGCCTGCGGCGCCAGGGCGATGCACTGGTGGGCGACAGCGAGACGCATATTCGCCAGATCCGCAAGCAGATCGGCATGGTGTTCCAGCACTTCAATCTGTTTCCCCATATGACGGCGCTGCAAAACGTGATCGAGGCGCCCATGCGCGTGCTCGGCCTGTCGCGAGCCGACGCCGAGGCCCGGGCGCATGAGTTGTTCGCCATGGTCGGTTTGCAGGATAAGACCAATAGCTTCCCGCGCCATCTCTCCGGCGGTCAGCAGCAGCGGGTGGCCATCGCCCGTGCGCTTGCCATGCGACCGAAGATCATGCTGTTCGACGAGGTGACCTCCGCCCTCGACCCCGAACTGGTCGGCGAGGTCCTGCTGGTGATCCGTCGCCTGGCGAAGGAATCCGGCATGACCATGCTGATCGTGACCCATGAGATGTCCTTCGCCCGCGATGTTTCCGACCGGGTGATTTTCATGGAAAAAGGGCGAATCGTCGAAGACGGCGAGCCGGCGGTCATCTTCCGCAACCCCGGCAGCGAACGCACTCGGGCCTTTCTCAAGGCGGTGCTTGAACGCTAGGCGCGACCGCCCGCCCGTCTATCATGTCTCGACGGTGCTGTTCGACAGCATGGCCGAGTTCCTGACGGCGGGAAAACCCATGCCCGGCAAGCTCATCTACGGGCGTTGGGGCACGCCGACGAGCTTCGTCCTGGCGGACGCGCTGGCCGAACTCGAGGGTGGAGTCGGCTGCGCCTTGTTCCCCTCCGGCGCTGCTGCCATCGCCGCGGCGTTGCTCGCCTTCGTCGAGCCGGGCGACCACCTGCTGATTCCCGACAATGTCTATAGTTCGACGCGCCGAATCTGCAACGACATGCTGCCCCGATTCCAGGTCAAGACGACTTATTACGATCCTACCATCGGCGCCCGCATCGGCAGCCTGATCGCGCCCAAGACCAGAATCGTCTTTGTCGAAGCCCCGGGCTCGCTCACCATGGAAATGCCGGACGTGCCGGCCATCGCCAAAGCAGCATCTGCCGCCGGCGCCATCACCATGATGGACAATACCTGGGCCTCGCCGCTGTTCTTCAAGCCCTTCACCCATGGGGTCGACGTCTCGATCCAGGCCGGCACGAAATACATCGTCGGCCATTCCGACGCCATGCTGGGTTCCGTCACCGCCAACCAGAAGGCTTGGCCCGCCATCGACCGGGCGACTTACCTGCTGGGCCAATGCATCGCGCCAGACGATGCCTATCTGGCGCAACGGGGCTTGCGCACCTTGGCCGTGCGCCTGGCGCGTCATCAGGAATCGGCACTGAAGGTGGCCGAGTGGCTGGAACGACAACCGGCCATCGAGAGGGTCCTGTATCCCGCGCTATCCTCCGATCCGGGTCATGCCCTTTGGCGGCGCGATTTTACCGGCGCCTCGGGGCTGCTCTCCATCGTGTTGAAGCCAGTAGCTCCCGAGAAGGTCGAGGCCATGGTGGACGGCCTGAAGCTTTTCGGCATCGGCGCCTCCTGGGGTGGTTTCGAGAGCCTCGTCTGCCCCAGCCGCGCGGTGCGCACGGCGACGGCCCTCGATCCCGCGCGTCCGATCCTGCGCTTTCACATCGGCCTCGAGGCCGTCGACGACCTGCTTGTCGATCTCAAGGCCGGCCTCGACCGGCTGGCTTAGGCCTGGCGCGGCCATGACCCGCAAATTCGACCATCTGGTGCTCTGTGCCGAAGATCTGGATCGCGCGCGCCAGTTCTATGCCGCCATCGGCTTCACCTTGACTCCGCGCGCACGCCATCCCTTCGGCACAGCCAACAGCCTGGTGCAACTCCAGGGCAACTTTCTGGAGCTGCTGAGCATTGCCGATCCAGCGCTGATCCCGAAGGTCGAGCCCGGGAAATTCAACTTCGCCGCCTACAACGAAGCCTTCCTGAAGAAACGCGAAGGCTTTTCCATGCTGGTCTTTGCCACATCCGATGCGGCGGCGGATGCCGCGGAGTTCAAGAAAAACCGCCTCAGCGATTATGACGTCTTTCATTTCGGCCGTCAGACGACGCTGCCTGACGGCAGCAAGGCACAGGTCGATTTCTCGCTGGCCTTCGTCACCAACCCCGCCATGCCGGAGGCCGCATTCTTTACCTGCCAGCAGCACGCCCCCCAGTATTTCTGGCGGCCGGAGTTCCAGCGTCACGCCAATGGCGCGATCAGGATCGTCGCTCCATCGGCGAAGGTGGGCAGCGCCTGACGGTGCTGAACCACGCGGGACTTGCCGCCCGCTTTCCGGAAATCCCGCATTCCGACTCCGGCGATGCGCCGCGCCTCGAGGCTTATGGGATCGAGGTCGCCGATCTCGATGCGGCGAAGGCGCTACTGACTTCAGCCGGCGTGGCGTTCCGTTCGACGCCGCGATCCCTCGTCGTGCCGCCGTCCGCAGCATTCGGCGCGGCTATCGAGTTCAAGGCGCCGGCTTAGGGCAGCCAAAGCTGCTTCCAGGCCTGGAACATCAGCACCACCCACAGCGCATTGCCCCAGTTGCGGCGGCCATCCAGATGCTCGTGCCATTTGGCGCGGATGGGGCGGGGGTCGAATATGCCTTCGGCGGCCAGGCGCTTCTCGTCGAGGAGATTCTCGGCCCAACCGCGCAAGGCCCCCCGCAGCCATAACCCGATCGGCACGTCGAATCCCATTTTCGGCCGCTCCACCAGCGCGCTCGGCACATAGCGATCCAGCACCTGGCGCAAAGCCCATTTGCCGACCCGGCCTCTCACCTTCATGGTCGGAGGCAAGGCCCAGCTGAATTCCACGATGCGGTGGTCGAGCAGTGGCGGACGCACCTCCAGGCTGGCCGCCATGGACGCACGATCGACCGTGGTCAAGACGCTATCACGCAGGCTAGAGAGGCTGTCGAAGAATTGCATGCGTTCGACGAAATCGGGAATGAGGGTCGCCACTCGCGGGTCGCTCGCCAGGTCCGCAGGCTCAATCGTGCCGGGGACGAGTGTGGCTGGATCCTGCCAATAACTGACGATCAGGCGGTAAATGTCGCCGGACCCGCCGGTCAGCACCCGGTCGGGCATGTAGAGCTTGTCGCCGAAATGGGGCGGTCGCAGGCGGGACGGCAGGGTGCGGCTGAGCTTGGTCCAGGCGGCGGCAGGCAGTGCGCGTATAACCGCTCTGCCCATTCGGCGCAGGGTCTGCGGGACCCGGCCGATCCGGCGAAAGAGGTCGGTTGCCTGGAAATAGCGGCCGTAACCGGCGAAAAGCTCGTCGCCGCCGTCGCCCGTCAACGCCACGCTGACATGCCGCCGTGCCATCGCGGAGAGCAAGAACGTCGGAATCGCCGCCACGTTTGCCAACGGCTCGTCATACATCTCGGGCAGTCGCGGTATCAGATCGAGGGCGTGTTGCGGTGAAACACAAAGTTCCGTGTGATCGGTGCCAAGATGACGGGCGACGGCCGCCGCATGACGCGCTTCGTCGTAGGCCTGTTCGCTGAAGCCGATGGAGAAGCTGCGCACCGGGCGGGCGCTGTTCGCCTGCATGAGGGCGAGGACCGTGGAGGAATCGATACCGCCCGAAAGAAATCCCCCCAAGGGCACGTCGGCCACCATGCAACGGCGCACCGCATCCCCCAATATGCCGTCGAGGCGATCGATCGCCTCCTTCTCGCCGCCTTGAAAACGCGCTGCCTGACCGGCGCCGGCCACGGCTTCAAGAGTCCAATAGGCCTTGATCTCCGGCGGCCGGTCGGCAGCCAGGGTCAGGATCGAGCCGGGCGGAAGCTTGCTCACGCCGCGATAGATCGTACCCGGGCCCGGCACGTAGCGCCGCCTCAGATAGGCCACGAGAGAGTTGCGATCGAGCTCAACCGGCCAGCCCCCTTGGACGCGCAGCGCCTTCAACTCGGAGGCGAACAGGAAGGTGCCGCCGAACGCTGCCCAGTACATGGGCTTGATACCCATGCGGTCGCGTATCAGGTAGAGACGGCGCTGGGATCGATCCCACATTCCGGCAGCCTGCAGTTCAGGTCTCAGGTCGTCGGCGTTGTAGATCTCGCCGTTGTAGGAGATGACGAAGCGGCCGCAGGAGGAGACCATGGGCTGCCTCCCGGCGGGGGAAAGATCGATGATCGAGAGCCGGCGATGGCCAAGCGCTATGCCGGTTGCCGCATCGCACCAGGTACCGCCGTCGTCGGGCCCGCGGTGATGCAGGACCTCGGCCATCCGGCGCGCGGCAGCGCTGAGCGCCTCGGCGCTGCTGGCTGTGCGGCGATCCCACAATCCTGCCACGCCGCACATCTCAGCGCTGCACTCCTTCCTACCCAACCGGCGCCTGCGCCGGCCTGATCGCCCGATTCACGACGCTAGCTCTAGCACGACCGGCTTCGGCAAGGCCAATGCCCCGGCGCGCTCGCTGGGCAGCGAAGCTTATGATACATATGGCGCTTCGCCGGGGGGCAAGCATGTCGATCAAGTATTCCTGCGTGATGGACACGCCGGGAAAGTTCCAGCACCAAGCGTTGCTCTGGGCCCTGACGCTTGTACGCCGTGGCGGGCAGGCGCCGGAGAATCTGATCGTTCACGCGGTGGAAGGCACAGGCCAGAAGCAGATCGACCTGCTGCGCAGCTTCGGCGTGCAGGTCCCCGATCGTGCCGCGCTACAGCAGCGTGCATCCGTTTCTCAACAAACTGATGCAATTGGAGAGCGAAACCTTGCGTGCGGCCGATCACGTCGTTCTCTGCGATACCGATCTGGCCTTCTGTTCGCCGATCGATGCCTGGGTGGTCGGTGACCGACCCAGAGTCAAGATCGTCGACATAGCCAATCCGCCGTTGCAATTGTGGAAGATGTTGTTCGCTGCGGCCGGCCTCGCGGCGGCGCCGCGACCGGCAGCCACCTCCTTGGATGCTGCGGAAACCTACGCCAACAACTGCAACGGGGGGTTATACATCCTGCCGCAGGCGATACTTCACGCGCTGCGCGACATCTGGCCGCGCTGGGTAGAGTGGGTACTTCGACAAGGAAAGATTCTCGGCCGATTCCGCACGCATGTCTCTCAGATTTCATTCGGCTTGGCCATGGAGGAGTTGGGCGTCCAGGTCGATCTGCTTCCCTTGGCGTTGAATTTTCCGACCAATCTCAATGTGCCGAATCTGGCCGCCCACGATGTCACGCCGGCCGTGATCCATTATCACTCCAACCTCGATCGTGCCGGCTTCCTTCGTCCCATCGGCCTGCCGCGCGTCGATGCGGCCGCCGGCGACGTCAATGCGCTGATCGCCGCCGAGGCGGGCGGTCCGCTTATGCGGGAATACCGCGGCCGTGTCGCACAGGCGAGCGGCTTGCCGGCGCTTGTCCATACGCAAGCCGAGCGGGTCATTCGCAAGGTCAGGAAGCTGGTATCGGGTTGAGGATTGATCGCGCCGTTATGGGAGGCCGGTCTCAATATATGCGGCCTGGACGAGTATGATTCGCCCGTTAAATGCGGGCTTATCGCGAGGTACCGACAATGCGATGAAAATTGTCCGGGGCAAGATGATGCGGTTTGCGCAGATCCTTGGTGCATTTGGAGAATTCGAGTGGCAATGAAGCGGGCGGGTTGGTTCACGGGATTGCTTCTGCTCATGGCCGCGATCGTTGGCGTAATCTATGTCGTCCGGCCGCGACTCTACCTGCTGACATTTGCCGCTGTCGGCCTGCTTATCGTCGCGGTCTATTGCGCCGTATGGTTCCGCAAGTCGCGGCCGGTCAATCTTTTCGTCAGCGTGGCTGCCATCAGCCTGGGCCTGAGCTTTCTCGATCCGTTTGGCGTGTTGACCGAGCGCACGGTCATCCATCTCGAGGGGTCCTGGAGCGACCGCTATCATTATGTGTGGGACGATGAGTTGGGCATTGTGCTGCCGCGCAATGTCGTCGCGCGGGCCCGCAAGCTGACCAACGACCTTCTCGATTATGATGTCACCTATACCATCGACGCCAATGGGCATCGTGCCACGACGGGCAGCCATGATGCCGATGCCGACAACGTCATTTTCTTGGGTTGCTCATTCACCTTCGGCCAGGGCTTGAATGACGATCAGACGCTGCCGCAGCAGTTTTCGACGATCACCGGCCAACGCTTCAACGTGATCAACTTCGGCGTCCCGACCTATGGCCTGCATCAGGTGACGCGGATTCTGGAATTGGGCCTGCCCGAGCCATTTTTGAAGCGGGGCAAACGCTTTATCGTGTATTCGGCTATCGCCGACCATGCCCGGCGCGCGGCAGCCATGTACAACTGGGCCGCCCGGGGACCCGCATATCGGGTCGATAGCGATGGAACGGCCACATATCGCGGCAATATCTACGCGCCTTGGACAGGCTATATCATCACAGCGGCGAGCCGGAGCGCGTTCCTGAGCCGCTATGTGCTCGCCCCGCTGCTGAGTGGCATAAATTTCGACCCGGTGCCGCTCTATATTGCCCTGGTCAAGAAGGCAGCTGCGCTTTCCCATGAGAAATACCATGCGCAATTCATCATGGTCTTCTGGGACGATGTGGAGCCGTACGAGCCCTCGGCACGCATACAGGCAGAGCTGGACAAGGCCAAAATCCCCTACGTTCGGGTGTCGTCGATCATCCCGGACTTCCTGCAGAAGGATTCGGCGTACCGCGTTTCGCCCAACGATCCGCATCCCGATCCACTGGCCAACCGTCTGATCGCTGAATACTTAGCCAAGCGCATCGAGTCGGCGGCGCTGAACGAATGACCTTTCCGGCCAAGGCCCAAAGCCGCTCCACGGGAACGACGTAGGCTGATGCGGGGCGCTGCGGCGGCAAACGGCAAAGCGGCGCCTCGAAGCCACCGCTGCTTCTATTTCAAGGAATTGGGGGCATAACGGTTCCGGTGGCTCGAAACGTGAGGGGCGAACGTTACGCCTTGCGGGCCGGACGAGAGCGATGGGTGTCCTCCTCCTCCTCCGGTTTCTTTTTGTCGACCATGTATAACCGGCGCGAGGGGTATGGCATCTCGATGCCCAATTCGTCCAACCGCTGCTTCAGGCGGCGATTGAACTGACGGGCGATTTCCGTTTGCTTGCCGGGCAAGGTCTTGACCTCCAGATGGACGATCATGGCGTAGTCGGTGAAGCGATCGAGGACGGGTGGCTTGGGTGGCTCGAGAATCAACGGCGCGATCGCCGGGTCGCTCCGCAGATCGGCGGCGATCGCCTTCAGGACATCGACCATCTTGTCGTAATTCTCGGTGAAGCCGATCGGTATGTCGAACACCGCGCGGCCGAATTCACGGCTTGAATTGATGACGCGCGTGACCTCGCTGAATGGAATGGTATGCACGGCGCCCACCCCGTCGCGCAACCGGATCGTGCGCATGGAGATGGCCTCCACCACGCCGCTGTCGCTACCGACGGTGATCGTATCGCCGACGGCGATGGTATCTTCGAGAAGAAGATTGAGGCCGTTGATCAGGTCCTTCACGAAACTCTGCGCGCCAAGGCCCACGGCGATGCCGATGACGCCGGCGCCGGCCAAGAGCGGCGCGATATTGACGCCCAATTCCGACAGGCCGATCAGAAGGACGAACACGATCAGAACGATGGCGATGGTCCGGCGAAGCAGGGGCAGCAAAGTGCGCGCCCGGCCTCGCCGCAGATGCCGTTTTTCGTCCGCCGTCTGCCGAAAGAGGTAATACTCCGTCAGCAGCGATGCCCCTTCCCAGATCAATGTCGCGACGGCCACCGTGACGGCGACGGTGGCGAGGTCGCCCACGATCTGGCGGCCCATATCCGAGCGCAGCCAATGGAACGAACCCAAGCCCCAGGCCTCCGAGATGATCAAAGCGGCGCAGGCATAGAGCGCGCCATGGAGGGCGACGACGAGGATGGGCAGATAGCGGTCGGCGCGCGCCTCGAGGCCGGGAAAGCGCTGCTGCAGATCCTTGCCGATGGAGAAGAATCGCTCCAGCAGGCCATCCCCGGCGCTGGCCAGCGCCTTGGCCGCGATCAGGGCCATGATGGAGATGACCGAGGCGCGA
>WNFQ01007291.1_pt1 | contig 15667 bp, 18 predicted proteins | sample 5400171 | NCBI WGS metagenome assembly WNFQ01 (sample SAMN13153356, study PRJNA577476) | soil metagenome | isolation source: 20 cm soil under Madrone tree | place: USA:California | collected 2016-06-14 | reverse complement strand
GGATCTCCAAGATCGAACTATCGCATTTACTATTGCAATGGAATGTTTGGATCACCTGGAGGTCCACCTCCACGGAAACGACGTTATCAGGATCACCACCACGCTTTTTGATCTCACCCAGGCACTCAGCGACCTGGGTCTGCACAAATACGCGTTGGATACATCCGGTTTCGCGTTGGACACACTCGAACATCCGTACGTTGCGACACCCGAGGATTTCCGACATCGTGTCGCTTCGGTTTTGTCCGTGCGGGCAAGCATTTTGTGCAACTTGAAGCAAAACGACGAGGCTGTAGACGCAGCCCATAGGGCTATAGCCCTTTTTAGGGAGCACCGGGATTCTCAAACAACCCCCGTACCTGAATTGACATTCGCTTCTCTCAACTATGCTGTGCTTCTCAACTCCATTGGCCTCAAAGACGAATGTGCTGCAGTGGTATTCGAACTCCTGGGCGAGGTGGATGAATCACAGCCGGATATGAAGGATGTTTCTGCGCTCTGCAATCTCTGCCTCTCGAATATGCGCTTTGACGCTGAGGATGGCATGGACTTGTCCACAACTGAGGAGACGATTGAACTGACCCGCACGTCGTCGGATGCGATCTCCCAGATGGCCCTGGCAGGTGCACTCCTCAATAAATCGAAGATACTTTCATCGAAATGACAGAACGGGACTGCAATCTCCTTCAGCGCCGAAGCTGTGACTCTTCTTCGCGGCATGAGCGCCACGCGCCCGGTTTTCTCCCTCTTCCTTGCGCATGCCGTCGACAATCATGCTCGTATTCACTTGGAGGCAAACTACAAACGCGAGTCGCACTCCATTAGACACGATGCGGTTGAACTCTGGCAGAGACTTAAAGTCTCTGCCCCTGATCCATTTGCGCGGCCATTGGCATGGTCCCTTTTCGAACTTTCGAAGTTCCGTCACGAAGGCGGTGAGCGGAATGTGCTCCGTGAAGAACTCCGAATCGCGGAAAGCGCCGTCGATGCATTCCGTGGAGTGGTACCACTAGATGTTCCTGGCCTCGCGGATGCACTTTATCTGTTCGCGGTTCGGATGCTTGAACAGGACAAGAACCGTGAGGCCGCCACATACGCCGAAGAGTCGGTTCAGTATTTCAGGGAAGCGTCTGCGGAGGACCCGAAGTACGCGTTGGACCTTATCTTCTCTCTCTCACTTGCGTCATCTTGCCTCGCATACACGGAACGGGACGAGGACGCGTTTGAGTACGCGAAGCAAGCTGTTGAAGTACAACATGGGCGAAAGGGTGTAGAGGAAAAACAATACGATGCGCATCTCCGTCTGCTGCTAATGGATGTTGTAACCCGATCCATGGAGATGGACAAGGTGCATGAGGCTCTCCCTTGGTTGCAAGAGTTAAAAGCCCTTGACCCGTCAATAGTAGGTAAGAACAAGTTTTCCCATCTTGATCGTTGAATGGGGTGAGTTAACTGCAGACTGATAGAAAAATCTTGGAATCCTCTGCTGCGCCGAAGTGGAATGTCTCAAGATAATGGGGAAGAATTCAGGAAGCAGACGACCTATTGGATGAACCCAAACAATGATGCGCAAAGACCGAATAACAGTTCCGCTTCCTCAACGCCAGTGGCAAGCAGTTCGTCGCTAAAGGTTGACAAGGGCAAAGGGAAAGAACTCGCTCCCTCACCTGAGGCACGAAGCTTCATCACACAAGATGTCAAAGGCAAAGCGAAGGAACTCAACCCCATGGTTGACCTGTGGATCCCCGGACATTCACCACCGGCCGACGAGGAGATATTCAGCCCGGGAGCCGCGACTCAGCGTACGTCTGCAGACATCAGAAACATGATGGGTCCTCTACAGGAAGGCATCGTTCATGGCGGTTCAGGTAGCAATGACCACTTTAATGGCATGCTCGGTAGTCGCACTTTGGGCGGCTTAGGGACTTCTGGCTCAGGAATGGGCGGGCTGGGCATAAGTGGTGGCATGGATAACCTTGGCTTGAGTGGCCACCCTGAGAGTATTCGCTCTTTGCGAGACATGGTCGGTTTGGGCGGCAGCGGCCTCACGGAGAGTCTCTTGGGAATCTTGGGCAGGCCCAGTCCTGATTCTTTCAAGCAAGGAAATGGATACGGCGCTGGTAGCCATAATAATGAAGACAGGAAGAATGGAGGCAGCGGTGCCCAAGGTGGAGCCAGCTCGCAGCCGTCCTCCACCACCCGTACGGGCACCTGGAGTGGGATGGGGATACAGAGCAGGCTGGGCGATGAGGGGGCTTGATGCTTGTCATGCCCTGTTTCTTTCGTGTCACCTTCGTCCTCTCTGTCCCATACGTATACTTTTGTAGGATTCTTGCATCGTCGCGTACTACCCCTATTAGCACACTGATTATGGACCCAATCATTCTATCTGGCGTCACAGTAGATTTCAGTGAGACTGGCTTATGAACGATATAATGAGAGGGTAGGGTGATGGGTGTAGATGGAGGCGGAGGTTGACTTGTTTGGCGGTGTAGAAATTGAGAGAACTGGAAATCAAGCACTAGCAGTTTGAGCCTGGTCATCACAGACAGGCAAGCCGCCATCGTGTGGGGTCTGGTAGGCGGATTATGGTGCATTTGAACTCAACCAAGGATGAACCACTAATTGGTCTTCTGGTACAGTAGCAACTGTCCGAGTCACGGTCATACCCGCTCTGCATAAATGCGTATCTATTCGATGTCCTCGTTCTCTGATGTGTCCTCCAGAGTCTAGACATTTTGAACTAATCATTGTGTATAAACTATAATCCGTCAGCCCAGTATTTCAACACTGGCAAGGAGCGGTGTTGGAGCTGGAAACTGGGGTAGTGATACAGCAGCGTCGTCCAGTTGTTATAATGATGTATTGCCAATGTGGTCGGCAAAGGCCGCATACCGCGGAATGTCTCACGCAGGATTGTTGGATTGTTGTTTCTGGTGACTGCGCTACGCAGCGTTGACTGCGGTGAAACATTCCTTAAAGGCTGCATACTTGACTGAATCCATCAGCAGAGCCCTTGTGTAAAGAGCCATGATCCCAACAACCGACCTCAGGGAGGTTATCTTCATCAACCACCCAAACCTCATATTTCCCTCCATCGCAACAGTATCGGCCTTCTTTGCTCTCTCCCCTACTCCGTCATTCATTCTCTTGACGGTTCTCGTCGCGACTGTATTGGTCTACACTCGCATCGTTTTCCCTCGCCCTCATGCAGCCAGAGTCATTTTTGGGGCAATCGTTTGCACTTCGCTCGCCTCGACCCTTTCTCATCTCATCCCATCAATCCACGCACTTTCTTCAACTGCCTCTTCCATTTTTTCGCTGTGGCTAATATCTTCTCTTTCATCCACCTTAGCATTCAGTGCTGTCATTATATCAGACCGCCTCAGCCTCCGCCTCAACAACCCTTTGACCAAGCTCACTCTCTTCCCTACTTTTTGGGCCACCGTCTGGCAAACCATCTCCCATACAAGCCCCGTTGGCCACCTTGTGACATGGAGTCCAGTTACGGGTATTGCAAGCTATGAGTGGATGAGACCATTTTCCGGGTCATGGGGAATAAACTGGCTTGTTGGTGGGTGGGCAATAGTAATCGCAGAAGTTGTTGGTGCTTGGTTCATTGGGCCTGGAGACGAGCCCGAACCTCATGGGCCCCTTATCCCAAGCCTTGTTTCCAACGGCGAACCTCAACCAAGAAGGCCTACTTCCTCCCCGGGTCCCCGTCGTACACTTTTTCTCGCCACAGTCCTTCTTGTTCTAACCAGTCCACCCTTTTTTTCACCGGCCATCCCTCTTTTACCATGGTCGACTTCCTCTACCCCGCTCCCTGTCGGCTGCGTCCTCCCCCATCCGCCTTCACATGGTGATGAAAGTACCTCCTTGGACAGGTTTATCGCGGAATCCAGACAACATAACGGCGCCCGTATCCTCCTCTGGCCTGAGGGTGCACTGAGGTTTGAAACTATTGCCCAACGGGAGGAAGCTATCAACAGGGTGCGAAAAGAGATCAGTGGTCCGCTTGTTGGCGTCACCGTCACAGAACCAGTGCCTGCCAGTGCTGGATGGGACCACTCCCGCGACGGCAAGTGGCGCAACGGTCTAGTATTAGTTGGGCCAGATGGGCCTGTTGCAGAGTACTACAAACGTAATCTGGTTCCAAGTACGTGTCCAAGTATAGGAATTGCTCTTGCACTCACCATTGCCTTTACAGTTGCAGAATCCTACGCGCTCACTGAAACTGAAAACGATCCCGAAATCTATGAGCTTGAACTTCACGGATCGAATAAGAATAGGAAATGGACCCCAGTCCCCCCATACGAGCGCACCATTCCCCTTTCAGCAGCCATTTGTCTGGATTTCGCGAGCCCGACCATATTTACTCCATTGGGCTCCCGCCCCGCACTCATTCTAGCACCTGCACAGACTTGGCATCACGATGTCAGTATGGCAATGTGGGAGCAGGCCAGGGCCCGTGCCGAAGAAGCGGGAAGTATGGTACTGTTCTGTGACGGTGGTGCCCAAGGTGCGAGTGGGGTCGCTGGCCGTGGCAGGCGAGAGCCTGTCCAATTCGGATCTGGGTCTTGGACACTTACTATCGGCGTTCCATGGCCATTCAATCAGCATCGTACGTTATACATGTGGGGAGGGGAGTATTTACCAGTTGGTTTCGTGTGGCTGCTCGTGGGTGGTAGCTGGGCTGTCGAGGTTCTTATCCTGCACGGGCTGCACGGGTCTCTTCATGGCATCCGTGGGGCCGGGACCATCCCATTTGCCCGCTTGGGAGAAGCATTTGGTAGAGCAAGGGGATTTTTCCGACGCTCCACGCCTGTCCCTCGAGGGGAACAGCAGCCCTTATTGATGTAAAAAAACACCTCTTGCCGTTGTCAATTCTTCTCTGTCATCTGCCTTGCTTTCTTGTTTCGCGGTTTTTCTGTTTTTCCGGTAGGGCATGTCTTACGTACTGTATCAGCACTAGCAAAATTCGAAAGTGTATTTCAATTTAGTAGGTTCTATTGACTGGGATTCCAACTCGGCTTGTAGGCATCGATGCTCGCCATTTCGACGGCCATCCTGCCCTTTGTCCGTGTCTGAGCGGAGTGGAATGTTGATCCATTCTCTCTGGTTCACCAGACCCTTGCATAGACAGATGTTTTTGTGCTCATTAATAGCACCCCGGCCATTCAGATGCGATCATCGGTTACAGCAATTCAACGCGACGTCGCCGTTTGACAGCTGAGTCCATAGTTTAAGTAACATCTTTGCCGATGTACGACGTCCTCAGCCCACCTGTCCCTGGAACTCGCCCATGATTTGGTTTACACCGTTCGGGCCAAACTCTCGCTCTCAACCATGGCTTCGTTGTGATCGGTCTCCGTCGAAACATGATCCTTATAAACGTGCGCCCTGGTACATCGTACATCTAGCGTTCCCCGTCCAAAATCCCTCCTTACACTGCGGTCTTCATTCTCCCGTCCTCTGGATAATATGTCGACGGCAAAGGGTGTCGCACTCGTAACTGGCGCCGGTCAAGGAATTGGCCGCGCAATCGCTCTCCGTCTCGCCGTGGATGGCTACGATATCGCGCTCAATGACGTCCTTGCTAACGAGGCCGCTCTTGGAATTGCAGCAGAAGAAGTTGCTTCTTATGGGCACCGTGTACATTGCGTCTTGGCCGACGTGAGCATCGAAAAACAGGTCGAGACCATGGTCTCAGACGTAGTACGCACGCTCGGCGGACTCGATGTTGTATGTGCAGCCCTGACATGAGAAAACACGACTCACTGAGATACCGTGACGATGCTTGCTTTCACAGATGGTCGCCAATGCTGGTATCCTGTTAGTGAAGAGTTTTGTCGAGAGTCCGTTTTGCATCCTAGTCAACTGGCGTGCATTGGCTAACTCGGACCCCTATTAGCTACCGCGGAAGACCTAGATCGCGTCATTGATGTCAACCTTCGAGGCACCTTCCTTTGCTACAAATACGCAGCTTTGCAAATGATTGCGCAAGGCCGTGGCGGGCGCATCATCGGTAAAAGCCACCCATTCTCTTCCCTCTTATGCCTAGCTCACTGCCTTTTTACTCGGCCCGTTTCATACAGGCGCGTGCTCTAGCAGAGGCAAGCAGGGACTTGCATCTATGAGCGCTTATTCTGCAAGCAAATTCGGCGTCCGAGCATTGACTCAGTGCGCTGGTGCGTGACGTCTGATCCTCCCACTTCCTCCGACTCCGCCGCTGTTCGTATGCTGATGTGTTTCGGGTCAAAACTCAGCTTTGGAATTTGGTGCGCATGGCATTACCGTCAACGCTTATGCTCCTGGAGCTGTCAAGACTCCATTGTGTACGCTTCGCCATTGTTCGTTATCCTCAAATGACATATTTCTGATAACTATCAGTGGATGGCTTCGGGGCCGCTCTTGGTGTTCCCATGCAAGCACTCGAGGATCAGGTACGCATGATCCCATTCCACTTCCGACGGGTGATTTTACAATACGAATGTTTGGATAGTTCTCAAAGGGTGCTGCAGTCGGTTATATCGGGTTGCCCACCGATATTGCGGCGCTAGTCTCCTTCCTCGCCACCAAGGAATCCCATCTTATTACCGGCCAGTCAGTGAGTATCTCTGCACTTCACCGTTGGCTGCGTTGGCCTGACGAGAGAAACGTATAGATCACCATAGACGGAGGTCGCTACTTTGATTAAAAATACTGCAGCTTTATGACAGTCATTACGAACAATGGAGGGGCAGGACTAGCTGTCTACATCAATGTGCACTTAAACGATCTTACCATTTGTTGGTCCCGGTTCCAGATTCAGATTACCGCCCCACATCGAGGCCTGTAATACGATATCCTGTGGCGAGACTTGCTTGAGCTAGGCATCTGTCACCTTGTCATCACTTGCGAAGGAGGCGTGGCATCAGAACTGATTACCACCCGTGAACACTTGTGTACTCTACTGTTAGAATCTCCGAGGGTCAATGGCGTTCGGCAAGTTGACAGTCAACAACCCACGTTATTTGCCTCAAATCGATACCAGACCAAGATGCCTCAAACGATACAGTAACATAAAAAAGCAAGGTATGCTCTTCAGCTTGCACAAATACGGTGTACAGCATCGTCCGCACAACCTACAGACTACGATGCGCCGTTTGGGTCACCCTCGCATACTACTCCAGCAAGCGAATAGACGCAGCTTTGCAAATGATTGCGCAAGGCCGTGGTGGACGCATCATCGGTACAATGTCACCCGTTTATGACTAACCACTTCCTGGCCCGTTTCCATGCAGGCGGGTGCTCTGGCACGGGCAAACAAGCATCTGCATCTTTGAGTACCTATTCTGCAGGCAAATTTGGCATCCGAGCATTGACTCAGTGCGCTGGTGCGTCCCACCTCATCCTCCTCCTTTTTTTTCTCGGCTCCGGTTCTGTTTGGATGCTGAAATGTTTCGGGTCAAAACTCAACTCTGGAGTTTGGCGCACACGGCGTTACTGTCAACGCTTATGCTCCTGGACCTGTCAAGACTCCGGTGTGTATGCTTTGTCATTATGCGCCCTCAAATGACATATTTCTGATACCTATCAGGGGATAGCCTCGAGGCCACGTTTGGTACTCCCATAGGAGTAATCGAGGACCAGGTACGCATATTCCTACTCCACTTGCCAGCCGACATTGCGGCACTAGTCTCCTTCCTCGCTTCTAAAGAATCCCATTTTATTACCGGCCAGTCAGTGAGTATCTCGGTTCTCACCCATCGGCTCCCTGTCTGACAGGAGTGACATACAGATCAGCATAGAGTTTTTTTACGGCGAAAACCATAGATACGGAATATCACTGTGCCAAGGAGCATAACTCAGCCGCATAAGCTTGACCATGACTCCGTGACATACAATGAAGGCCTTGCGGTGCGTGCCCCTTCTCTGGCCGAGCCAATCGCTGCCAGGTCGGCAATGGCATGCTCTGGAGGATATCTGGGCAGACAGGAGAACCGAACAGGTCTGCTAGCGATATGTTGGGAACCATGTTGGAAGTGGGCGAATATGGGATTCTATACGTGACTGTGATGGCATCTTTGGCCTTGACCCAAGCAATTGCGCCGAGCCCCTGCGCGAGCTCATTTATAGGCCCATTTACGTGACAGCCAGGGCTGGCGTGTGATCGGACTGTTGTAATTTGTCCATATGAGCAGTGAGACCAGGCCAGCGAATGCGAAAATGGGGGCCAGGATCGGTGGGACGTACATCAAAGCAGAGTAAAGTCTTGGAGACGATGCCGTGGGCTATTATTTACTACGGAAGTGAAGCCTGACGTACGTACACGCGGGATGCAGGAGGATATAGAAGTGGAAGTGAGAGTTCAGTCTACTAGATGATCGGGGCGCGAGTGAGGTTTATCTTGCACTGCAGATGCCAACAAGACTGCAAACTTATCAATAATACTGAAGTCGCCGATGTCCATGCTCCTGGAGGTACCATATTTGTTTTCATTATCCTTGGACTTGACAAACCGGGACAGCAAATGGTACGGTGTACTAGCGCCCGCCGTCTCTCCGAGTCCTGGGCCATCGGCTTACTCAGCGTGAGCGAGTAGGTCCCACCTGCTCGCTTTCAGTGGCTTCCATCTTAGTCCAAGCAGACGCCATATCCGGGCTCAGGCTGCTGCGCGAGGTGCGGGTAGTGGGGGCAGCACTGGATAGTGTATCGGCACTGCCACAAATTCGAAAGAGTATTCAATCTACTAGTTATTGTTGTTCCATACTAGGATTCCAACCCGGTTCATAGGAGTGACTTTCGCCATTTGGGCAGCCATCGTGAACCTCATGGACCTCATCCTTATCCGTGTCTGACAGAGTGGCATGTTGATACATTCTTTATACGTACGCAATAGTGATACCCGGGCCAACACCCTGTCATTCAGACTCCTTGTTAAGAGCAGCGATGGACAGCTGGTTCGGGTAGTATTCAACCACATGATCAACATACACACTTTGTCAACTCGTAAATAATCAGAAGCCTAGAATACGAGCCACCATGCATGAAAGGAGGTGGAGGAGGCCTTTGAAGGGGCAACAAGGCGAAGCAGATGCATCAATGTTAATAAATTGAGAACCGTTGAGGCAACCCGGCCAGTATCATAGATGAGGCACTGCTGTGGCAAGATCGTTTTGACGAAATTGCTATTCGCCACCAGTCAGAAAGGCTGCCCATCCTTTCGAGAGTGAAATTGGATATCGAGTAAGTCAGTTCAATTGAAAACCCACTTCATCCCTCATTGCGACACTCCATCATTTCAAAGCTTTTCTCGTTCCCTCGCAGCGACGCAATTTCGGCTTCCATAGTTCGCATCCGTTCCGTAAGCCTACGCAGGACTCCGTCCTCATTCGTATTGACGAGATTTGCCGCCGTTGAGGCTCCCGATACGTCTGCCTCTGCTTTGTTCTTGGCCCAACCACTCTCAGCGTCCTTGAGTCGTAAATGGACTGCCGCCAATTCGGACTTGCTCGCCTTGAGCTCGGCACGCACCTCTGCAAGTTCCCGTTGGCTCCGCTCGTTGGCTTCGGTGGCGCGGGATGCTCTCTGTAGCACGTGGTCACGAGACAGCAGCAATTCGTCAAGCTTCGCTTGCATTTCACGTTGCTCCAGTCCTGCGCGCTTCTTTGTTTCCACCGCATTTGCCTTGGACTGTTTAAGTAGAGCATCATTTTGTGCAAGCTCGTCAGTTAGCTGTGCAATGCGCCGGTCCCGCATGGTTTGCGCAGCAAGCATTGCTGACAGCTTTCGTTCAAGCTCAACGAGGCGCTCGTGCTCCAACCGTGCTATTTCTGTTTCAGGAGAGACATCAGGTGCCGCAGGCTTCGCATGGTGCTCCGTCAATCCTTCGCCATCCTCCACCTCCTCCGCGATATCTCTTGGTTTATCATTCAAACCCGAGGGTAGTGATGGTAGGTCCTTTGAACTGGGGTTTCGCTCATGAGTAATCTGCGGGGAGGCGGGACGGTCCAATTCTTCGGAGGTAGCTCTTTGAAAAGAGGGAGTACCATGTGCTGCCTGGGTATCCGACGAAGAGGATGTCCGCTCTTGTGGTTGTCCCTGGGACAGAGGACCCGCAGATGATTTCCGCGCAAGTTGGGTGGTCTTCTCACTAGGATTGACACCGTTGGAGTTGGGTTTCGAGTAATCTAGCTGTTCTGCGTTTTCGATCTTAGAGGCTATCCAAATGAAATGACAAAAAGAAAGTACATACTTGTTTCGAGAACGTGAATAGGCTTAGCTTCATCCACCGGCAAGCCTGATGATAATAGTCCTCCAAGCACAAAGACCCGTGACTCGTCAGAAGCCATGGCATGATACCCCCTTCCGCTTGGACTTGGTCCTATGTCTTGAAATGCAGTCCATCGCTGAGCTGGATATTCATTTGAACAAGCGAATGATGCTGAACATGCTGAACTACTTACTTGACAAGTTGAAGGCAGCCAGATCACCTAGGTCGGTTCCACTGATGGCACGCCCACCAAAGACATACATAACATCATTGACGAGGACAGCAGTATGACCTCTACGGGGAGACGGAATGGACCCCGTGCATTGTAGTTCAGTCCATTTTCGTGTCGAAATGTCAAATGACCAAGTGTCGTTGTACCAATGTGGGTAGTCGCCACCACCAAATCTACAAGACATTGTAATGAGGGGAGAGGGCGAGGATGAGAAAGGTACGAACACAATTATACGGTCGCCGGTGGTTACCGAAACATGTCCCGCCCTCGGAAGGGGCTTCCTGTCTCCAGGTGCAGGTTCGTATAACTCCCAAAGACGATTCGAATCTACTGCGGGGCTATCTAGTAAAAATGGCTCATGGAAGCGAGGGGCAAACGTACAACGATTCAAATCGAGTGCCCAGATATCATTAAAACACCTCTGTTCGATCCGGCCACCGAAGACGAAGAGATTGGAGCCAACCAAAGTCACGGTATGGTAGTAACGACCGCAGGGCCCGGGACCATTGACCACGATGCGGGTCCACTCTCGCGATACTGGAACGCAAGAAGCTCTGATCAGCTAGCGGGTGTTGACATCAAAAGATCCGACATGCCGATGTTGAGAAGATAGAGTGAATCATCACAGCCCTGGTTTTGCAGATTCTTGCCACCGGTCCACCCGCCCCAAACCAAAAGGAGAGTGCTGGTGAGCGCGGCACCATGTCCACCACGTGGGCTGGGAGTCTCTCCACTGGTCTGTAAGAGTGTTGTGGAGAAATCCCGTGTTGAGAACATATATAGATCGTTGTGTGGAGAACCGTGAGCATCTGCATAACCTCCAAAGAGGAACAATTCGCCCGCGGCAGTGGCAATCGTGGAAAGCGCATGACCATGTCGAGGGAATGGTGATGGCGACTTTCCTAATGGGGGAGCATGTGCAGACCATGGGTAGACAGGCTGCGACGATTGCTTTTGCTGAAGAGAATGCGAAAGCTTCTTCATCCTAGAGAAGAAGGACATCCTGGATCAGACGATGATAAGGCAGAGAGCCAAAAGGCGCGGTGCCTCAAAGTTGTAAATCAAGCACAATTGACGCTGGTGCTCGAGGCCAGTGGCTGTGCGGAAGTCGGCTCGGCCACTGTACGCGCAACACGTCACAGGCTCTGTACCCGTGTCATTCGCCTACTTCCTATTCGTTTGACGCTTGATTGACTGACGTTCTTCCGGGAGCAATTTTCAACCAGTGGCATGAGGAAGTTGAAGGCAGACAAGGCAGACATAAAAAATAGGCCAAAGCCTCTGTTTTCGAAACATTCATGCCGCCGACTGGAAGAGTGGCGGCGGATTTTTGCCCGCCGCAGCTTGTGCCTCAACATGTCCTTATGGACATGATTGGCCACGTATGCGATGAGACCTTTGCCGACAGAACTCATCCCAGTCATTGACTTCGTCCTCGGAACCTTCTCTCGATTTGGGTTACACCATTCAGGCCGAAGTCTCGCTTTCAACATGAAAATTGGCCGACCCTGGGCCTAGACAGAGCCATGGCTCTGTCATAAAACAATCGCACTTCAATGGAATATAAACATGCGCACTGGTACTTTGACGACAGCTAGTCCTCACCCAAATCCCTTTTCACCCCACAGTCTTCTTTTTCTCCAAATAATATGACGAAAGCAAAAGGTGTCGCTCTCGTGACTGGCGCCGGCCAAGGCATTGGCTACGCCATCGCTCTCCGTCTCGCCGCAGACGGCTACGATATCGCGCTCAACGACGTCCCTGCCCAAGAGGCAGTGCTGAGAGTTGCGGCAGAAGAAGTTTCTTCTCGAGGGCGCCGTGTGCATTGCGTCCTGGCCGATGTGAGCATCGAAAAACAGGTCGAGACCATGGTCTCGGACGTTGTACGCGCGCTCGGTGGGCTTGATGTGGTATGTATCACTCTTCCTGGCACGCTCCGACATGGAGAAACCCAACCAACTGACATACGATGCTCGCGTTGACAGATGGTTGCCAATGCCGGTATCTTTCTAATGAAGAGTTTTACCGACAGTTAGTTTGGCATCCTACTAACCAACTAACCAGCGTCGTCTAACTTTAACACCTACTATTAGCTACTGCGGAAGACCTCGATCGCATCATTGGTGTCAACCTTCGAGGGACCTTCCTTTGCTACAAGTATGCCGGTTTGCAAATGATCGCGCAAGGCCGTGGTGGACGCATCGTCGGTAAAGTCGCCCGTTCCCGCGCCCTTGCCTCTCATGCGTAACTAACTACTGTCTGGCCCGTTTTCATGAAGGCGCGTGCTCTAACGCGGGCAAGCAGGGACATCCATCTCTGGGTGCCTATTCTGCAGGCAAATTCGGCATCCGAGCATTGACTCAGTGCGCTGGTGTGTCCCGCCTGATCCTCCTCGGCTCCGGTGCTGTTTGGATGCTGAAACGTTTCGGGTCAAAACTCAGCTTTAGAGTTTGGCGCGCACGGCATTACCGTCAACGCTTATGCTCCCGGACCTGTCAAGACTCCCATGTGTATGTTTTGGCCGTCATCCACCCCTCCGAAGACATATTTCTGACATTTATCAGGGGATGGTCTCGTGGGCACGCTTGGTACTGTGGCCACGGATCAGGTACGCACAATCCTATTCCACTTCCGCTATGTGGTCTTTCAATAAGAATGTTTTGAACAGTACGCAAGGGATAATGCAGTTGGTCATATTGGGTTGCCCACTGACATTGCGGGGCTAGTCTCCTTCCTCGCTTCCAAGGAATCCCGTCTTATTACCGGCCAGTCGGTTAGTATCTCGGCTCCTTGCCCATCGGCTCCGTTCGCCTGACAAGAGTAACATGCAGATCAGCATGGACGGAGGTCGGCACTTTGATTGAATATACTGCAACTTCACACAACAGGGCCATTAGGAACAATGGAGGGGCTGTTTATATCGATGTACGCTTAATTGATCTTACCGTTTGTTATTTCAAGTTCCAGATTCCGTGGGCTCTCAGATTACCGGCCTGCGCCGAGACCTGTACTGTAGTACGATATCATGTGGCGAGACTTGTTGAGCTAGGCACCTGGCACCTGGAAAGGCATGGCATGGGAAGTGATCACCATCCGTGAATTCTGGTGCCTTTTCTCGTTAGAATCTTCGAGGATCGGTGGTAGTGTTCGCCGAGTTGACCGACCGACAAACTCACATCGTGGATGGAACTTGTTTAACACGTGGCTGGCATGCGCTCCGAAGTGGCCGTTCTGTTCCCTTCCGAACGTGGACAGGACAGGAGGCAAGTGTTGGGATTAGCAGAGAGTCCCAGACGATGTGTCAAAGTCAACACTGTTGAACGTACCAGTCTGCGTTGGTTGAAGCTGCTTTGTTGGCAGCTGCTCCACTGAGGTCCGATTCCGATGACCTCAGGCTCGGGGGACTTGTCCTTGACGTGGTCGAGAGTTGCCTCGCTTGGACAGGCCTGACGGTGACTTGCAGCTGTCCTGTAGATGGGCGGCGGTCGGTGGAAGACTCAGTGACAAAGAAAAAAACCCTGTGAGTCTCCGATCATGCTGCTCGTTGAGGTCATTGCACGTCATGCTCCAGTCAGATCCCGGTCAGATCTTATGGATTCCTACAGCGTCAGACAGTATATAGAGACACCCATGTCTCGGGTTGACACCTCACCCGTTCATTCCACTCCATCTTTTTCCCCTTTCACGCTCGTTAGATGGCTGGCACTCCTATTCACACACTGAGAGACCTCCTCATCCCGAACAATCAAAAGACACGTTGTTTTCTCTGCAGACTCGATGAAACAGGACAAAGCGGCACCCCAAAAACCTCTTCTTTCTCCCCCCGCTGTATTCCCCCAAGCAACTTCCACTGGAGGGTAGAAGTCGCTCGGGGAGGTACAGCTGGGGGGAGAAAGAATGTTTCACGGTGTGGCGCTGTCCTTCTGCATTATCGAAATCGTAGAGAAAACAACATTTATTATTATTATTTAATAATAAGAAGCAATCTCGATCGTTTGGGATGAGGAGGTCTCTCATCGTGTGAATAGTAGCGCCAGACATCTAACAAACATGAAAGGGGTGTATGTTTTTTTTTGGAAAGTGCTATATTTAGTTGTAAACTAACCCCTAAATATGTGCTAATTAGTGAGTGAAGCATCGTTATATCTGGCCATTCTTGGGTGTTGTTCGGCCAGAATCCTTTCGCAGCTTGCCAAGCCAAACAATGAAGTGGCCCACCGCGAGGTTTGAACTCGCAGCCTTAAGATCTCTGGGGACACGTGATTGCCACTGCCGTGGAAGTCTTACGCTCTATCCGATTGAGCTAGGCGGGCATGAAAGGGGTGTAGTACTGCCCGGCCCCAAATGGGGAAATGCATTCACGCGCTCGTCTTTGGTTATCTTCGTGCTTCATCATGTTCCTATTCACCTGGTTCGCCTTCGTACTCGAGTTCCCAATAATTGATAATCTTGTGACATGGGCGAGTCCGCACCAGCAACCGCTCCTCACTTGCTTTTATAGTCACGCCTTTCCGATTCTGGTTGTGCTGATGTGCTGAGAACGAGAGCAGACTACAGTTCCCGTTCACGATTGGAAAGCGCAGGCATAGGCATGACGGAATCCCGAGTCGGGTCCGAGTCTGTGCATGTGTGCAAGCGCACAGCAATTTTTTTCCCTTTCCTCTTCGTGGCCCTTTTCTTTTATTCTTGAAGGGCTAATTCAGGATAATACTTAGAGGTACTATATGTCTACGGCGGCCATTCTTTTTACGAGTACCTCATCTGATACAGCTATAGCCTCCGCAATGAGCACCTATGTGACCCTCGAGATGGCGTGGTGTGCAATTCTGGGTTTGGAACACTTGCGGAGAGAATTAAGGTCATCATACCTTACAGTGCGTTGGAGGGTTCAAAGGAAGCCTTGGGTGTGTATAGCCATTGTCTTTGCAGCTGCCAAGCCTTGGATGGATGTTACCGATGTTACTGTGTCCAGGTAGCTGCGACGGATAATTGAGAACCGCCCTGAAGCACGAAGAGGGGGAGCCGAGATGGGGTAATCTTTGAGTTGAGTGCATGAACGTGTCTGCTGGCGCCTAATTTCTCCCATCCGATTTGCGGCATACGCCAACTGCTGCCAGCCCTTGTTGGCACTTGATGGTGTGAATGTGGTATCGGTAGTAACAGATAGGACGGGGAAC
>WNFQ01012293.1_pt1 | contig 15673 bp, 15 predicted proteins | sample 5400171 | NCBI WGS metagenome assembly WNFQ01 (sample SAMN13153356, study PRJNA577476) | soil metagenome | isolation source: 20 cm soil under Madrone tree | place: USA:California | collected 2016-06-14 | reverse complement strand
CGGCATGGTTGTTTTCAAATATTGTTTGCAAACGGCAAGAACGATGCGTTTCCGTTGTGCATGGCGCGTCCGGCTGCGACGATCGGGCTCTACTCCACCTGCTTTCGCCGGTGTCACCGAGCCCCGTAGATCCCGAAAGCGGGATGCCGGGTCTCGGCCATTCGGTAACGATCCCTCACGCAAGACAGAATGCACCGCTCGCCGGGGGCAGTCGGTCCCGCGTCCCTGTCACTCGCTTGCGAGTGACAGGCGCCATGCTGACGCTCCTGCGGCTGCCCTTTTAACCGGTCTCGCGGTTCGCGAGTGGCCTCCGCTGAGGCTCCGGCTCATACGCTCTTTTTCTTGTCAGCCTCTCGCCGCGCTGCGCGCGTCGCAGCGGGTCGGCTGAATTCATTTCATTAAGCTCGGGGTCTGCGACCCCCTGGCCGTCAAGGCCACGGCAAGCGACGCGGGGCGTATCCCCGTTCTTCCGCGCAAGAGCTTGTGCAGAACGGGTGATCCCCCTCGCCCAGCGTCGGCCTGTGACGGCCCAGCCCCCGCTCATTGCCGCGTGGCTAGTCGGGTTCATGCGAACCCGTAAGTCATGGAAGGAACAGGCAATGAAAACAGATATTTATCAACGCATCACCGATCAGATCGTTTGCGAACTTGAGAAAGGCGTCAGGCCGTGGCTCAAGCCATGGGATGCCGAGCATGCTGCCGGGCGCATCACACGACCGCTGCGCGGCAACGGAATTCCCTACAACGGCATCAATGTCCTGATGCTGTGGTCGGCGGCAACGGAAAAAGGTTACGCCGCGCCCATCTGGATGACGTTCAAACAGGCGAGCGAGCTAAAGGCCAATGTCCGCAAAGGCGAGCATGGCAGCCTTGTTGTGTACGCCGACAAGATCATCCGCACCGAAGCCGACGCCGCGACCGGCGAGGAAGCCGAACGCGCCATCCCCTTCATGAAGGGCTACACCGTTTTCAATGTCGAGCAGATCGACGGATTGCCCGAACAGTACTACGCCAAGCCCGAACCACGCATTGACTCGGTACAGCGCAACGAACGCGCCGAGGAGTTTTTCGCGGCGACAGGCGCGAATGTCGTTCATGGCGGCAGCAAAGCTTGCTATGTCCCGCGCACCGATAACATCCATATGCCGTGCATCGATTTTTTCCGCGACGCCGAAAGCTATTACGCCACGCTGGCGCATGAGACAACGCATTGGACCCGGCACTCTTCGCGCCTCGCCCGCGATTTCGGTCGCAAGCGCTTTGGCGACGAAGGTTACGCCATGGAAGAGCTTGTCGCCGAACTCGGTTCCGCGTTTCTGTCCGCCGATCTCGATTTGACGCCGGACGTGCGCGAGGATCACGCTTCCTATATCGCGTCATGGATCAAGGTTTTGAAAGACGACAAACGCGCGATCTTCACCGCCGCATCTCACGCGCAGCGCGCGGCTGATTTTCTGCACGGCTTGCAACCTTCATCATCTCGCGCCGACGCGGCGTGATACATTTCAATTCGCGCGTAAGAGCTGCGCGGTTGATTTATGCAAATTCAAATGTCGAGTTTACCAGCCCAAGAAATCTATTTTGGTAAGCACAGAACCACCGCGCCCCTGATCGGCCGGACGCGCGGGCGTTGTGCCTGCTGCTTCCACCCCGTAAATCGTGCCGCCGACCGTGAGATTGTCGGGCAGTTTGGTGGTGCCGGTGCGGCGCAGATCGTGATCGCCGTCTGTATCAATCTCTATTCCACCAACCTTCGCCATGAACTCCTCCCCAATTTTTTTGTTTCTTAAAGGGGACGCTACCAAGCAGAGATACTCTCCGGAAATAAAAAATAACGCGCCAATTCGCGCGCGGAGTGAAGATGCCGCCCCGAGGCGTTTCCCTCCTTTCGCTCGAATCGCGTTCGCGTCCGTTGCCAAAAACACCCGGTTTCATTGAGCGAATTGCATCGTCATTGACGGCGCTATTCGCTTTGGCATGCTTGAGCCGAAGGCAGAGAAAGCCTGCCTTCGGGGTGTAGTTACCTCTCTATCAACGTATGTGGCGTCACGTAACGATGCTGCCTTTCGTCCCACTAGGGCCGGGAGGCGGCGGCGAGGTCAATGTGCAAGCATTGGGCTCGGATGTCCAAGCCTCACGGCTAAAGGCCGTCGCAATCGTTTGATAGCGATTAACTAACTCCCGTGCCACCAGAGGGCGGTTCCTCTGGAGACCTCTTTCCGAAGCTTTCCGGAAGCGAGTTCTCGTGAAGCGTTGCGTTTCTTTCTTTCTGATTTTCGAAATTGTTTGCGTTGTGCATCTGGCTGCCGCTGCCGATACGCAACAGGCGGTGCCGCCAAACAATCCTGCCATTCTCACGAAACCTTTTAACGGCTCTATAGCCTGCAATCGCGGCACTTATAATTTTACGGCCCACGAATGGGAAACGCACAAGGACACCTTGGCGCGGGCGGGAGCACCGATCCCTTGTCCTTCCAATAAAGATCGGATTGAGACCCAGCCGAGCACCGTTTCTCCCAAGCGTGCTCCATGAGAACGCGGCTTGTCCTTGCGTTGCTACTTGTGACACTCGCGCAACCAGCGTTTGCCGCATGCGTCAGCCCCGGCGGAAACGAAGGCGATATCGTTTATAGTTCTGTCACCCACATCATGGCCTATTGCAACGCCTCGGGCTGGATCAGCATGGGGCAGAATACCGCCGTCAGCTTCGGCACATTGACCACCGGCGATTTGTGCTCGGCGACCAGCGGCACGGCGATATCATGCTCCAGCACATTGTCGGGCGACGTGACCAGCGCGGGCGGCACCGCGACGGCGACGACGGTGGCAAAGATCAATGGCGTTGCGCTGGGTGTGACCACGGCGACGGCCGGAAACCTTTTGATCGGCTCCGGCTCGCAGTGGGTGTCGAATGCCATGTCGGGCGATGTGACCATCGGCGCGTCCGGTGCGGCGACGGTTGGTAGGATACAAGGGACGACTGTCAGCGGCGTCACCGGCACCGGCAATCTGGTGTTCTCCGCCTCGCCGACCTTAACGGGTACGGTGACGGGAGCGGCCTCGAACTGGAGCGCCAATGTCGGGATTGGGACGACGGCGCCCCATCGTTCATTGGAAATCGCTAACACGATCGAGGCCGATATCCTCTTTAACTACACGGCGGGTCTCGCAAACTCGCGTATCTGGCGCATATTCGCGAGCGGCACATCCGGAAGCGCCGCCAACCTCACCTTCGATCTGCTCAACGACGCGACATCTGCGGTTACCGTTTCGGCGATGACCATCCTTGGTGCGAATGGCAATGTCGGAATCGGGACGACGGCGCCTAGCCAAAAATTGAGCGTGGCAGGAACCATAGAATCCACTTCGGGGGGCGTGAAGTTTCCCGATGGCACCACGCAAACCAGCGCTTCCTCGGGAATCCCTTCGGGTTTGATTGCCGCCTTCGCGACGACAAGCTGCCCAACTGGATGGACAGAGTATACTCCAGCACGCGGGCGTTTCCTGCGCGGCATCGACAATGGCGCTGGCAATGATCCTAATGGCACACGTGCGGCGGGCAACCAACAGGCCGACGCGCTACAAGAAATGAGTGGTAGCTTCAAAGTGAGAGGGGTTTCAGGGGGTATTGATACGGCAAGCGGCGTATTTACAACTACGGCCGTTAACGGCTCATTCCCAGGTCCCGTGGCTAGCGACTCTGGAGGAGGATTCGGGACTTTTGACGCATCTCTCGTTGCTCGCACCTCCACCGAAACCCGCCCGAAGAATGTGGCGGTGACTTTTTGCCAGAAGAGTTGAGCGTTCGTCTAACCGAAGACGCGTTTATTTATTGTTGGGGCTCACCACCCAGATCGCTGACAGCGCGCCTCGATGCGCTTGAAGCCGCACGGCACCAGGCGGCATAGGCCGGAAGTGACTTCCCGCCGGTATCCGTCGTTTCTCGTAGCGGGAACCAACTCACGAACAATTTAATAAAGTTCCCTCGCGCGCCTAACCCGCGCCGGGTGTTGTCAGGCAGGGCGCCGCCGGAATGTTTGACAATTGCTAAACATTCCGGCGGCACCGATCCCAAGGAACGCGTAGGCTCAGGCGGATAACGCGGAGCACGACGATGCGCCAGCAAACGCAGCACGAAATCTGGAATCCATTCTGCGAACGCGTTGACGGGCTGTCGGCTTCCGAGCGCGCCGACATGGAGATCAACCGGGCCTGGGCCTATTATGCCAGGGGCGGCGGCGGCGATCCCTCGCACTTCGATCCAATGACCCACACCCGGATGCTTGAACGCCAGCGTGAGCGCTGAGGCATGAGACTGTTGCAAAACATTGCCAAGGTTTGCGCTACGCGGGATTGACGAAGGTCACTACACTGGCGAGGCCATGCGAAGGCCCGTCCGCCTCTCTCGCCCGCCAAGGGCGCAACGCGTTCCGCGCCAGTTGCGCCGCGTCGAGCCCGCGCGACGGATTGTTCGATCAAGACCGTCTCTGCGAAGGCGAGGGTTTGTCGAGCCGATAGTCCCGGTCTTGCCGCAGGGCGAACTCACGTCCGACGCCTTTGTCGATTACAGGCGGACACTCACACCGGAAGGCGGCATCCACATCACCTTCAAGGATATCGATCGGCGCTGGCGCCACACCATCTGGCGGGTGTTCGCCTGGAGCGCCGCGACCGGCTTCGACGCCTGGCTGATCAACCACTATTCGCCCGTGCTGACCGGCTGGCTTAACGTCGCCTGCCTGTTGCTGGCGGCGATCGTCAACTGGCTGATCGTCCGCAAGCCAGTCGAAATCCATCGCTCGATCGAGATCAGGCCGGATTGCCTGATTATCGAAGGCACCGACGTGTTCTGGCTGCGGTTGATTGAAGGCAACTGGCCGGCCTTCCAGGCCGACAAGAAAGACAAGGACACTCAGATCCTCTGCGGCATCTACGGCACGCCACCCATGTGCATGATGCGATGACCAAGCTGTGGGGCGAGTCCGGCCTCGGCCCCGACGCCGGAGGTCCGTCATGGCCCATCGGACATGGAGGCTACCGGCAGGTTTACTGACGGCTTGGGAGCAGCAGCCTTCCATTGCCGCTGGCCGCGCCGCAGCGCCGTAGCTGTTCGCGGATCGCGGCCACATCCTCATGGCCGAGCCGCAACGCCGCCGCCGGCGGCAAGCCCTCCATCAGCAACAATTGGCTGAAGCGCTGGCGCGAGAACGCCGTGCGCAATTCAAAGGGCGCGATCAGCTTTTCCAGCCGCCCGGCGATATAGCCCAGCGTCGACTGGTCGCCATTGGCAAAGCACTGCACCAGCCCCGCATTGCCGAGAAAGGTTTCCCAGGAGTTTTGATAGTAGCGCTGAAGCTGGGTGGTATCCTGCAAGATCGCCCACAGCTTGACGCCAAAGCCCGGAAAGTACGCCGCCGCCCTCTCCATGATTTCCATATGGCCGAGGGTGGCGAATTCTTCCATCATGAACAGGATGGGCGGACGGTCGCGCGGATAGGTGCCCAATTGTTCGAGCACGGTGCAGGCCATCTGCACGATCAGCCGTAACCAGCGAAAATGGCTTTCCATGCGGCCGACCGGCAGACACAGGTAGATCGTGGTCGGCCGGTCGCTGCGCAAGGCCGCGAGCTTGAAGCTCGACTGCCGGGAAATCCGTCGCAGCGGCAGGCTGTCGAGAAAGCCGGTCTGCGTCGCCGCCGTCGAGAAGAAACCGCCGCGCTCGGTATGCGGCGTGCCGAGAAAGCGATTGCCGATCGCCATCAGAATGCCGCCGAAGCGGCCTTCCTTGCGCGCCATCGCCCGCAGCAGGGTTTCCACACCAAAGCGGTTCTCGTCGTAAAACTTCTCGTCGCGCGGATCGCCCTTCGCCTGTTCGGTGCGCATCCGCAGAGCTTGCAAAAGCGGCGGATAGGTGAGGGTGAGGAGTTCACGCACGGTTACAAGGTTACGCTCCTTGGGTTCGAGGGTCAGTGTCAGCAGAATAATTCCCGTCAACAACATCCTGGCGCTGTCAGTCCAATGCCGTGAACGTGCATCGCCATCATCGATGATCAAGGCCTGCGTGAGCGCCATGACGTCGTCGATGATCGTGTCGCTCTTAGGGTCCAGTTCCTCAAGCGCATTAAAAGCCGCGCTCGCCTCGTCCGACTGGCCGAACGGGTCAAGCACATAGACATCATGGCCGAGCGCGCGCCGGAAGGATGCCGTGCGCGCGAGTTCGCCCTTGGGATCAAGCACCAGCATCGAGCCGGGATAGAGGTAGAGGTTGGGCTCCAGCACGGTCGACGTCTTGCCGGCGCGCGCGCCCGCAATCGTCACCATCGGCCGGTCGTCGAGGTGACCGATAAAGCGCCCGGCGAATTTGCCGAGAATGATCTGCCCCGGCACGAAAATGTGTTGGGCCAGCTCATGCGGCGACATCCAGGCATTGATCCGCCGCCGGTCGGCCTCAAGGCGCGGTACCAGCACGTCGCGCGGCAGCGCCTTTTCGTAAAGCTCGCGGCTGGCGTGATCGAGCGCCGTCAAACCAAGTTGCGGCCGCAGGATCGACGACGACCTCGGCGCCGCCCATTTCTGCCGCTCGGTTTTGAACCAGTCCATCCGCGCCTCGCATCATCGTGGCCGATGCGCATCACTAGCAAGCGCAGGCGATCATCGCAGTCGCAATGGCTGGCAAACATTGGCAACGCGCGATGGCTGGCGAGCGTAACACTTCGCGTTCTCTGGAAACCTTCGGGACGAGTTGCGCGAAGTGCTGGCAATGATCCCCGCCGTTGAAACAACATGGTGCACCTCGTGAGGGGCATCGTGCGTCCGTCGCGGCCTTGGGCGTCAAGGCGCTTCCACCCCGAACGCAAGAAAATTTCCGAAGGCGGCAATTTTCCTGCGTTCCGGGTCCCTGCGAAGCGACCTTGACGCAGGCCGCAGCCGTCCGCGCCGAAGCCCCACGAGGTGCACAACGCACGTCTTTCAACAGGAGGAAACCATGCCCGTTCTTACGCTCGAAGCCATCCGTCAGAATCCGTGGAACGTTCTCACCCACGACTTGCCCGCCGAGCCCTCGCGGCTGTTGCTCAACGTCGCGCAGCTCGCCGCCGCAACCTGCCGCCAGATCGAATCCGACGTGTTCTCCACAGCCTGCGATGAGGCACCCGATTCCCCGCTCGACGCCAACGCCCGCGACATCGCCGAGCGTTTCTTCAAGGCCAACCGGAAGATCGGAGAAATTTGCTGCCTGCTGGAAGAAATCTTTGGTGTTGTCGCCGAGGACTACTTGTTGCCGAGGAATTCGACGTGAGGCGTGGCAATGTTTGAGAAATACCAAGGGTTACGATGGAGGTGAAAGAGGGGAAAGAATAAATTGGCGGAGAGGGTAGCGAGATGTGTTTTGCCTAGGGGCAAAACGTCTCGTCAGGGGCCGGAGAGTGGATGGCCCCCGAACCCCAGGACGCATGCGCTCTGCCAAGGAAATCGAACATGGGCCGGCCAAGGAAAACAACGGAGCCCCGAGACAAGCAGCTCAACCTAAGCCTCACAATTGTGGAGTATGAGAGTCTGCGTCAACGCGCTCAGGCACTCGGTATGCGTCCGGCTCATTTCGGACGCGCGTTGGTTCTCAATTCCAACAATGCGCATGTTGTCAACGGTCGGACCGCGAGCAATATCGAGAAACTGAATTATTCGGCGCTCGTTCGTTTGGGAAACAACCTGAATCAAATGATGCGCCATTTACATCAGACTGGCGATCCCTTGCCGGCCGATCTTGAGCCCCTGCTCACCGATATTCGCCGAATTATTGCGCGAGGGTGCGGCGATGATCGTTAAAATCGGAAAAGGCGGAAAATCATTCAAAGGACTTTCCGAATATCTCACGCACGATCCCAAGGTGAACACCGATGAACGCGTGGCCTGGACCCACACGCATAATCTCGCCAATGACCATGTTCCGTCCGCCGTCGATGAAATGTACTGGACCGCCCGCAACGCCGAACTGCTCAAGCAGGAAGCGGGCATTCGCGCCGGTGGCCGCGCGACGGAAGAGCCGGTCAAGGAAGTAAGCCTCAACTGGGCGCCAGAAGACAGGCCAACGCGCGAGCATATGATCGAGACTTCCGAGGAGTTTCTGCGCCACATGAACTGGCAGGAGCATCAGACCGTGATGGTCGCGCATAACGACCGGGCCTATGCCCATGTCCATCTGATGATCAATGTCGTGCACCCGGAAACCGGCCTTCATCTGGACGACGGCTTTGAGCGCCGGCGCGCGCAGGCATGGGCGCTCGAATATGAACGGGAGCAAGGCCGAATTTATTGCGAGCAGCGGCTCAAAAATCCCGAGGAGCGGGAGGATGCGCCGCCCCGGAATATCTGGATGGCCTTTCAGAAAAATGAAAAGGAATTTCAGCGCGCGGAGAAAATTTTATCCGAAAATCAGGAAATTCGCGTCGACGAATTAAAAAATCATAGAAATTCCGAATGGATTATTCTGAAGGAAATTCAGCAGGCTGAGCGAAAAGATTTTTTCGCCGAGGGAAAATCTGAATTTTCCAGTCTGCGATCCTCGATTTATCGGGAAGTGCGCGAGGAATTTCGCGAGCGTTGGTCCGATTATTACAAGGCCGAGAAAAACGGTACCGAGGCCGACCGGGAAATCCTCGCCAACGTAAAAAGTCAGTTGATTGCCGATCAGAAGGCCGTCCTTGAACCGCGGCGGGATGCCGCCTGCCAGGAACTGCGGGAATCCCGCGACGAACGCTATCGTGACATTCTCAGCGATCAGCGCGAGGCCCGTGCCGAGTTGCGCTGGCGCCAGGAGGCCGGGCTCGACAACGCGCCATTCTTCAATGAAATGGCCGGGAGCAAGGACGCCGCCAAGGAGACGGCGGCCGGCTTCCGCGAAGCGGCTTTTGAGACAACCGCGTCCCACCGGGTCGATGAGCCGGATGTCCGCGAGGGTGCGTTCACCGCAAAGGGCGACGAGCCCGTCGTAAATGCGGGCCGGGACGTTGATATCGATATCGGCGGCCGGCTTGGCTCCGGCGTGGGTTCCTTCCTGGGCGTATTGTTCACTGACCTGACGAACCTGGGCTCGGCACGACCTGAACCGGTTTCACGTGAGGAGCGCGCGGATGCCTTCCGCGAGGCGGCCGAGAACACGCTCAAGCAGCATCAGCACCACGAAAAAGAGGAGGACGACGCGCGCTGGCGCGAGCGACAGCGGGCCTACGGAGAATGACCATGGGACCGGGCCAGCCACGCTCGCGTCCCCAGCACCTTCGGCAAACGAAAATGACGGGCCTGATGAAGTCCGGCCATCGCTACCGATCCAGATTCACCTCGCGCAGATTGAGGTAACGCGTTCCGGCATGCCGTCCGCTGGATTGGAGCCGGACGAAGACAGCAACGGCGCGGACGCCGAGATCGAGGCGATCTTTCGGCGCAAGATCGTGGGGCTGCGCGCTCGCGTTTGCCTTGCAGGCGTTGCGTGAGAAGAAGGCCACCGCGCGGCATGCGCGCTACGTGCTCTGGCGGCAGTCGCGCCTGCCGCCTCCGCTGAATCCTTCGCCTTAAAGCGGGCGGCTCGGCATTATCTCATTGGCTTGCGGAAACGTCGGGCAACCGGATCGCGCGGCAGTCGTCGGCAAAATCATGGAATGTGACACATTTGAGTGCGCCGTTTTCGATCACGGCCATGATCCAGCCGGTATCCGATCCTCTCCTATGCCGGTCAGTATAGGTGTAGTAGCCCTTGATCTGGATTTTCGATCCGTCCGGCGATCGGTTCACCGCCGAGTCAGCGCTCATGCTGCCGACATTATATTGATTGAAGCTCCAGCTCTTCGAATCGATCGCCACGACCGTGTCGAGAAATTTGGCGAAGCTCGCGAGCCGGTCACCGGTGATGAGGCCGACCACCGGCTTGTCCAACCCAGCTTTGCTGATTGCCTCGCGGATCGGCGTCGTCTGTCTGGCGCCCAGCGTACTTTCGAGGTTGTCGATCCGCGCGATGGCGGCGGCGTCTATTCCGTTGGCGATGACCACCATGTCCTGGCAGTCGCCTTCGGCGATGCCCGGCATCGCGCAATCGAAGACCGCGGCCGTTTTGACTGCTTGCTGGATATGCGTCGCCTGATAGGAACAGACCGCGCCGTTCGAAAGCGAGATGGTCAGAATACGATAATCGTCGATATAGGTGTTGGCGTTCATCTCGTCATCGACGATGAAGCTCCAGTCGCCGATTTTGAAGCTCACCTGGTTGAGATGGTATTTGGTGTTATTGTGAACATTCACCATTAGCGCGCAGCTCGTCGCATGCCCGTTCTCGAATCCGCCGGGCACCGCGTCCTTGAAGACGATGTTGATCTTTCCTGGAACATAGCGGAATGCGCCATCGGACGACCCGACCGCGCTTGCGGCGGCTCCGGTATTTTGCATGGCCGCCAGTTCCTTCTTGGCGTCCTCGTCGCCTCCGGCAGCCGCCTTGCCGAGCCATTTTACCGCTTCGGTTGGATTTTTCGGCGTACCGTCCCCGTCGAGATATTGCATGGCCAGATTGTATTGGGCAGTCGAATCTCCTGCGTCTGCCGCCTTGCGGTACCATTCCATCGATTTTTGATAGTCCTGCGGCACGCCCCAGCCATTTGCATAAAGGTAGCCGATATTGGTTTGAGCATCTGAGTTGCCTTGCGCGGCAGCTTTCCGAAACCAGCCGAGAGCCTTGGCGTAATCCTTGTCGACACCAAACCCGTTGGCAAGCATGAGTCCCATGGCGAACTGAGCGCCAGCCTCACCGCGATCCGCCGCGCGCGAAAAGAACCTCAAAGCATCCGCGTATTTTTTATTGTTGTAGGCCTCATATCCGGCCTTCACATCGTCGCTCGGCGCCGTTTCCGATCTGCGTTCATCGGCTGCCCAAGAGAGAAGGCGCTTGAGGTCGATCTTTCCCGACTGAATGTCGGCATATAAGACTATTCCAGCAATCGCTAGAATAATGAGTCCCCAATATTCGATGTGTATGCCGTACAGCGAATGCCGGTTCTTCAGGATGACGTGTTCCTGGGTGGCCGGATCGAACAGCCGCCGGTCATTCGTGCTGCTGTTGACCCATCTCCCGAACAGAAGGCACGAGGCCGCCCAGATCGAGAGAATGACAAGGGGTGTCGCCGTGCGGTCGATCCAGTGATTGACCTCGGCCCCTATGCCGATCCCCGCCGCGGCTACCCCGAAGACAAAGACCAGCAGCCCCCAACCCGCATAAAAGATAAAAAACACCTCAGCCTCCATCAGCAATAGGGATGACGTTCGTCAGGCGCGGGAATGTGCTGGCGGGTCCGCGATGCGCTGCCGCGCCTTGCCGGAAGCGATCGCAGCTTGATTTTATTTGAAGGTGGTCGCCGGCGCGGGCTAACCGACGCGGCCGGCGACCGATGTCATTTCACCGCCTGCTCGGTCCTTTCGGCGATGGTCCAGGCGCCGTTCGCGAAATCCAGCAACAGCTTCCACCGGAAGGTCTTGTCGTTTCCGCGCTGGCGAATGTTGACCGAGGAGACGTAGTTGTTTTCGTACCGTGTCTTATCCCGAATGGAAAAGACCCACGCTGCGTCCAAATCCTTGTTCTGTGTTTCCTTGAGCCTTGCGGCGCGATCGGCGAGCAGTTCGGCTTTCATCTTGTCGAGGCAAGGCTGTCGGTCCTTGGGAGCGTTTAAGCTGCAAGCCAATGACAGCGATACCGCCGCCTTGGACTTGGCTTGAAAGATGCTGAAAGGATTATCCGTCGACTGTTTGTCGACTCCGGCATATTCCGCTTTAATGCTTTCGATCGTATCGTGCCTTAAGCGATCCTTGACCGCCTGGATGATTTCGTCGTCGGACGGGCCGCGCATGATATTCTGAAAAATTTGCAGATTTTGCTGCGCTTGCGCATCGCCCTGTGCTGCCGCCTTTTGGCTCCACTCGATTGCCTTGCCAAGGTCTTGAGTTACACCTCTGCCGTTCGCATACATAAATCCAAGCTTGGATTGGGCGTCCGCCAAGCCTTGCTCAGCGGACTTGCTAAGCCAGAGCAGAGCCTGTGCGTAGTCCTGCTTAACGCCGTATTCGCCGTTCAGATACATAGTGCCCAAAAGCCCCTGCGCGGCGGCGTGATTTTGGTCGGCCGCTTTACGAAGCCAGATTAGTGCTCGCGGGTAATCCTGCTTCGTGCCTTCGCCCTTCGCATACATGACACTGAGATTGGCCTGGGCTACGGCATCGCCTTGCTGGGCGGCCTTGCCAAGCCAAATCAGGGCCTGCGCGTGATCTTGCCTTGCACCATCGCCATCTCGATACATCAAGCCCAGCATTGTTTGCGCGCGACCATCACCCTGATCGGCCGCCTGGCGAAGCGAGATCAGGGCTTGGGAGAAGTCCTTTCGCTGGAAAGCCTCAAACCCTTTTCGGAAAGCATCGTCTGCCGAAGGCGTTGAAGTCGCCGCAGGCGCATTATTTTGGGCGGAAGTGTCCTTGGGACCAACGCCGGTCGCGAGGATCACGACGAACGGAATGGCCCACAAACGTCGCAAATAGATGACGCTATGGCTAAAGTTTGGCGGCTTGGATTTGCGTATTGGATGCTTGGTTTTGATGTATTCGGTGCAACAGAATGGCCGATAGTGTTTCAAATAGGCCGAAAGACTCTTGAAACAAGCCAAAAAGCTTTGTACGAAAACGGGCTTACTTTTCTGCCGACTGCACGCTTTCTGCTGAACCATGGGGGTTTTCTCGTGCTGAAACACTATCGGCCATTTGTTTCCAGCCGAGGTGGCTATGCGCGAGCATGCCCTAGCCGGGATGAGCCTGTACGGATCAACCGGCAGCCGTAAGTATCTCAACTCCGCCGAACGTCGGCGCTTCATTCAGGCGGCACGTCGTGCGCCTCTGGAAATACAGCTCTTTTGCCTCGTCCTGACTCTGAGTGGCGGCCGGATTTCCGAAATTCTGGCGTTGACGCCGGCCGCGATCGATATCGACAGCGGCGTCGCGAACATCATGACTCTAAAGCGCCGCAAGCGCGGCATCGTCCGGCAAGTCCCCTTGCCGCGCAACCTGCTCAGCGCCCTCAATCGCGCCTTTCATCTGCGACGAAGCCAAGGCGATCCAGATTCTGCCTATCGGCGGATCTGGAAATGGAGCCGCACGACCGCATGGCGGCGCGTCAAAGAAGTCATGGCGTCAGCGCATATCACCGGCCTGCCAGCCATGCCGAAAGGCTTACGTCACGGGTTCGGCGTGAACGCATTTCAGTCTCTTGTCCCGCCGCATCTGGTCCAGCGCTGGCTTGGACACGCCTCGCTGCGGACGACAGCAATCTATGGCGATGTCATGGGTCCTGAAGAGCGGGCGTTTGCAGCAAGGATGTGGAAAGGCCAATGAAAGCAGAAGAAGCAGGCGTGTCACGCCCTCCGCAGCCCAAAGGAACATTCCGAAGCCTTGTTTTCTTGGTGGCAGGAGACCTTTCCCCACAACCAAGAAAGTCGTGGATTAGCTGCAATTCATACTGCTTTTTTACATACCCAGATGTTTGGATAGCGCCGCGTTAATCCATTAAGAGGCGGCATGTTAAGGGAAATTAGGAAGTGCGAAGACGGGCACTCGGTCGATCTGACAACTGATGACAGCGGCAGAATCGTCCTAGTCGAATGCTGGTTCCTTGATGAGAAACCCAATCGATCCGATGGGCCGGCATTTGTTTTGCGGGACGAGAATACGGCCTTTATCACCTTAGAAGAATGGTGGCGGTCCGGAGTTGTTCACCGCCTGGATGGACCAGCAATCATCGAATATGATCCCATCAATGGAGCGCTAGTCGTTGAAACTTGGTATGCGAACGGAATGTTCTGCCGGTCTGACGGTCCTTGCGTCGTAGAGCGATGCCCCGAAACAGGCGCGGTACTCTATGAAGAATGGCGAGACAACGGCGTCGAGAGTCGGGCAGACGGGCCAGCGATCATATATCGTGACGAAAAGTCAAACATCCTTCGTGAAGAATGGTGGAAGGGTGGCAAGTCTATTAGCGTTCGCAATCTGGGACCAATTCCTCCTACTTATTCCCGCTCTTCGTCAAAAAATTTTGGTCGCCTCAACATTGTAGCATCATAGATGGCAGCTATAGTGACCGAAGGACTTGATCCATCCCTGCTTGCCAAGCAGGTGCGGGAATCAAGATGCATCACAGTAGTGACATTAGTGCATTTCAGTCGATCCTGGTCGATTTAGAGGCCAGGCAACGGCACATCGTTCGTCGAGCTGATAGACAACAGATTGCAGCCTATGACGATCCCCGCGGTGTCGACAATTGGATCAGGTTAACCAGGAGTCCGAGCTATACCTGCTTCGAAGATTGCAGGACTGCGTTATCTGCTCTCCTCGTTTCGCCGTTTTGGCGAGAATGCATCCGAAAACGCGATTACAAGTCCATCACCGATTTGGGAGTCGGCGGTGGCGAAAAGCTTTGCCTTATTCTCGAAGCCGCCAAGCAGCACGAAACACTTAGCGACATCCTGTTCGTCGATATTAGCCAACCCATGCTCAAGGCCGCTTTTGAAAACATCACAAGCCACGGGTGGCACACCGCCGCGCCTCAGTCACTGAAGGCAGTGCGACTTGATTTTTCCGGAAGAAAGATGATCAAGCTCCGTCGAGACCGACGCCTTCCGGTATATGATTCCGGCAACCATATATTCTTTCTGCTTGGCAGCACCCTTGCGAATTACGAGGAACGGCACCTTCTCGATGGGTTCCGTCTGCTAATGCGGCCTGGCGATATTCTTGTCGTCGGCGTTGAGTTCTGGAAGCTGGACAGTGGCGACATTCAACAAGAGGGGGCGTTACTCAAACCCTACGAGAGCGATGCCTATAAGATGTTTTGGGCAGAACATTATGGCCTGGAGGACGTGCCCCGCTGCGCAGACTTTGTTGAAGTTACGTTGGAAGAGGGAGAGGACCTCAGTTCAATCAAACAGTCGAAAACGATTGTCACAAGCATCGTTGCCGATAACGCAAAAAGGCGGTGCACGAAATCAACCCGATACGACGAGCGGCAGTTAATCGCGTTTTTCGAGGAAAGCTATTTCAGGCACGCTCATAGCGTGAAGTCGCCTCGGAATGGGTTTTATCAACATTTGATCTTCGAGAAGGTCTAAGCGCCAGCCTACGTCAGATTACCAAACATTCCCGCTGAAAAGCCGCGCCACGGCAATTATCCTGCGGAGAGGAGATCGCCATGGCGCTTGAGACTCGTAGCATTCCAAGACAGATCGTCTATCTCACGCTGGCTCTGATCGGTCTCGCGGTCCTTCTTGGATTTTTTGCCCAGTACCGTTGGTAACCGCGGGCGGATATTTGCGCGGGCGGCCGCGCTTGCGTTTGACCGGCTGTTCAGACGGGAAATTGTCGTTCACGGGTGTGTTCGTCGCGCCGTTGACGTTGTCGTTCGCTGGCCCTTTGGTCCGCGCGAGGCGTGCGCGGGCGGCATCATTTTCAAGTTCGCTTTCCATTTCATCGGCAACGCGGCTGATCTCGACGTAGTATTCACGCGCAACGATGGTCGAATAAACCGTCGGATTGAAACCGAACAGCTTGGCGAAGATAGCCGCCAATTCGATGCTCACAGCGACGGCTTCGAACACGACAACAA
>WNFQ01007384.1_pt1 | contig 15675 bp, 13 predicted proteins | sample 5400171 | NCBI WGS metagenome assembly WNFQ01 (sample SAMN13153356, study PRJNA577476) | soil metagenome | isolation source: 20 cm soil under Madrone tree | place: USA:California | collected 2016-06-14 | reverse complement strand
TTGGCGCGGGCGCGCTGGTGGCCGTTGTTGCCTCGCTCGGCTCTCGAGTCGTCGTGGCGGACACCCTGTCAGGCAGCAGTGGTTCCAGCAGCTCGAGCAGCAGTAGTTCGAGCAGCGGATACGGCCCGGACTGCAGTGGCGCAGCGGCGTCGCTCGGCGTCATTTGGCCGCCGAACCACACGATGGTGACAGAGAGCATCGTAGGCGTGACGGACGCCTACGGTCTCCCGACAACCATCACGGTCACGGGCATTCAGCAGGACGAGACCGTCGAGGCAATCGGAAGCGGCAATACTGCCCCCGATGGCTCGGGCGTGGGCACCTCCACCGCCTACGTACGCGCCGAGCGCGCAGGTCCCGGAACCGGCCGCATCTACTTCATCTCATTTACCGCAACTGATACACAGGGCCTGCAGTGCAGCGGAATGGTGCAGGCAATTGTTCCTCACGACCAGGGCCAAGGATTCACCCCGGTAGACACCGGACAGCGCTACGATTCAACCGTCTTGGCTAATTGATTGCACAGAGTAAACTCAGCCTGCCGACCGCTGCGCCTTCCCGGCAGCGGTCCGCAGGTCGAGCCTCAGCGACAGTCCACGATGTGCTGCACGGTGTTGCGCCACTCGCATTGAGCGTGCGTCAAGGGACGGTGAAAGCTCAATGGCGAATAGAACGCGAAACTGACTAGTAACAACACTATAATTACCGCCAGCTTCGATTCTTGCCACGCGCGCAGTGCGCGCCATCTTTCCGCGGCCTCGGCCAAAACGAGGGGCACCAGGCAAAAGGCAAGGACCAACGCCAGGAAATAGTGGTACAGATACATGACGCGCATCGTTCCCAGATAGGCGTGTGCGGTCATGAACACCAAGTATTGCAACAGTAGCATGGCCATCAGTGCGCGGCGCTCTGGGTCGGACGACGGACACGGACGCCGCCACTGCAAGATCAGCAACCCGACTGTGGCAACTAGGGCGATGCCCGCCATCAACCATCCCCAAAGATTTCCGACCAGTTGCACGTACGCCGTATGCACACCATCCGAGTCCCACCGGTAATTGATGGTGCGGATATGCAGCGGCCACTCCATCGGTTGCGACCCATTCTGATCGTTCTTGGGTACACCCTTCAAGTCAGCCAACATGAAGCGTGTGTAGTCCTGCGCCGCGGCCAACACCACCATGGGAGAGAAACCCTTTGCACCCTCCAGGTACGCCCGGTAGGTATGCGACATGAAGGCTTCATCTTTTGCACCCGCGGGACTGCCCGGGGGCGGGAGATGAGGAGTGGCCGCAACGTGAATCGTCCACACGACCACAATGGCCAGTAGGCAGCCGGACGCTATCACCGTGCCATCGCGCAGGCCGGTCAAGAGCAGGCGCGCTCGCGGAGCGGAATGCCAGCCCATTCCGATACGGCGGAGAATCAGCATCAGGCCAAGCAGGGTCCACAGCACCGCATTCAGCTTAACCATGATGGCCAGCCCGCAGGCTGCGCCCAGAGCAAACTCCAGCCAGGGCGAGCTGCTCCGGCCACGGCGCGCACTCACAACGAAACACAGCAAAGCAACCAGCGCGAACGCAAGTTGGAACGCATCGAGATGGGCCGCTCGAAAATGCGCGATGAATGCATTTTCAAATACGTAGAGATTACTGAGCAACAGCGCCGCAAGCACGGAGCGCGTGAGAGTCAGCATTACAGCAAAAAAAACCACCGCTCCGATTACCGCAAACACTCCGGACATCAGCCGCACGCCCGCGAACGAGTAGTGCTCGGGCAGACGCCCGCCTCCAACCTGCTTGTCCCAGCCGATTGCACGCGTGTCAGTTCCGCGATTGGGATGGAGCAATGCATCACCGGCGGCGATCAGCATCAACCCGAGGGGCGGATGGGTTGCAAATTGCGCGGTCCCGTCCTCGTACCGCTGCGCCGCCGTCAGGTAGTACGTCTCATCCCACATTGGATGAGAGGGCTGGCCGAGCCCGACCAGGACCGAGCCCGACCAGGAAATTCATCGTGGCCAGCGCGACGACAAGCACGGCGGCGGGGAAGATGCCGAGCCGTTCGGGCAGGACGACGGCCCATCGCCGGTTAGCCCGCGTATGTAGTAGTTCGAAAGCGCGTTCCATGTAAACCGGCAGTCTGCCCTTGCCCGTCCCGCGGATCCGTGATCCAGGACGCGATCCAATGAGCGGGGCGACCTTCATCTTCGAAGTGACGAACCGCGGACGACACTCGTCCCGGCCGGTCGCGGACAACGCGATCTACCACCTGGTCCGCGCCGTCGATCGGATCAGCCGCTACGAGTTCCCGGTGCAGCTTGACGACGCCAGCCGCGGCTATTTCAGCCGCATGGCCAAGGTGGTTGGCGGCGAGACCGGCGCGGCGATGCGCGACATTGTCGCCGACCCCTCCAATGCGTCGGCCGACACCGTCCTCAGCCGGGACGCCAACTTCCACGCCATGCTGCGAAGGAGGGCTCGGCCAGCCTCCCTACATGATGCTATCGAACGGTGGCATAGCGGCGGTGGCGACGGCCAAGGCAAATCCGGTCGCCATGGTCGAGTCCGGCCCGGCCAGCGGCATCTTTGCGGCAGCGCATATCGGCGCACTGGTTGGCCAACGCAACCTGATTGCGCTCGATATCGGGGGAACAACCGCAAAGTGCGCGCTGATCGAGAACGGTGAGGTCAAAATAACGACGGAGTACTTTGTTGAGCGCACTCGCAAAACGCCAGGGTATCCGATTCAGACCCCGGTATCGGAAATTGTCGAGATTGGCAATGGCGGTGGCAGCATTGCGTGGGTCGACGCCGGCGGAAAGCTGCACGTGGGACCGCAGAGTGCGGGCGCGAAGCCAGGCCCCGTTGCCTATGGGCGTGGCGGGACGAAGCCAACGACGACCGACGCCAATCTATTGCTCGGGCGCATCGATCCCAATAGCTTCGCCGGTGGCGACCTGAAACCAGATTGGGCCGGTGTCGAGCGAGCTTTTGACGCGCTCGGAAAGAGCCTAGGCGTCTCAGCGATCGAAGCCGCGCGCGGCGTGGTTCGAATCGCCAACGCGAACATGACGAATGCGCTGCGGCTCGTCTCAACCAACAAGGGCTACGACCCACGAGATTTCGCGCTGATGGCCTTTGGTGGAGGCGGCCCAATGCATGCGGTCGCGCTAGCCGAGGAATTAAAGGTCCCCAAGGTCATCGTCCCCGTGAACTCAGCCGTATTCTCTGCGTGGGGAATGCTATTGACCGACCTGCGGCGAGACTATGTGCGGACACATCTTGTGGCCGTAACCCCCGCTACGGGCGATGCCATAGTGCGACAGTTTCGCGAGATGGAGGCAGAGGCGGCTGTCAACTTTACTCGGCGAGAGCCTTCGTGACCTACCAAGTCCGGTTGTCGGGATCGACCTCAAACGTAGTCTCATAGGGTATGTGAAACGTGCCATTTCGCATGCGGACACCTTTGGTGCCGTTAATTCGAAACATCATGATGGACTTGCCGATACAACCACGGTAACGGCTCTCGGCGGCAGTGCTGAAGGCGTCATGGTTGAACGGCCCATGATAGCCCGCGGGCTTAAACACTGTGAGCGGGCCGCCCTCGAACGCAGATCTGATTGTCTGCTTAATATTGGTGTGAAGGCCGGGGAAGGTCTTGCCGCCCACTTCCAACGAGAAGAATACTCGCGACACCATATGCTCGTCGTCGCTTCCAATTTCTTGGGAGTCCAGAATCAAATGCGAAAACTTAACGGTTGCTTGCATATACGGCTCCTGCGTGCCTCAATATTAGCTCGGCTGGGTTGGAGCGCTGATTAGGGCTCTAAGCACAGATACATTTCTATCACCAGCGGAAAGGCTCGGTGAATTTTTCAAATTTATCGGTGAAAAAGGAATTTCTGTCGCCGCCGTTCTGGCTGCTGTCGGTTGTGTGAAAACACTGCGGTGGATGAGATCGCTCGCTGACACATCCCGCGAGCATCCCTTGAGCGATCACCGACAACACCAGCAATCTGCGTAGTCGCGGACCTCTGTTGGCGATCTCTCTCATCGAACAACCTCGCGAGGATCTTGTGGTGGTGGCCACGGCGGGTTGTGGCGCGCTGAACCTACACTGACAGAATTGGGCGCCGGAATAAAGAATTTCCCATTGGCACGGACATTGCTTAGCTATTGCTATCGTCAATCCAGGAATCGCAGCCAATGTTCTCGCGTCGATCAATTGGACTCGTCCGGCACAGATCAAATCGCCATCCGCCCGCACCGGTCGGTCAGATTGCCGAGCTGCGCCAAGAGCCCGTGCTCGGCGCGCATCTTGCGGCCTCACGCCGCGGTTACACTCATCACGGCATCTACGTCGGTCGCGGAATGGTGGTGCATTACGCTGGTTTGTCCCGACTCTTGCGTTCAGGACCGGTCGAGGAAGTGACCATGGCTCAATTTTCCATGGGGTGGCCGGTAGGGATCGTTCGGGACCGTGAATCGACGTACTCACCTCAGGAGATCGTCCTACGTGCCCGGTCCCGGCTCGGTGAGAACAGGTATAGCGTCCTGAGGAACAATTGCGAGCATTTCTGCAACTGGTGCATAAGCGGCCGCAGTCGCAGCATTCAGGTTGAACGACCCGGGGCTATCACCTTGCACGTGCTCGTTGTGGCCGCCCATTGCGCCGGCCGACTGCCGTTCATGCTTGGATCCCTGCGCACATTGGTGAGCCGCGATGCGCTCGCGGGATGACGGGTTGATGTCATATCTAGGGCCGTGCGACCCGTGGGGGCGACCGCAGCGCAGTGCCGCCGGAACGGCGCGTCCGCATACCCGGCTACACTTTGCCTTCCCGCCATTCTTCAGTCATAGTTCCTAGTTCGGGTCGGTGCCCCAGGGCAGGCGCCGCTGTCGAAATCGCTTACACGCAGCGGAGCTTGCGGTGTCGGAACTGGATGGACTCAGATTACTTCGCCGAATCGAAGAAGGTGTCGCCGGTAAATTCGGCGAGGCCTTCTTCAAGCAAATCGTCCGAGACCTCTCTGGAGCGCTGAACGCGCACGCGGCGTTCGCGGGCCGGTTGAATGACGACCGGACCGGCAGCATGCTTGCCTTTTGGGTCAAGGATGCTTTCGAGAAGTGTTTGACCTATCCCCTGAAGGGGACGCCCTGCGAGTTTGTGTACAAAGGCGAGATTACGTCCTTTGCACGCGATATCGGCAAGGTTTTCCCAACGGACCGCGAATGGTTTGCACAGCTTGGTGTAAACAGCTATCTAGGTATTCCGATCAAAGGCGAGACCGGGGCTGTGGTTGGGCATCTTGCCGTGATGGATCAGCGCGAACGCGATTGGCACGATGCGGACCTCGATGTGCTGCGATTGTTTTCGATGCGTACGGCTGTGGAATTGGAACGCGCCAATTCCCATCGACAACTGGAGAGTAGCAACCAAGCGCTCGCGGACGCAAACGCTCGGCTAATGGCGGAGATCGAGCATCGAACGCAGGTGGAGAAGGAACTCGAAGCGGCGACGCAGGCAGCCGAGGCGGCCAATCACGCCAAGAGCGTGTTTATATCGCAGATGAGTCACGAGCTCCGAACGCCGCTCAACGGCATCTTGGGATATGCGCAGCTCATGCGGCGCGATACGGCGGTCGCGACCGCCGTCAAGCATGACGGCCTGCAGGTGATCGAGCGGTCGGGCGAGCATCTGCTGACGCTGGTCAACGATCTCCTTGACTTGGCGAAGATCGAAGCCGGCAAGCTCGAGCTCACGCCCACCGAGGTCGATCTACGCGACCTGTTGATGCACATCGGCGACCTGATCGGCGAGCGTGCTCGCCGTGCCCAATTGGAGTTCACCGTGGATGCGGGTTCCGCGCCCTCGGGGGTGTTCGCAGATGGCCGGGCCCTGCGGCAAATCTTGCTCAATCTGCTGGGGAACGCCGTCAAATTCACGCCGGCCGGCGGACGGGTTGATCTTCGCGTTCGCGCCGCGGCGCACGGTCAGGATCACTATCGCCTTGGCTTTCAAATCCAAGACTCGGGGATCGGAATTCCGGCCGATGAACTGAAGAACATATTCGAACCCTTTCATCGGGTTACCGGTGGTCGTGCCGCCGTCGAAGGAACCGGATTGGGTCTCACCATCACGCAGCGATTGGTGGCGGCGATGGGAGGGGTTCTCGAGGTCAGGAGCGGCGTCGGAATGGGGAGCACATTCGAATTCGAAATCGTGCTGCGCGTCGCGGCCGGCCCCGATACCTGTGAGTCCATGGTCGAGGTAGTCCGCGCCTATCGCGGCGAACGCAAGCGCGTGTTGCTGGTGGATGACGATCCCGTGAACCGCGAACTGCTGCGGGGCTTGTTGGTGGACTTGGGTTTCTTGGTGGGTGTGGCCGAAGACGGCGCGCGGGCGTTGCACGCCGTCGAGTCGTCACTGCCAGACCTTGTGATCACGGATTTATTGATGCCGAACATGAATGGCGCCGATCTCGTTCAGGCGTTGCGCGCGCGACCTTCCACCGCGAATCTGCCGGTGATCGCCCTGTCGGCGAGTGCTGCTTCCGCAGCGCATGGCGATGTGGCGCTCGACGGCTTCGATGTGGTCTTGACCAAGCCCGTGCGGTTCACCGAGCTGTTGGAATGCGTGGGCCGCTGCTTGGGACTGGCATGGGTCTGCGGCCCCCGTGCCGATCAGACCGAATCGACGGAGACCGGCGCCGTGACCGGGGAATTGGATGAACGATTCATTGCCAATCTCGGCGATCTTGCCATGCGCGGCGACGTACAGGCGCTCAAGAGCCTGTGCGATCAGGCTGGGCGGCATTCGGCCCAGGCGCGACAGTTGCTTACCGAATTGGCGCCGCATGTGGCGAAATACGATACCGTCGCGATTCGCCGCGTGGTTGCGTCCGTCACCGCGGCCAGCACGCCTGCTGCCGCTCGCTGAATCCCGCCATCGGCTGTGGTCTGCCCGCAATCCGCGGTGGGCTACATCCATAATTCACGCCTCCTGAGGCTTTCTGCGGGCCGGCTGCCGCGGCATGAGGATTGCAAATCGCTGTTAGAGACGCCAATCCTCAGGCATCGGAGAGCATATGCAATTGCAAGACGTATCGAGCGCGCCAAAGCCCGCGGGCAGGCGCATCGGATCAATCCTCCCTAACATCATCGCGTTGAATGCCGACATTTTTGCCCTGTTGCGCCGGGTGTGCTGGCCGCTGCTCGACCTCGGCTTCCGAATTTGGCTGGCACAGCAATTCTTCGTGTCCGGGGTCATCAAGGTCACGCATTGGGAGACCGCTCTGAACCTTGCGGCCCAAGAGTATCCGGTGTCGTGGATGAGTCCAACGGCGGCGGCGTACACCGGGGCTGCGATCGAGGTCATCGCCCCGATCTTTCTCGCAAGCGGGCTGCTCACGCGTTATGCGGCGACGGCGTTACTTGCGTTATCGCTGGTGATTCAATTCAGCTACCAGCCTTTTGACAGCCAGTTGTTCTGGATCGCCTTGTTCGGCTGGTACGCTGTGGCCGGTGCGGGATCGATGTCGTTGGATCAACTGTTGCGCCGGGGTCTCGCCGACAGCGCGCTGCCCTGGGTGCCGCGCATCATCCGGATATCGGGGGCGGTGCGCGCGCGGTTCAGTCCCGTGTACCTGTCCGCGATCAGAATCTGGTTGGGAGTCACTCTACTGGCTGTCGGATTCGGCCACGCGGATCTTGGTTTGTGGCTGCCGCTGGCGACGTTGTCGGCCTGGCCGCCGTGGGCCGCGGTCATCGGCGGGGCGCTCATGGTCTTTGGATTGGCCTCTCGCTGGGTCACGGTGGTGTTGGTGTTCGGATCGGTTGTGGTGCCGATGATGAATACCGGCCTTACCGCCGATAGCTTCGGCACGATGGTTTTCGCGATGATTGCGATTCTTGGCGCGGGTCCGGCGGCCGTCGATCGGCTCATCGCTCGATCGCTGGCGCGGCGCTATCCGCAATTGGAGGGCAAGCCGAGCTTCGCCGTGGATTCAGCGCCGAGAGTTGTCATCGTCGGCGGCGGATTCGGAGGCCTGAGCTGCGCATCCGCCCTGCGCAAGGCGCGGGTGTCGATTACCTTGATCGACCGGGGAAATTTTCATTTGTTTCAGCCATTGCTGTATCAGGTGGCCACGGCCGCGCTGTCGCCGGGCGATATCGCCGCACCGATCCGCCCGTTGTTTCGCGACGCCTTCAATGCGCGCGTGTTGCTCGGCACTGTCACAGGGGTCGACCTTGAGAACCGTTGCGTACAGATCGGCGCTCAGCACGTGGACTATGATTACCTCGTTATCGCCACTGGCGCGACGCACAGTTATTTCGGGAAGGATCAATGGCAGCCCTATGCGCCGGGCCTCAAGCGGGTGGAGGACGCCACCGAAATCCGTCGGCGCTTGCTGATGGCGTTCGAACGGGCGGAGGCGACCGAAGATCAAATCGAACGGGCAGCTTTGTTGACGTTCTTGATTGTCGGCGGGGGCCCCACCGGCGTGGAACTGGCGGGTGCAATCGCGGAATTGGCGCGCTTCGGCATGGAAAAGGAGTTTCGCCGCTTCGATCCGGCGAGCGCGCGCGTCGTACTGGTGCAGTCCGGTCCGCGCATTCTTCCGAGCTTTCCGGAGTCGCTCTCCAACGTGGCGCATCGCTCTCTGACCCGGCTGCGTGTGGAAGTCCTGCTCGACAGCCGCGTGGACGGCATCGATGCGGAGGGGGTATCGGTGAGCGGCAAACGCATCGCCGCTCGCACCGTGCTATGGGCGGCCGGTGTGATGGCCTCGAAGGCGGCGCAATGGTTGGGTGTGCCTGCGGATAACGCAGGTCGGGTGAAGGTGGATCAGCACCTGAACGCCGAGGGCCAGCCCTCCGTTTGGGTCATCGGCGATACGGCCGCAAGCAATGCCTGGGCTGGAAAACCAGTCCCCGGTCTCGCGCCCGCGGCCAAGCAGGGGGGGCAGTATGTAGCCGGCGTGATTCGCGCCCAGATTGAGGGACGTGCGCCGCCGGCGCCGTTTGCCTACCGGCATTTGGGAAGCCTCGCGACCATCGGCCGCAAATCGGCGGTCGCGGATTTTGGTTGGATCAAGATTTGGGGAGCGCCGGCCTGGTGGCTGTGGGGATTCATCCACGTGGGCTTTCTGGTTGGAATGCGCAATCGCGTGTCCACCATGGTGAATTGGTTCTGGGCGTACCTGACCTTCGGCGGCGGTATCCGCTTGATCACGGGTGCGGAGTGGATTCCAGCAGGCTGGCGTGACCGTCCGGATCCGCGATCATAATGCCGGTGGTTTTCTGGCCATCCTCTTCGACGATGCCAGGAGAAATCATCCGGTAATGATTAGCGCGAGCGCCGCGTTCGGCGGCGTCGACGTCGGCGGTGAAATTGACCTGCCAGCGCCAGATGTCGTTGGCGCGGGTATCGACGGGCATGGCGCGGCCGTCCCGTGGGGTCAGATATTCCAATAACTCTACGCCGGGTCCGCGGGCCGCGTGCAACGTGGTAATGCGCAGCCGGGCCCCGAACACATTGTTCAAGTGTTCCTGTTCCGTACCGTAGTTCTCGCTGGTGCCGACGATTACCAGCCCCAACGTGTCCCGGTAGAACTTCAAACTGGACTCGGTGTCGGCGACGACAATGGCGGTGTGATCGATGCCGAGAAACAGTGGACCGGCGTGCTGGTGCCATTTGGGGTTTCCCTTGTCGTCCGGAAAATGCAGCACCGGTCGAGGCGAAAGTGACATCGTGTTCGCGCAGCCACGCGAATGCCCGATCCATGTCGGACACGATGATGGCCACATGCTGGAACCAACGATCATTGCTGCGGGAATCCACGGGGAAGGGCCGGCCCTGCGGAGCAAGGAACTGCTCCAATTGCAACCTTTCATCGCCCAGCCTGAGCGTCACGATGCGTAGGCGTACTCCGAATACCCCATACAGATGCTCGTACGCTTCACCGCTGACCTCGGTGTCGGACACGAATTCGAATTTCAGTACTTTTTCGTAAAACGCCCTGCTGGCGTCCAAATTGCCGACCGTCATGGCCACCGATTCGACGGCTCGTACGGGCACGCCGTCGGCATATGCGCCAAAACTCAGCAGGCAACCCGCGGTGGACACGCCGATCGAACGGAGGAATTTGAATTGCTTCATGACGGAATCTCCGGATTAAACTGAAACGGCGGCTTCGCGCGATGCATGTCCAGTGAGTTGCCTGCCGAGGAGGGTGGCCGTGCGCAGCGCCCAGGCGTAAATCGTCAGAGACGGATTCACGCGGCTTGAGCGCGGCAGCACGCTGCCGTCCACGACATAGAGGCCGTCCAGCCCGTGGACCTTGCCCTGCGCATCGACCACGGAGGTGTTGGGATCGTCTCCGGTGATCAAGGTGCCGCTGACGTGAGCGGTGCCCGCAAGACCGACTCGTTGCGAGAAGGCGATCAATCCACTGCGCAGCAAGGCTCCCCGAAATTGCTTTATCAGTCGGACATGCTCTTCGAGCGCCGGCCTCAAACGGGTCTCGTCGAAGTCCAATGTCGGACGACTGGCGCTCGCCGCATCGTTGGCGCCTGCGCCGATGACGCGATTGTCGCTGTCCGAGCCATCCTCGGTCTGCAGAAAGAATCCATAAGAACGGCTGCCGATCAAGCGCGCGAGCGGACCGGGCACCCAGCGGGGGATCAGCGTCGAGATCAACTCGCCATCAAACCCGAGAGGCTGCACCGAGCTGTGCGGAAGATCGTCGTTCAAAAACAGGCGGGTCTTGCGAATGAGGTCGGTCTTCAGCGACGGCGACACGGCGATCATCGCGGTCAGCAGGTGCATTTTTAAATTGCGGCCGACTTCTTCAAGGCCGAGGATCGACCTTTGCAGGCGATGGCGCTCCACGTGACGCTGCAGCAGCCGCGGAGAGTGCAATGCACCCGCGCCCAGCAGCACGCAGCGGGCGCGCAGGGTTCGTCCGTCCGTCAAGTGTACGCCGCGAATCTTTGTGGGATTCCCCCGGTCCCCCACCAGATCGTCCACTGCCACGCCCGTCAGGAGCGTGCCTCGTGTTTGTTCGCAACGATCCCTGATGCCAATCCCAACGGCATGGGCTCGGATCGCCATTGAGGACAGCGCGCCGTCATGGTTGCCGAGATACGCGCCAAGTCCGGCTCACAATCGAAGAGGCGGACACCCAAGTCGCGAGTCGCAGCATCGTAGTACGGACTCAGATCTTCGTAGCTGATCGGCCAGCCGCGGCATTGATGCGCCGGGTCCGGCAGGAATTCGTTCGGCGAATAGCGCAGCAGGGCGGCGCCGTACCACTTGGTCTTGCCGCCGACGTTGAAGTATTCCTCGGGCTTGAATTCCCGGCCGCGACCATCGACCCAGGACTCCTGGCTCTTGAAGAGCCCCTCGTGCACGACCTTGCAGATGTCGAGCGTGCTCTCGTCACGCGGCAGTTCGCGGCCCTTTTCAACGAGGGCGACGCGCAGCCCCGCATCCACGAGAGTCTTGGCAGCGGCGCAACCGCCGGCGCCGGAGCCGACGATGATGGCATCGTATTCTTCAAATGCGGACGTCATGATTGTCTCCAGTTCAAGGTCTGCTGGGCTCGTAGCCGCAGTGGATGCAGCGCTCGCTCGATGTGTGACACAACTTGGCGCAGGGCGCGGACTGCGGCCGGTGCACGGCCAGAAACGCCGCGGTTCCCAGCTGCATGCCGATCACCGGCGCCGTTAGATAGATCCAGAACGCGGTCCAAATATGTCCCGGAAGCGCGGACGCAAAGGAGCGGGCAGGGTTGATGCTCATGCCCGACAGGGGTCCCTCGAAGCTGATGAACAGGCAGACCAGGAGGCCGGCGATCAGGCCGGTGAATCGCGCCAGATGCATCTTGCTCGAGACCGTGAGCACGACGAATATCATCAGGGCGGAGATGCCGATCTCCGCCGAGAACGCCGCGCCGACTCCGGCGTCGCCGGGGACGGTGGCCACGAAGCTCACCGGCGGTTCGGAAAACGCTGGGCCGAAGGCGACCACCAGGCCGCACACGCCAAGCGTTCCACCGATGAATTGCGCAATGATGTAGAACGCGGCGTCGCTCGGCGCAATTTTACCGAGGCGTAGAAACGACAGCGTGACCGCGGGATTCATGTGAGCACCCGAGCGTCGCCCCCAGGGACTGTAGATGAGGGCGATTGCCGTCAGGCCCATTGCCGCCCCCGTGAGCAACCTGCGCAGGAAGGCATCCGGAATCACCGCATGCAGCGGCGAGACCGGGGATTCCAGCAGCAAGGTGAACACACCGGCGGAGACCATGAACATGCCGAGAGCCCACGCTTCGATGAAATACTCGGGCCAGTGGACGGCTGCGCTGCCCTTCGCAGCGGATTCGATGCTGTCGCTCACGATCAACCTCCAGTTTCGAATCCAGGGTAGAGCGTCATTCCGCCGTCGACGAACAGGCTGATGCCGTGCACGTAGTCGGCGTAATCCGACGCCAGCCAGACGGCCGCGCGGCCGATCTCGTCGGCCTCACCAATCCGCTTGTAAGGAATGAGCCGAAGCAAGTCGCTATAGGCCTCCGGAGTCCCCCACGCTTCCATGTTAATGGGCGTGCGGATGGCGCCCGGGCAGATGCTGTTCACGCGGATGCGATAGGGCGCCACCTCTTGCGCCAGGCTCTTCATCATCAGCATGACCCCGCCTTTCGAAGCGGCATAGTTCACGTGACCGGCCCAGGGAATCACTTCGTGCACCGAGCTGATGCAGAGAATTTTGCCGGCCGAACAAGACACGTTGGCCCGTACGCCGCGGCGTTTGAATTCCCTGACGGCTTCCCGGGCACACAGGAATTGCCCCGTGAGATTCACGCCGAGAACCTTGTTCCATTGCTTCAGCGTCAGGTTCTCGAATGAGGCGTCCTGCTGCAATCCGGCATTGTTGACCAGCACATCGATGGTGCCGAACTCCCCCAGCATCCGAGAGAACATTGCCATCACCTGATCCTCGTCGGACACATCCGCCTTGACGGCGATTGCCCGGACGCCGAATTCACGGATCTCGCGGCAAACCAGTTCGGCTTTGTCCTCGCCGGCCACGAAGTTGACCACGACGTCGGCGCCGGATTGACCCAAAGCCAGCGCAATGGCCCGACCGATACCGGAACTGGCACCAGTGACCAGAGCCTTCTGTCCCTGCAACAAGCGCTGGGGAGGGCAGTGGGGCATGACGGGTCTGGGCAGGTGAGCGGGATGCATCGCGGTATCCATGTGAATATCTCCTGGGTTGGTAGCGATCAATTCGAGGGTTGACGAGGCTGCAGCAGTTTTGCGACCAATCCGGTCCAACCGGTCTGGTGCGCCGCACCGACGCCGCGGCCGGTGTCGCCGTGAAAATATTCATAGAACAGCACGTGGTCGCGGAAGTGCGGATCGTTCTGCTGGCGCGGGTACTGCGAGAACACCGGCCGTTTGCCGTTCTTGTCTTTGAGGAATATTTTCGTCAGGCGCTTGGCGATCTCGCGCGCCGCCGCATCGATGGAGACGAAATTCCCCGATCCGGTGGGGCACTCGACCTTGAAATCGTCGCCGTAATAGTGATGAAACTTTTGCAGCGATTCGATCAACAGGTAGTTGACGGGGAACCAGATCGGGCCGCGCCAGTTCGAGTTCCCGCCGAACAATCCGGAATCCGACTCGGCGGGCAGGTAACGGACGCTCAGATCCGCACCGTTGACGTTGAATACATACGGATGCCGATCGTGGTGCTTGGAGATCGCACGGATCCCGTACTCGGAAAGAAATTCGGTTTCATCCAGCATGCGCGACAGCAGCCGCTTCATGCGATGCCCGCGGAGCAGCGAGAGCAGACGCCGGTGACCTCGGCCCTCGTCAGTCCAATGCGATACCAGAGAGGCAAGATCCGGGCGGTACTTCAAGAACCATTCCAGGCGACGCTTGAATTCGGGCACCCGTTCGAGCAGCTCCGGTTCCAGGGTTTCGACCGCGAATAGCGGAATCAAGCCCACCATCGAGCGTACTTTCAGCGGCGTCATAGTGCCGTCGGGAAGATGCAACACGTCGTAGAAGAATTCATCCGTCTCGTCCCACAGTCCGATGCCGGCCTCGCCCACGTTGTTCATGGCCTCCGCGATATGCAGGAAGTGCTCGAAGAACTTGGTGGCGATGTCTTCGTAGACTGGATTGGTCTGCGCCAACTCCAGAGCGATGCGCATCAGGTTCAAGGCGTACATGGCCATCCAGCTGGTGCCGTCCGCCTGATCGATATGGCCGCCGGTGGGCAGCTGCGAACTGCGGTCGAACACGCCGATGTTGTCGAGACCGAGAAACCCGCCTTGGAACACGTTGCGGCCTTCCGCGTCCTTGCGGTTCACCCACCAGTTGAAGTTCAGCATCAGCTTGTGGAATACGCGCTCCAAAAAGGCGAGGTCGCCCTTGCCTCCGTGCTGCTTGCGGTCCATTTGAAACACGCGCCAGGTGGCCCAGGCGTGCACCGGCGGGTTGACGTCGCCGAACGCCCATTCATAGGCGGGGATCTGCCCGTTGGGGTGCATATACCACTCGCGCGTCAGCAGCAGGAGTTGGCATGGAAATGATGTCGGCGTTGTTCAAGTGCGTCCACTCGCGGTTGCGGCCGCGCCGGCGTTCCGCGGGCGGTGGAATTTGGCCCGGATCGCCGTTGATCCATTGAGGAATGTCGAAATAGAAGAACTGCTTGCTCCATATCATGCCGGCGAAGGCCTGGCGCTGGACGAGCTTGGCGTCAGCGAGTTCGATATCGTGTTGCAGATCGGCATAGAACTCATCGGCTTCGGTGCGGCGCAGCTCGACGACGCGCTCGAAGTCGCCGAACGGCTCCGACCGCGGCAATCGCGACAGCCGCACCCAGACGGATGAGGATTCGTGGGCGGGCACGTCGAAGCGGAAATGCGCCGCAGCCTTGGTGCCTTTCTGATCGGCGGCGACGGCGTCTCGTCGTCCGTCGATGAGGTAGTCGTGAAACCCGTCTTTGAAGGGCCCCAACTCCTCGCTGGAATAGAGTCGGCGGGTGTTGGTGGCGTTCTCGGTCAACAGCCAATGCGCTTCCGACCCGCTCGCGCCGCGCGCATAACAGTGATAGGTGCCGAGGACATCGTGCAACGCCTGGACGGCGCTGCCGTCCGCGCGCAGCTGCGGCTTGTGCGCGCCATTCTTCCAGCTCCAGGTATTTCGAAATACCAGCTGGGGCAGTAGGTGCAGGGGCGCGGGCGCGTTGCCGCGGTTATGCGCCGTGACGCGCATGAGCACATCGTCGACGCCGGCCTGGGCGTATTCGACAAAAACGTCGAAGTAGCGATCATCGTCGAACAGTCCGGTGTCGAGCAATTCGTATTCCGGCGCGCCGATGCTGCGCCGGCGATTCTCACCCACCAGGTCTGCATAGGGAAAGGCAGCCTGCGGATACTTGTAGAGCATCTTCATGTAGGAATGCGTCGGTGTCGCATCCAGGTAGTAGTAGAGCTCCTTGACGTCCTCGCCGTGATTGCCTTCGCCGTTGGTCAAGCCGAACAGGCGCTCTTTGAGGATGGGATCTTGCTCGTTCCATAGGGCGAGCGACAGGCATAGCCGTTGTTCGGCATCGGAGAATCCGCCAATGCCGTCTTCGCCCCATCGATAG
>WNFQ01006040.1_pt1 | contig 15675 bp, 21 predicted proteins | sample 5400171 | NCBI WGS metagenome assembly WNFQ01 (sample SAMN13153356, study PRJNA577476) | soil metagenome | isolation source: 20 cm soil under Madrone tree | place: USA:California | collected 2016-06-14 | reverse complement strand
CCCAACATCCCACACCCCATTCCAATGGCAACGCGCACATCTGGGAACACCACGGCACTCAGGCGGCTCATGACAGAGTATAAGCAGCTCACTGCGAGCGGTCCGTCTGTCCGTGCTCTCTGTCTTCCGCACCTTGCTGACCTATCTCTACAGGCTCGCCCGATGGCATGTTCACAGCTGGTGGGGACGCCCCACCTTTACACATCATCGCCCTTTGCACTCATGGGCCTCTTCACTCAGGTCCTATCTCCGAATCCGACTTCTTCACCTGGGAGGCCCTCATTTGCGGGCCAAAAGATACGCCCTTTGTAATAAAATTCCTTTTTTCTCTCTAATTTCCGCCGCCGAGTTTGTTTTTATTGAAATTATCATATCTCTCACTTCCATTCCCCATTCCCCCCCTCTCCCCCCCACCTCTTTCAGGAAGGCGGCGTTTTTTCCGCCAAATTGACTTTCGTGCGTCGGCAGATTTCATTTTTTATTCAATATACTCTCCTGATACGCGGGCCCCGCCCCGCCGCCCTCGCCCCTCTCTGACCACGTTCTCGTTCACGACCCTGCAACTGGCAGCCACCCGACTACCCACTATCCCCTTTCAAGATGAAGTTCGATCCTCCCTTGTTTCACCCAAATAGTATGCCGTACAAACTCTCTTTTCGGCTCTTGACCCCAGGGCTACTCTACTCTCTCTAATGATGCCGGCCGCGGGGGGCTGATGGGTTCTTCCTTTCCTTTTCATTTCACCCAGTCTACCCAGATGGGAACGTCTGCATCTCAATCCTGCATACCCCTGGCGAAGATCCCCTTATGTACGAACAAGCCTCGGAACGTTGGAGCCCCGTTCAGAGCGTCGAGAAGGTCATCCTCAGCGTGATTTCGATGCTTGCAGGCATGTCTTTTGCCCCCTTTTCCTTATTGTTCCGAGGCGCGATGGCGCGTGCTCACCCGCTTCCTTTTCTTCACCAAATCCTGCCATCCACCGACAATCCGCTAGAACCGAACCTGGAAAGTGGAGCGAACATTGATTGTTGCAAGCTCTACCGGGACAACATTGCGGTTCGTGGCTTTGATGCGTTGTGCATCCCTGTGGCGGCCGGACTGATGACCTATTACAGGAGTATGAACGTATTGTTCGAGAATCGATCAAGGAGCAGCTAGGTCTATAGGCGCGCCACGGCGGTCCCTAGCTGTGTCCATGGGTGCCATACAGTTCGTTGGGCGCGTACTGTACTTGGCTGGGTTAGACCCGATGTAGAGTTCTAACCCAATTCCGTTTTGAATTCGTGTTCATCTATTGTTGGAGGGGACTCAAAAAGGCAAAGCATGATTAGGTGGTTGAATATACCCATACATCCATTTGGTTTACGCTCGTGCCTTTGGCATCACCATCACAAAAAAAACTCTCAATAAATGTGTGTTGGAGATGCATCATTATTAATATCCTGTGTGGATGAATAACTCCCCGCCTGGTTACACCTTGGGGATGGGCCTAAATTAAAAAATGCAATACAAAATGTGGACGAACGTGCTAAGGTATTGTATTTGTGTGTACTCCACGCGGTTTAATTAAATTGGGGTTTTGCGACGACTCAACAACGCATGCATGAGTTCAAGTCCAAGTGCGTGCGGACGTATTATCCCCATCTGTATCCTCTGGCCTGTGGCACTGGGAAAGCGCGTCTACGGACGCGCTTTGAAGACCCGCGCGCCAAAGCTCGGCCCTGTCGCCCCAAAAATATGTCGTAGTACGTATTCGTTCCGGAAGACCCCCTCGGGGTCGACGAGATTCAACAAGTCCTTGAATGATTCGAACTTTGGATAAAGCACCGACAGGGTGTCGGGTCTGAGGCCGTGCGCCTTGGCCCAATGCGGACGTCCCCCGTAACGGATCATGGTGTGTTCGAAGCGCTCGAAAAGAAGACGATACGGGACGTTGATATTGTACGGCCTTTTTATTTCATGTGACGGACGATGCTTTGAGCGATCGGGCAAAAGGGACACGGTGAAAAGGGAACGTACCTATACTGCATGATTCCGATCCAGCACGTCTTTTGGCCGTAGCTGGGGCTCAGCCAGATATCGTCCGCATCCGAAAACCGGATTTCGAGACCACAGTGGGGCCGTAGACCGTTTGGATCCGCAAACTCAGACTCGAACCAGGTGCGCAATGCGCGTAGACAGGACTGGGCCTGCGAATACGGCACCGCCCATTCAGTGGTATAGTGTAATCGCTATCAAGGTAAGGCGCGGTCAGGGTACGAGAAGCAAAAGAGGGGGTGGCGCGGACCTTGCAGTCTATATTGAACAGGTTTAGGCTGTCATCAATGGAGAGTGTCTTATCTCGGACGAGCCAAGAGAAGAACCGGCCAATCCAGATGTTAAGGGCAGGGAACAGGATTCCGAGAAAAAGGAGGCACTCGATGACGTGATGGACAACTACGGAGTGCCAGAGCCAGCTTCTCTGTGGGCGTTTATGCTGTCGTGTGAGATCAGAAGATCGCATCGGAGCGGGGTAGAGACGGGTGACCCTCACTTCGTGGGTCTCGTTCATCCTGCTCACCCGGACCTCGTCCGCTTGCGGCCACCACCAGAGACGGACAAACTCGGCCGAGGCAGCGATATCGTCGAAATGATCGATGACGTCATTAGATTTATACGTCTCTTGCACCTCTCTCAGACGGAAAGCTGGGCGGACCTGCATCCGGATGTCAAGAATAATGCCGGTGCTGCCCAGGCCACAGAGGGTGGCGTAGAACAAGTCGGGCAGGTCATCTCGGGAACAAGTGACCTTGGTTCCATTCGCCTGGAGTAGGCGCACGGCTTGCACGTGAGAGGAAAGAACTCGGTGATGGATGCCCGTCCCGTGGGTTGCTGTAGTCATCATACCGGCGAGGGTCTGCTCGGAGATGGATCCGAGATTGATCATGGCGAGGCCGTGGGCCTCGAGGACGGTATGTAAGCTCTGAAGCGTGACGCCGCCCTGGGCGTGCACGAAACGCTTTTCGAAATTGACCTTGAAGAAAAGATCATGTCAGATTAGTATATCCCGTGCCTGAAAATATATTTAGTGGCAAGAAAAACCCGGGGTTCCAACGATAACGACCGAACGGGATGACAACCGGGACGATAACTAGATAACCTTGTTCCGCGATAACGTACCTCGATGATCTTGTCCATTTGATTCATCTGTATCATATAGCCTGACGTACAGGCGAGATCACTCGGTGAGTGACCGACCCCAACCGCGCGTACGGTCTGGCGTTCGCGGCGTGCGAGTTCCAAGATGAGCTCTAACTGGCCCTCGGACTCGGGCCGGAAGATGGTCGACGGCGTGCATCTGAACGTGCGGCCGCGATTCTCAAACACGGCGGCGGAGGTGTCTCGGGCGACGGTGACGGGCTGCAGACGAAGATAGAGTTCGTGAAGAGGCAGGCGAGATGGGGATGGTGGGATGGCAGCCGGCATGGGGGAGGATGCATTCCCGGAGCGTTGAGAGCGCAGCAGGCTTTATAAAAAATTTCTGGGCTTGGGAGGGGGCCATCGACGCGTGCATCATCATTAGCCGGATACGACGGGCCCGATCAATTGCGGCAATCTGCAGAGGAGCCAAGGGGATGGGGGGATGTAAGGTTACTACTGGTGGCCTGTGGCGGAACGGGCCATCTGCACCGCTCGGACTGCACCGGAGATGAGCGAATGCGATGAGAGGCGGAGGTCCTGGTTTGTGGCCCCGTGGGTGCACTCGTTGCTAACACCGTACGATCACGCGCGCGTTTCTCTCTTCCGCTGCAAGGTGGCACTTGTCAGTCGGCGCGGGGTTGTCAGTCTCTTGCACGTCCACCGACACCCACCGATCGCCCTGTGGGACCTGACAAAAGGACCAGGCTTCGGATTCAACTGTCCACGGACGGCGCCACACAGCAAGGCCCCATGCAGTGGCACCCCTCGAACAGTTGTAGTGCTCGGCGATGGCACTGTTATCTGTCATTACTGTCATTCTGCCCAGACATATACCACTGGCCTGTCACATAAAATTTTCTGGCCGAGGCGGAGGGAAGAAACCCAGGTCCTTCCTGGACCGACCCAGCTGACTGGCCCCCGAGTCTCCGCCGTACGGCAACCGCCGTGAAACAAGTTACACCCGTGATCACAGCCTTGACATCCTCCAGAAACAGCCAAAGCAACCAATTAATCCCCCAAAACTAAATCTAGTGTGGTCAAGACACCATATCAAATACCACCCGGCCCCACTCTCTTCCCTCGTATAGTAGAATCCCACGGACCTCAGCACCATCCAGCTCCAGACCGAGTTCAAAATCTGCCGAGCCGAGTTGATGATCCACTTTAGTACTAGTACATCCGTTCCACGTACCCGTATAAAATCCGTCCTGCGTGGGCATGTTTGCGTTCTCTTGGAACGAGGGCAACGAACCAATGTCCACCGTCCATTTACAGAGTTCCACCGTCTCGCCCTGAAGAAGCACCGTGACCGATCAGTCATGCCACTACTCTTCTGCATCTCCGAATATCCCGCACGCACCTCATCCGTGTACCTCATGATCTTGTCAGCATCCGATGTATACATCGTCGCTACAAAAACTTGGTCTGGAGAGCTTGAGTTAAGCCAAAACGGGAACACCCAACTCGCAATTTACCGACCGTGCGGAGTTTGTGAATATTTGCTTCCAGGCAGTCGGGTCATTCATTATTGGCCCCCTTTCGCATTTCATGCTCACTCACCAAAACTTGGTCTTCAACTTCTGGCTAGATGGGGCATGGACATGAGCCAATAAAACCGGATATAGTGATGTATACGAACCCTTTGCGCAAAATTGCGCCTTTCGCCACCAAATACTGCAACCTGCGCGGTCTTAATTTCACAATGATTAACAAACGCAAATGGTTTTACCGGTTCTCGCAAATGGGAACCCCAGCGTTATTCTGGGACACATACGCAGGGCGCTTCATGAAATCTTCCTGTTCTGCGGGCAATTTGACCTGGATCCGGATCAAAACAAAAACGATTAGCGTGGAGCGGTGAGATACGTAACGCGTCTCAGCAAAGTCACCTTCATCATGTATGATCGAGGCGCAACCACAGAAGAGACGAGGGGATGGCGTGCTAGGCCATATTGTGCAGCGCCTCGCCCCGTGGCTGTATCCGCATCCGGGGGACGCGCAATGACCTTTACTCGTGCACCAAACTGTTCCTAAACTCATCAAATCACGTTCAGAATGTCCCTTCTTAAACGAGCTTCGTAGACCGTATGGTGATACCACTGACTTCGACTCTCTTGAACAGGTATCCGCTTCCGGAGAAGCCTCCCACGAGAAGGAGCGCATCGATGCGCTGGTTGACCTTCCTCATTTGTTCCTCTATGAGTTCTAATGCCTGCGCAACAGCGAGCTTTAGCCTAAGTCACTGTACACGTAATGGCCTCCGAGCACGAGAAAGAGTGCAAAGGAAGCCAGAAAGGTACGGCACCTGGTTCACGACAGGGTCAAAGACTTCTCGGCGCAGAAGATTGCCCGGAATGGAAAGCTCTCCATTGACCAAGCCAACCTGAGGGTCCTCCGGGTCTTCCACGTTGAAACACGTGAAGTTGAACATTAAATCTGCAACAAAAAGACATTTATCGGTAGCGGCTGAAAAACAACGGTATTCCACGCACCGTCATCGGCTTCACCTCTGTACTGGAGCTTGTCCGTTTCACTAAATGCATGCATAAAATAGGCCAGACTTGCGGCATCGAGATGCGTGGGGTGGTCGGCAAGTAGCGTTCGTACCAGCTCGCGAAAACGTAAATCAAGGAATAGGGAGCCGCAATTGGCTCCTGAACGCGCACACATCTCAGCTATCTCAAGGGTTGCCAGCTGACCGAGGATTTGGTAGACCGCGAGGTCCTGCAGAGAAGCCGCAGTCAAGAACTCCAAAGGTGGTCCAAAAGGGGTCCGAGACGCACCACGGTACCACCTCCTGCATCACATATCATGAATATCTGACTGGGCTTCAGTTTATGGAGGTCCGTCAAGTACGCACAGTGTACTGCGGCGGCCTCGGGTTCGCTAAATCACAAACGCCGATGAGATTTCAATCGGGATGAAATGCGGATAGGAACGAGCGTACGTGATAATGTGGAGGCGATCTCGCCAGTCGCGGTCTCGTGCACTGACCGAGCGGACAAGCCCGGCGCTGATAGCAGCCTCTCGCATCATATCACAACCCCTGGCATCCCATGCGGCAGGGACGGTTAGCCAGACGTCAGCGGAATCTACGGTGACAGTTGAGACGGAAAGCCAGAACAAAAATTAGCGCGTTTCTCTGACCAAGGTCGGCGACCGCGCCGATCTCGCGGGTTATCTGCTCTTTTGCGTATTCCCACATACAGTACAGGAAATCAACGACGAGGTGAAGAGGTTTCTTTCCGGGCTATGGGAAGAGCGGTTAGCTCACACGATCTTCGGTAGATTGCTTCCTTACGGGTATAGGAGGCAAACGTGGGTCAACCGTGCTTTGATCTCGGAGCGCATGAGGCTCAAGGAAGAGCTTGAACCTGAATAATGTGGCGTGTTCCAGCCGCTGTAACAAAAGGAGATAAACCCCAGTCTCTTACCATTCGCATTTAATACATCCGGGCGCTGCATTGGCACTTTTGGCCTTCAAGCCCCATGAAATGACTTGTCCACGCTCGTCGTACAAGAGACAAGTCGGAATTTTCCTAAAAGTCTCTATTGCTCCAGGCCAATGCAAAATTTGTTGCACCTTTCCGGAAGCAATGCGCGACGAGCCATACGACTGTGAGGCGGTTCGATCTTCTGCCAGTCACGCTGGAAGTGCAGATACACTCACTACGCCAGAGCATTTTCCCTTCGTCTATGGGTAGCATCGTTGGCATGTCCGCAGACGAATAATGCTTCGAGAGTAGGTTCGGCGGGTTCGGGCTTCCAGACGTGGGGTATGTAGGGCTCGGTCGTCGCAACGGGCTCAGAGGCCCATTGGGATCAACGACCGGTGAGGCACTGCCGTACATGCCCATCTGAGGAATGGTGGACTGGTGCGAAGGCGAAGGCGGGAGAGAGCCATGCACTGTTGACGATGTCGGCGGCAGGGAATTGGCAGTGCCGGTCAAGTGCGCCATGGAATGTACTGGTGGTGGTGTAGTAATATCTGGAGGTCGAAAGGACGACGCCTCGCCGGGGAAGGGGAAGGGGCTGATCCCTGGATGGGCCGTTGGTTGTTCAGAGACGGGGAACTCCTGTTGTTGTTGCAGCGCGCTGCCAACGGGGGCACTCCTCGTGCCAACAACAGAGACACCCTTCTCGGTGCTTGGCAGGCGAGAAGCTCCACAACACGACATGGTACCGCTACGGTACAGTATGGGGAGGAGGGGGAATGTTGCACAGCCCGCGCGCCTTTCCGGCCAACAGGCGCGCTCAATTCCAATTTGCGTTCGTCACACTCAGTCGACGGGCGTCTCCAACACTCCAATCAGATAAAAGACTCAGAGACCCTCCTTGCATCGGAAATATTCTCTCGAGCGTACTTTCTATTACGAATCGCCACCCGCTCGATGATCCATCAAACCCGTATACGCAAGGGGTATTCTAGAAATGCCACGGTCCCGACGCGCAACCGTGCTAGAACATGCGTCGCGTGCTGGTCCATTTTAAACTTTACTCCCTCTCGTAAATTAGATCGAAGATGGGGGGCTCTAGCGTGAACGCCCGAAAAGGTGCGCCGGCCGTGAAATGCCCCACATACCCCACGGGGACGTCGACGAAGATGGAATGTATTTTCATGATGTCGGTAATGAGAGATTCGGGCGACGCCGCGACGATGACCCCGCGATGGAACGCAACTCCCTCTGGAAGGAGGGTCTTCCATTCCAAGGGGAAGGAAGAAACCGACGGTAGAATGAAACGACGCAGACTGCTCCACGATTTGTCTTTGCTCAGGGTCTGGTTTCTCAGGCGGTCATTGCCGGTTCGCGGGTTCACATAGGCGGCCCGTAGACTTGGAAAGAGACGACGACTCAATTAAGTTTTGGGGGGCTTCAGACCAATTGGTATAGCCCCCGGGTGGTGCCGCACGAGGGATTTTCCGGGAAGTGAGACGCGCTTGGGGAGTTGTGTGCAGGTGCTGCAACCTTGACATGGCCAAGCGACAAACAGGAGTCTTGACCACTTACGGCGGCGCAATAATTGCGGAACAAGAGCGCCCTCGTGGTTTGGTCTGGCGACGAGCATGACAGCCACCCTCGATGCAAGACGCCCCTGGGAAAATAACAGAAGTGGGGATCGATGCAGGTACACCGGAGATTACCATGAGGGGGTAACTAAGTGTATGTTGAACGGGCACTGTAGCCCAGGGCAACTCAAAGCAGGATGTCCCGAAGCGCCTCACCTGAACTCTAGTGTCATGTGAGAACCTCGTCCCCAGGAGAAGACGGGGTGAAGGGCTGAACTGGGAAATTAGTCTCGGAGGATTTTTCTGACACTCTTCCTCTCACCGCATTCCGAGAACTGTGCGCCCTGGGTTGTCGAGCTAGCGGCGGACTTCTAGATAGGAAAAGACGGGATTGGAGGAGAGTAGAAGCTGTCCCAGCCACAATCAATCGGATACTTCCCTAAACGTTGAGCATGGAATACCAGGATGGAAAGCGTTCGAACAGCTACGACCAATCATCAAAGCGTAAAAATGATGTAAGTGCCATTCCTAGTCTGTTCGAACGACGAACGTTGGCGACAATTACTCGGACTTACGGAAGGGTAATGTCACGTAGTGATCAGAACCATGATTGGAGGTCATCATGATCAGCTACCGGGGGAAAAAAAGAAAAGAGAAACATACCGCCGTTGTTGAGGGAGCATCCCGACATGTCGGATCACGACACATGACGGTACACGCCGAGACGGCATGACGCCACGATTCATGATAAACAAAGTCCACTGCAATCGCAAGAAAGAGTCGCGTGGGCGGCACAGTATGGCACGCTTGTTGGCGCCTCAGGTACGGAGCGGGGCCGTTACGTCCAGCTGTAATGAACCGATTTTCCCATGCCATTTCAGAAGTGGCGAGAGCGGCGTGAGCTAGGGCGATTGTAACTTGCGGGTTTCCACGTTCAGTGCAGCGCGCACCGGCAGGAGGGCGTCCTCGGTCAAGAGACGTGAAAGCGTGGGGCCAAGCCGTCGGATGCCTTCAATTGCTCGTGGCCCACGTGGTCATCCGCGTGCGTGGCCATGGCATATGCCGAAAAGGTGCCCGGCTAGCCCTCTTCCGTTCAACCCGAACATCAACCAATGTCAACAACAAATCACCTCAGGCATGCACAACAGCGTCTCCGCCATATTGCCGCAGAATGGCCAGCAGATCCTCTTCGCCCTAAAATTCAGCTGAAAACATTCCTTACCGCTCTCGCCGATCACCCTGCGTTGTCTCCAAGGGCTGTGGCCGCAACGAATGCACTCCATCAGAACCAGGTCTCAAGTCACGTCAGTGACCATGTCTTCGTCTTCGGATTCTACAGCCGTGAATCACAATCTTGAAATTTTCAGGTCCCTATTCCGCAAACGGTGTTGGAGCCCGCTTCAATGCCGCTGCATTATGTCCGGCTTAAGGAGGGTTATGAAAAGACTCTGAAAGGCATCGGGCGACCCTGGTGGAAGATCTTTTTCGGCGTATGGTAGTCCCGACCTTGGTGAAGATTTTTTCGGCGTGTGGTGACGATATACTGTATCTTGTGACTGTGAACGCTAGAATGAAGGTCAAATATAGTACGCCTTCACCATTTAGACTCTGAACTTTCTGAACGCGGGCCGGACATACGCTTCTGATGTTCGGCATGGTTGTCTTCTCACCTGCCATGGACACAGGCTTACAGGATAAAATCACACAGAACCTGAAAGTGAGACAACTTCAAATTGACAGCGGATTGCTGAGGGCAGAGTCTCCCATTGGATCGGAAAACGGCATTTTCCAATGTGGAAATGAGATTGGCTCAGCTAGGGTGCACGCTACGCACCGCAATTCTCGACGGAAAGTTTTTCAGGTTCAGGGTCGGACGGGGATGTCCATAGTTACTGTATGCAGCACACTTCATATCGTTTCGTGATGGATAGCAGGGAAGAAATGAGAAGTGATTGTGTCTGGTGTCTGCCACTGCTGCGCCGGCTGGAATGCGTCCCGAATCTATCAAAGTCTAATAGATACCCCAGCGCCACTTTGGAGCAATGGAATATGATGGAAACACGGCCTCGGATCATAAATTAATAATGGCAGCACGGACTTGGAGGGCTGCGAATAAAAATAGTGAGTAAAGTTCAGATATTTAATTTGCGATCACGCCAGCCATACACCGATGCTGCACCTGGCCCTAGAAGCTCCAAAGAAGGCACGAGAAAGCGAATTAGGAAAACTCGTGCGAGAAAGGAAACGAAACACGGCCCGTGTGGTTGAGGCGAGGCAGAAAGAAGCGGCCTCGAGCACAACAGACGAGTACTGTACTTACTTTTGGCCTCAACGGCTCTCGGCTGTGCGACGAGCCGAGCATCGTGTCTAGTGCCAACTTCATCGCATCCGGAACTTGTTCCGAGGGGGCATCGGTACTACAATAAAAATAAACAAAGGAACAACACATAATCCTACAGTATTATTTTGACACCCGCCCCCAGTTGAATCCCGAACTAATCCTACACACCTCGGGCTCCGGGCCACACACTCCCCAATTGAACGCGAGTCGATCGGTTACCTGCCTGCGAAACACCTTCAGTTCAAGAGATCGCTCGGAGTTTGTTTTAGACAAGGCGTTTGTCGGTCGACTCGGCACGATACTGCCAGTGTAGTACTCGAGTGCTTTCAAGGCAGAAATTAATAGAAGCCAAGTATCCGCCGTCGCCGTTGAATTCTTCCCCTCTTTTCATGGTTTCAAGGAAGATCACTGAACGCTGACACCCACACGATGACACCAAGGGCGTCCGATAGCGGGGTATGTGTGTAGGTTATGCGGCTTATAAAAATGCAATTCTCAGTTCTACGAGGGTATTTCCTAACGCGCAGAATAACAAGCCAATGTACGTTTCACAAACATGAACGCATAAACGTGAACATCTGACATGTTTCCATCTCAGCTTCAAGACTGTCCATCAATGCCATCAGCCGTTACAGGATGCAAATTAATTTCCAGACACCAGCTTCACAACACCGGTAGTTGCCACCATCTCAATAGGTAGGGAAGTCGCATGGTCCAGCCGGCTTCCATCATCAAAATGTATATGGCATTATCACTGCACGAAAAAAAAAAAAGAGTTGCTTTCAAAAGATAGAACACTGCCTTCTGTTTTCGCGCATCCGTAACCAGCCCGAGAGCATCGCCTTTTGAAGCCGAGGAAACGCACCAGGGATACTCACCAGCTCGCCGGGGATGATCTATCCATCCAAGTACGGTCAAGTAGTATCCGCGATAGCACAACCCGCAAAAATAGCTCAATGCCCGGGTAGGATGGGTAGTTCTCATCATAAGACTCATCAGCGGGGCTACTTCCCTGGACCCCGAGGCATTGAGAGAGTATACACGCCTCCTATGGCGGATGTAATTATGTCGCCGGTGTATTGTGTGACCTTGACATCGATCCATCATACAGACCTCTGCCGAAGGCGGAATAATTAAATTTGCGGTTGCCATACAACACGAGGTGCAAAACAACACCACCCCGACAGAAGCACTGGAACACAGGGGACTATGTCTGAGTTACCAGCGTGCCGCGCAGCTGATGGCGCTGCGATGTGAGCTTACGATGTGTCATCCTGACTTATCTTTGCTTTACGGAGTAAAAACCCTGTGATAGTGAGTATCTGTATGTATATTCGTATTGCTGTGTGTCTACCCTCACCATCGGGCCCAGAAACCCGTAAGAGGGCAGCTTATCACTACAGGGTAGGTGTTGTTCCGATAGGCGCTGGCATGCTGTTGGGGGACACGTAGTGATGAACAGCCCCCCTATCACCGGATCTTAAGAGAAGAGAGAAGCCATCAGAAGCGCTCTATGATAGACGCGGAGTGCTCACTTGCTATCTCAGGGGTGTTCACTCTTCAAGTGATTCGTCCTCGCCCTTTCGTGCCTGGAAGACAGCAAGAATACAATGTTGATAGACAAACACATCACCAAATGGGGAAGAATACGCACCTTTTCAATAAGTTTGCGCTGCTTTTCGCGGGTCTTACGTAGCACTCGTGCATACTTGGTGAGTGGCGCGTCGTCAAGCTCTAGGTCCACCTCCCAAAGGTCAACTGCAGCAGCCTTTCCGGGTGAGAAAGAGACTCCAGTACGGTGGTGTGAAGTCCACCGTGCGCTCTCCTCGATACGTTCCACGAGTGTTTTCACAGCGGCGCTCACTTTGGGGCGATTGTGTGCAACTTTCAATGAGCGACGTAGGGATGCAACGACCGGAACGACCAGTTCTGGGAAGGAAATGCTGCCATGCACGGCACGTACAGAAAGCCACTCTGCTAACAAGAAGGCAGCCTCATAGGCAAGGCTTTCTGCGTAAACATGTGTGTGTATGTATTGCTGCGGCACACGAAGAGTAGTTTCAAAGTCCAACGGCCGCAAAGTGGAGGCCTTGGACTTGGTGCGAGCCAACATTGCGGTAAGAATCGGCAGAAGGTGAGGGGCGAGGGGGATGTAGGTATGCGTGTGCTTTGTCAGGTGTATTAGGGACCGGATAATGTGCAAATGAAAAGCGTAAGATCGGGGGTGAGAGATAAGCCTGGACGATATGCAAGGAATTAAGATTCGTTTCGAATTTAGACATATAGGTGACACACTTGATAACCCCTGTCGCAATTTGTACAAGTGGGTATATGAGAGGTCTCAAGTCCTCGGTTTTGACATCGTCCATAGACCCTTGGACTTCGCAAGCTCGTGCAAGGACCAGTGACCAAAAATCAATGGCATGAACAAATTGCCAATTATAAACCTGCTTGTAGGACTCCTGCGTTTTGACAAATACATCGATCAAAAAAGGGCGAAGGTATTCGAATTGTGACAAACTTTAGTTTTCAACTTCATGCTATTACGAAGATGGATGGCCAACTGTCGAATAAAGCGGAACGCATGTTGATATGCAGCCCGGTGATTGAAGCAGAAAATCTCCGAGGCAGAGTTCTTCATGAGAGTGATAGACGACAAGGAATGAGCGGTGGTATTCTTCGAAGATTTCAGTAGTGTTTGATAAGTGTTCTGCAAGTAATGGGGATTAGACGTCCCTGTGTCCGCATTGGAGCCCTCACCTTCAATACTAGATCTAAAATAGATTCGTCAGGTGCAGACGCGAGCCTATGTATAGCATGAATTGTAGCAATTCGTACGCTGTCATCCGCAGAGGACCACATGTCCAAGCACGCCTGAGGCAGGTATGAGCGACTAGAGTGACGGAAAAACGGGCAAAGTTGACCTTGAGATATAGCTTGACTGTTTTGCGACTGCTTATTACGTAGGGAAGAATCTTTGTACTCTCAGCGACTGCCATCTTTAACAGTTCGGGGTCTGAGAGTTGAGACATGATATGAATGACGTTGTGGAAAAATGAAGTGATGAGCTTCTGTAGCGTCTTTAGTTTTTGTGTCTGCGTGGGAGCTTTACTTTGGCAACGTGTGAGCTCCCATGGAGCATGAGTGACCGACAAAGGACGCACAATTGTCCGTTGGGAAGGGTTTTATAAGGGACGTGATGCTCTAGAATGACAGGTGTGTATCGCAGGGACGTTCTCACGAGCTTGTCATACACTACGTTCGCTCGACTTGGTCATAAAGCGTGATAGATAAAGAAGAGGTCCCACCTGTAGTGCTATCAATAGTCCATACGAGCACCTTGTCTTCTTCATTCATGAAGACTGCGGAGCGGAACGCGACCAATAGCTTGCGCAAAGCACGTAGCGACCTTGTCTGCAGAACATACGTCAATGCGACTTTTTTCCAAGCCAACTAACTGGCTTTACATACCTCAAGGAGAGACTTTTGCCAAGTCCGCAGTACGTTTTCCGTCAAGGCAGGGAGCTGAGTAGAGTCCGGTTGTCCAACATCATCGTCAGCGTTAGCGTCCTCGACATCGACATCGTCGTCTACGTCGAACTCCAGGAGGTTACGATCGTGCTCCTGCAGATACTTGTAAAACTCGGGATCCTTTTCGGCAAGCTTGGACAGTTCCAACATATGCGCGGCGCCCTCATCTACGTGGTTCAGATCTTGAGCAAAAGCAGAGGGAAATTTTTTTCAACGGGCGCACGGTCGAGTTCATCCACGGATGCAAACGAAGCATCGTCGCCGTCATCCATGTCGACGTCGGCATCGTCCTCGTCCTCGTCTTCTGTACCCAGACCCTCATCATCTTGTTCTTCATCCTAAGGGCATTTCGTCAGATTAATAACAGCGACACCGAGTCGAGTCTCACATCTTGGTCTTCCTCCATGAAACCTGCGCCCAAGAAGTCATCTACTGACATACCTTTGGGGCTACGTCCCAGCACAGGGGTTTATATAAACTGTATCGTCCAGTGAGTGATAGAGGGTAACGTACCTCTTTTTCGAATATTTAATCTCCTTTTTACTTTCCTCCCCATCTTCAACTTCGTCGACATCCACGTGAGGACGTTCCCGACCTTCATTCCTTGCGCTCTTATTTTTGTTTGTTTTTTTCTGAATCTGCTGGTGCTTTCTGCGGGCCTGGATTTTTTTCGTGAGCTGACCGCTAGCAGCGAATTTGCGGGTAGCTTTTGTGCCCTTCTTCGCCATTATCGAACGAAACGAACGCGGGTCCGGACCGACACTCTCCCGCCATGGCCTCCGTCACTGCGGCCACGGCCACGGCCAACGAGCTGTTGGCTCAACATTTCGTTCTCATTTCACGTCTCAAGGAGTCCCAAAAGGCCCACAGGCGAAAGCTGCGCACCCTTCCCTCCCCTCCGCTTTCGATACTCAACCTACCCGCCATCCCGTCTCCCAAACCTTCTCCGCCCCCCTCACCACCTTCTTCACCCCTCCTACTTCCCAGGCGGAAACCTCCAAGAGCAGATCTACCGCATGCAAAGCGCGCCCGCGCCCTACACTATGAGAACTACATCCCCGAGGAGGAGACCATCCGAAATGACTATTCCCAGCGGTATGTCGATGGGGGCGAGTGGTCACAGAACTGGGTGCTCGGAGCGGAACCAGAAAGGCGCTTCGAAGAGTTCGTACATCCCCATTTCTCAAAGATCCGACTGCTTGTATGCGCATATCTATCACTTTGGCCTAGACCTAGACCAGGATCGCAACATGTACCACCACCGCTAATGCAGCGCATATACTGATACTTCATGCCTCTTTCCCTCACTAGGTACCCCAAACAACAACGCCTACTAGCACTCAAAAAAGCGTCCGTGACAGAGTACGCGCTCCCACCATTATACCTCCCGTTTTCCGAGCTTGCCTCGCTCCAGCCGTCCAAGTTCGACGTGATCGTCATCGACCCACCAATGTCATCCTCATTCTCATGGGACACCCTACAAGAGCTTCCTCTCGCGTCGCTCACCGCAGACCCGTCCTTCGTTTTCCTCTGGGTAGGCAGCGGTGCAGGAGACGGGCTCGAACGCGGGCGCGAAGTCCTTGCCAAGTGGGGTTATCGCCGTTGTGAGGACGTA
>WNFQ01001976.1_pt1 | contig 15675 bp, 14 predicted proteins | sample 5400171 | NCBI WGS metagenome assembly WNFQ01 (sample SAMN13153356, study PRJNA577476) | soil metagenome | isolation source: 20 cm soil under Madrone tree | place: USA:California | collected 2016-06-14 | reverse complement strand
CGGCAACGTCGCCCGAGGGGATCAATCTCGACGTCATCGGCTACGACTTGCTGACGGCTGCGGGCCCGACGCCGACGCGCACGCGCACCGCGACGCCGACCCCGACGCGCACCGCCACGCGCACGCTCACGCCGACCGCGACGATCAGCGTGACCCCCACCGCGACGGTGACGATTCCGCCGACCGTGACGGCCACCCGCACGCCGACGCCGACGCTCACCCCGACGCCGTACCCGACGCCGACCCTCGGGTCGCTCGATCATTTCACCTGCTACAAAGCGGCGCCGACGCGGCACTCGATCAAGTTTGCCGGCATCGCGAATCCCCCGGGGGTCTCGCTCGTCGATCAGTTCGGCAGCGCCCAAGTCGCGGTGAGAAAGCCGAGCTCGCTCTGCGCCCCGACCGACGTGAACGGCGACGACGCGAGCGCACCGACGCATCCCGAGCACCTGAAGATGTACCCGCTCAAGATCCCGGGACGGCCGGTCCTTCCGACCAAGATCAAGGTCGTCGACCAGTTCAACCCGACGGGCCTCTTCGTCAATGCGAGGAGACCATCGTACCTCCTCGTGCCGGCGGCGAAGAGCCTCACCGGCCCGACGCCGGTTCCGACACCGGGGACGTACGCGACCGATCACTTCGAGTGCTACGCGGTCACGGTCACGCGCGGCACGCCGAAGTTCGTGCCGCAGCTCGGCGTCTCCGTCGGCGATCAGTTCGGCACGATGACCGTCGACGTGAAGCGGCCGTCCTACCTCTGCAACCCGGCCGACAAGCAGAGCGAGGACCCGACGGCGCCGAGCCACATCGATCACCTCATGTGCTACAAGACGAAGCAGACCGACGCGGTGAAGTTCGTGAAGATCGTCGGCGTCTTCGCGGAAGACCAGTTCGCGGAACGCCGTCCGCGGCACGGTCGCGACGTTTGCCCGCTTCTCGTCGCTCGCGGGTGCGGCGCTCGATCGCCTGCCGCCGCAGCTGCGCGAGGTCGCGGCCGAGCTCCGCGCGCACTACGACATGCGGAGCTCGGCCGCGACCTCGCGCAGCTGCGGCGGCAGGCGATCGAGCGCCGCGCCCGCGAGCGACGAGAAGCGGGCAAACGTCGCGACCGTGCCGCGGACGGCGTTCCGCGCGACGGCGACGTCCGGGTGCACGGCGCAGCTCACGTACGCGCCGTAGCGCAGCGACGCCGGGTCGCGACCGGCGGCGCGCGCCGCGCTGCGTGCCGTCTCGAGCGCCCACGCCAGGTGCTCGGGATCGGCGCCGACGGCGAACGCGATGCGCTCGGCATGGCGCGCCGCCGCCGCGATGACGCGCGGCCCGGTCGCGGCGACCTCGACCGGGACTTTGCCGATCGCTGTGAATCGCAGCTCGGTCTTCCCTTCGGCGCGCAGCCATTCGAGCCGGCTCGGAAACCCGTCGCGCTCGATGGTCTCACCGCGCAGATACGCCTGCAGCATCGCGAGGAAGCGCTCGAACGCCGCGACGGTCACCGTCGACTTCCCGATTCGCTGCAACGACGAGTCGCCGCGCCCGACGCCGCAAATCGCCCGCCCGCCGCTCTCGACGTGCAGCGACAGCGCTGCGCCGGCGGTCACCGCCGGGTCGCGGGTCACCGGATTCGTGACGCCGGGCCCGAGTCGCAGCGTCGTCGTCGCCTGCGCCGCCAGCGCCAGCTGCTGCCACACGTCGGGCGCGAGGTTCTGGCTGTCGGGATAGAGCAGCGTCGCGAATCCCGCGCTCTCCGCCATGCGTGCCAGCTCCGCGGAGCGGCGCGGCAGCGGAGCGAGGATCACGCCGATGTCCATGTACTACGCCGTACTACGCCGACGTCACGCCGACATTTTGGCGACCGCACGCCCCGCGGCCTCGTACATCGACACCGTGCGGTCGCAGTACTCGACGCCGTATTTGCGGAGGATCTTGAAGCCGTCGTCCTCCCACGCGCCCGGGATGCGGAAAATCGCGATCGTCCGCCCCGGGTCGCGCCCCGACTCGACGCAGCCCTTGATCACACCACGCGCGACGATGTCGACGCGGGTGTTCGAGACGACGTTCATCATCACGGCGATCTTCTTCACGCCTGGTTTCGACAAGATCAGTTTCGTCAGCTCGCAGGCTTTCTTGACGCTGGGGTTGCCGCCGATCTCGCAGTAATTGGCCGGCTTGCCGCCGTGTTTCCGAATGGCATCGAACAACGTCAGCGAGCCACCGCCGGCGCCGATGACGAGGCCGAGATCGCCGTCGAATTCTTTGACGTTCCCCGCCACACCGCGGTGGTCCGACGCGTCGACCAGCGCACCTTTGATCTCGAACTCCGTCGGCGGCCGTGCCTCGCGCGTCTCTTCTCTGCCGATCCCCAGCTCTGCAACCACCTTCGCGTGCTTGTCGCGCGCGTCACTTTCCAGATCGACATGCCCATCCAACACGAGAAATTTGCCGTCCGCGGTCTTCCCGAGCGGATTGATTTCGGCGAGCGTGAGATCGTAGCGTAAGAAGATCTCCGCAAGCGTCGACACGATAGGAATCAACTTGTTCAAATCCTCGCCGGTGACGCCGGTCGTGGCAATCGCTTCTTTCGCTGTGTACGGGCTGAACGGAAGCAGCGTCGAGAAGTGCACGCGCGCGACGTGCTCGGGATGTGTCTGCGCGACCTCCTCGATGTCGATGCCGCCCATGTCGCTGAAGATGAGCACCGGCAGCTTGCGGCGCCCGTCCCACGTCACCGCCGCGAAGTACTCCTGCGTGATCGGCGCCCGCTCCTCGACCAGCACGCCGCGCGGCTTCTGACCCTTGATCTCGAGCTTCAAGATGGCGTCCGCCGCCTTCTCGGCGTCGGCGGGGTTGTCGGCGAACGTGACGCCGCCCGCCTTCATTCGCCCGCCCGTCAGCACTTGCGACTTGAGCACGACCGGACCGCCGATCTCGGCGGCGATCGCCTTCGCTTCCGCCGCGGTCTTCGCGACGCGGCCTTTCAAGAGCGGCGTGCCGTGGCGGGCGAAGAGAGCTTTGGCCTCGTACTCGTAGAAGCGCATCGGCGGGACCTCGAGCGAGAAGTCGTCGTGATGTACCCGCGCACCGGGAGGCGGTCAAGCGACACGACCGCGGCGACCGCCGCATCGCCGCGCAGGACTAACGCGCTAGGCGAGCCCGAGCGCGCGGTCCTGCGCCTCGGGATCGGCGTTCTCGAACTGAATGATGTCGAGCTCCTCGAACGCCTTCCGCACGCGCGGGCTCAAGAGGCCGAGGCGTTTCAGGTTCGGCACCACACGCGCGAAGAGTGTGCTGCGGAACGCTTTGCCGATCATCGACTCGAGGACGACGTGCTTCACCTCCTCGCGGTCCCACCCCATCGCCTCCGCGATCTGGTCGCCGACGAGGCGGTTCCGCATGAGCTCGCAGGCGTAGATGATGAAGTCCTCGCGGTCGCGCAGCTCCCCGGCCGGCATGTCCTTGTAGTAGTCGTGCAGCGACAGGACGCCGAACGCGACGTGACGCGACTCGTCCTTCATCACGTAGCGGACGAGCTCCTTCAGCAGCGGCTCGGTCGTGATCTGGAAGAGGTTGCCGAAGGCCGCCATCGCCAAGCCCTCGATGATGATCTGCATGCCCAAATATTTGAAATCCCACCGTCTGTCTTTGATGGTGGCGTCGAGCAGTTCTTTGAGATTCTCGTTCACCGGCCACTGCCACTCGAGCTTCTCGCGGAGGTAGCGGCCGAAAACCTCGACGTGGCGCGCCTCGTCCATCGTCTGCGTACCCGCATAGTACTTGGCGTCGATCCACGGCACCGCGCCGACGAGCTGCGAGGCGACGATCAGCGCGCCCTGCTCGCCGTGCAGGAACTGCGACAGCTGCAGCGCCACTTGTCCGTGACGTAGACGGTCGCGCTCCTTCTGGTTCAGGCGCTCGTACGGGGCGTAGCCGTTCAGTGGGTTGGTGATGTCCGGAAGAATGCCGCGCTCCGGATCGACATCCGTCGACCAGTTGAGCTGCGTCGTGCCGTTCCATTGGTCGCGCTTCGCCTTCTCGTAGAGGTCGCGCAACCCCTCTTTGACGCTGCCGTAATTCCAGGCGTAGCTGCTGTCGAAGGAGGTGAGGATGGTCTCGAGCTCCTCGTCGAGCTGCTCGAGCTGGTTCACGGTACGGGCGGCGTCCATCGGCATGCTCCTCGTGAGGGGGGTGCCGGCGACCCTACACCACTCGCCGGCGGAGCGGAATGGCGCGAGAGCCGCGGCGCCGGCGCCGGTCGTGATCGCGGAAACTACCGCGGCCACGCGGGTTGACCGAGGGTTGCCCGCGGTCTAACCCACGCCTCGGGAGGTACGAACGTGGCAAATCGAGGACGAACGAAGACGAAAACCCGCCGCGTCAAGGCGCGAGCGGTGAAACCGGCGAAGTCGAAAGCGCGGCCCGCACGGGCGGCTCGAACGCGGCCCGCACGGTCGGCCCGCACGCAGCCCGCGACACGCGCGCGAACGCAGTCGAAGTCGCCCGCCGCCGATGGCGTCCGAGCGCTGGCGCGCCGCATCGTCGAGACGACACTGAGCAACGACGACGAGGGAGCGTTCGCCCTCTACGCCGGCAACGTCGAATCGATCGAGCCCGGGCAGCCACCGATGCGCGGCATCGACGCCATCCGTCAGAAGTTCGCGGGCTGGCGCACCATGGTGAGCAGCGCGCAGTTCGAGCCCCGCCGCGTGTGCGTCGACGGCAACACGATCGTGATCGAGTGGGTCGGTGACTGCACGCTCGCCGCGACCGGCAAGCCGGTGCGCCTGCACGAGGTCGCGATCCACGAGGTCCGCGACGGCAAGATCAGCCGCGAGCTCTTCTTCTACGATCCCGCGACCTTCGCGCAGGCGGCTGCCGAGTCGGCGAGCTAACGACCGGCGTACGAGCGCGACCGGTATCGTTCGCCGCGACCTCCGAGGGCGACGGTGAGCATTTCGCTGCCCGGGGGCGGCTTGACGTAACCGGAGAGGATCTCGTCAGGCGTCACCGGACGGCCGTAGTATTCCTCGTTCGCCTTCGGCCGGGCCGCGACGACCGCGCCCTCGATAGAGACACCGGCGAAGAGACCTTGATTGCGGCTGTACGTGTACACCGCCGCCACCGGCATCACGCCGGCCGCGATGTCACGGCCGACGGGCCCGGCGGCCACGCTCACGTCGCCGCCGAGCTTGACGTTGGCGCTGTGCTCGAAGGCGTCGACCGCGGCCGGCGTGTTGAGGACGAGGACGAGCTCGGTCACCTCCGCACCGACCTGGAATCCGAATCCGGCGCCGCCGGAGCCGATGGCCGACGGTCCGCTCCAGCCGCGTGGCGTGCGCGCGATGACGACGCCCCGGCCACCTTCGCCGCTGAAGATGAAGCCCGCTTTCAGCCGCGTCAGAATCGCCAATCCCTTCGCGTCGCGTAGCACCGCGTCGGGAATCCCGTGCTCGGGCATCCCGCGGAACCGCTCGATGATCGTCGCGCCCTGATCGACATCGTCCTGAAGACCGTGCGCGACACACGTCGGCGTCCTCCCGACGGTGAGGGCGAGCAGGCTCGCGCTGCATAGAATGCTTTTTCTCATGTGCGTTCTCCTCACCGTCAGTGAACCGGGGGTCGGTGAGACGGTCAAAGACGAAACTTCGCGATTTCGCCCCGCGTAGTTGACCGTGGTCGAATCGTTGCGGCCACGCACGATCCGGCAGCGACGCTCTGCGCTTTGCTCCCTCCATTCGGGGATTGGACCATCGCGGTGCGCGTAACAAGCGGTTTCGGAACCGCCGCCGACGCGTCTCTGCTCCCGTCCTTTTGGTATTTCGTTTGCTCGTAACGGAGCATGCGATGGGATGTCGAGGTCCGCGCACGGTACGTCGATGACGCGCTGACCACAGCGCGCGCCAACCTGATCGCGCATCGCCTGCCGCTCTTCGCCGCCTGCTGGGTCGGCACGACGACGCTCTGGAGCATGGTCCTCATGAGCGAAGGCTTGCTCGGCGGCGTCGCGGCCTGCGTGACCGTGGCGTTGCAGTCGGTCGCGCTCGCCCTCGCGTACAGGACGTCGCGGGCGCGTGACACGAATCGTCGGCGACCGATCCCGCGCGCGCTCGCCGGCGTCTGCATCTTTCTCGGCGTCTCCTCGACGGCGATGTTCGCGGCAGCGCGCGGCAGCGGCGACGTCCTCGCGTTCGTTCTGCTCACTCTCTATCTCGCGACTGCGCTGTTCTTCGCGTGGGGATGGCGGGCACAGATGCTGGTGTGGATCGGCACCCTCGTGCCGTGGCTCGTCGCAATCCCGTTTTTGACGTTCACGGTGCCCGCGATCGAGCTCGGGACGGCAATCGTGATCGGCTCCGTGCTCTCGTGGGCGATCGCGGAGGGCACGTGCCGGACGTTCCGCTCGGCGTGGCTGCATCGCTTCGCCGAGACGCGGTTCCGTCGCGAGCTCGAGGAAGCGCGTGACGCCGCCGAGGCCGCAACGCGGGCGAAGGACCAGTTCCTCGCGACGGTCTCCCACGAGCTCCGCTCGCCGCTCGCGACGATCATCACATGGACGCAGATCCTCCGCCGCGGCCGTGTCGACGCCGAAACGACGGCGCGGGCCGTCGACGTCATCGAGCGCACCGCGCGTATGCAAGCGCGCCTCATCGAGGATCTCTTGGACGTCGCGCGCATCACGGCCGGCACGCTCCACCTCGAGCTCTCACGCGTCGACGCTCGCGAAGCCGTGCGCGCGCTCGTCGACACGTTCAGCGTCGCGGCCGAGACGAAGTCGATCGAGCTCGTCTGCGAGCCGGGTGACCACGCGCTCCCGGTGCACGCGGACCCGATGCGGTTGCAGCAGATCCTCGGCAACCTGGTAACGAATGCGGTAAAATTCACGTCGCCGGGTGGGCGCATCGTCGTCGCGGCACACCGCGCCGGCGATACCGTCGAGGTCCTCGTGCGGGACAACGGCATCGGCATGGCGCCCGACGTCGTGGCGCGGGTGTTCGAGCGCTTTCATCAGGTCGACGTCGCCGGCGGGCGCTACGGCGGCCTCGGACTCGGCCTCGAGATCGCGCGCTACCTGATCACGGTGCACGGCGGCTCGATCGACGCGAAAAGCGACGGCCTCGGCCAAGGGTCGACGTTCACGGTCCGCCTCCCGCTGCTCGCCGACGCGCCCGCGGACGCGCCGGCGGATGCGGCGGCCGAACGTGCGACGATCACGGCGGCGGCGCGCTAGCGGTCTTGCCGCGGCCCGCCGCGCCAGGCGATAACGTTTGCGAGGAGATCGCGATGCCCTACCGCCCGACGCACGAGGTCCTGAACCAGCCGCCGCCGCTCGAAGGCTACAACCTCTTCGACCACGACACACCGCTCGCCGAGGCACTCGAGCGGGAGGGCGGCGAGTGGGCGTGCGAACGCGTGCGCGCCGTCGGGGAGCTCGCGGGCGGCGAGGCGATTCGCTGGGGTATACAGGCGAACGCGTATCCTCCCGTCCTTCGCACCCACGACCGCTACGGCAACCGGATCGACGAGGTCGAGTTCCATCCCGCGTGGCACGAGCTCATGCGCGCCGGCGTCACGCACGGCTTACACGCGCTGCCGTGGCGCGAACCCGGCAAAGGCGCGCATCCCGCGCGGGCGGCGATGTTCTACATGCTGTCGCAAGCCGAGGCCGGGTTCGGCTGCCCGACGACGATGACGTTCGCCGCGGTGCCGGCGCTGCGGGCGCAGCCGGAGATCGCGCGCGAGTGGGAGCCGCGGCTCACGTCGCTCGAGTACGACCCGCGGTTCCGGCCCGCGCCTGAGAAGCGCGGTGCGATCTGCGGCATGGCGATGACCGAGAAGCAGGGCGGCTCCGACGTCCGCGCCAACACGACGCGCGCCGAAGCGATCGGCTCGCAGCGCGGCCCGGGCGCGGAGTACGAGCTCACCGGCCACAAATGGTTCTGCTCGGCACCGATGAGCGACGCGTTTCTCGTCCTCGCGCAGACCGAGCGCGGCCTCTCCTGCTTCTTCATGCCGCGCTGGCTCCCGGACGGCACGAGGAACCGCATCCACATCCAGCGTCTCAAAGACAAGCTCGGCAACCGCTCGAACGCGTCGTCGGAGATCGAGCTGCACGGCGCCTGGGCGCGCATGGTCGGCGAGGAAGGGCGCGGCGTGCCGACGATCATCGAGATGGTGAACCACACGCGCCTCGACTGCGTGATCGGCTCGTCGTCCGGCATTCGCCAGGCGGTCGCGCAGGCGACGCACCACTGCGCGCACCGCGCCGCGTTCGGCAAGCTCCTCGTCGATCAGCCGCTCATGCGGAACGTCCTCGCCGACCTCTGCCTCGAGGCCGAGGCGGCGACGGCGACGATGATGCGCCTCGCCCGCGCCTATGACGACGCGGCCGCCGACGAGTCGACGCGCCCTTTTACCCGCCTCGCCACTGCGGTCAGCAAGTACTGGGTCTGCAAGCGCGCCCCCAGCGTCGTCGGCGAGGCGCTCGAGTGTCTCGGCGGCGCGGGCTACGTCGAGGAGTCGATGATGCCGCGCCTCTATCGCGAGGCGCCGCTCAACTCGATCTGGGAGGGATCGGGGAACGTCATGTGCCTCGACGTGCTGCGCGCGATGGGGCGCAGCCCCGAGAGCGCCGAGGCGTTCTTCGCCGAGCTCGGGCTCGCCCGCAGCGGCGACGCACGTCTCGACGCCTACGTCGCGACGCTGCGCGACGAGCTTCGGAACTTCGACGCGATCGAGGCACGGGCCCGGCGGGTGGTCGAGCGCATGGCGCTCGCGTTCCAAAGCGCGCTGCTGGTGCGCGCGGGCGACGCCGCCGTCGCCGACGCGTTCTGCGCGTCACGGCTCGCCGGCGACCGCGGCCTCGCGTTCGGCACGCTGCCGCCCGGTACCGACTGCGAACGCATTATCGCACGCTCACAACCGCACGTCGGATAGAGCGGCGCGCTCGCAGCCGCGCGTCGGCTCGCGCTCACCGCACCCGTAGGATCACTTTCCCGAAGTTCGCGTTGGCAGCGACGTGATCGTGCGCCTTGGCGGCGTCGGCGAGGTCGTAGATGGAGTCGACGACCGGCCGCAGCCTGCCGTCGGCGAGGAGCGGCAGAATGCGCCGCCGCACGCCGTCGGTCAGCGCGAGCTTCTCCTCGAGCGCACGCGTCCGCAGGACGGTGCCGATCACGCGCAGCCGCTTGCCGACGAGCAGCGCCAGGTTGATCTCGCCTTTCGCGCCGCCCATGAGGCCGATGATCACGAGGCGCCCCTTCGGCGCGAGGAGACCGACGTTGCGCTCGAGATACTGCCCGCCGACGCAGTCGAGGATGACGTCGACGCCGCGACCGCCAGTCATCTCGCGGGCGCGCGTCGCGAAGTCCTCCTCCTTGTAATTGATCCCCGCCTCGGCGCCGAGCTCGACGCAGCGCGCGAGCTTCTTCCCGTCGCCGACGGTGACGATCGGCCGCGCGCCGAGCGCGCGTGCGAGCTGGATCGCCGCCGTCCCGACGCCGCTCCCGCCGGCGTGGATCAAGACGGTTTCGCCGGTCGCGAGCGCCGCCTCGTCGAGGAGCGTCATGTACGCGGTCGTGAACACCTCCGGAATCGCCGCCGCTTCCTCGAACGAGAGCCGCTCGGGAATCCTTAGCGGCATGCCCTGGTGCACGCCGACGTACTCCGCGTACCCGCCGCCGCCGAGGAGACACATCACCCGATCGCCGCGCCGCCAGTCGCGGACGGCGGCGCCGGTTTCCACCACGACACCCGCGGCTTCGAGGCCGAGCACGTCGGACTCGCCGGGCGGCGGCGGGTAGAGCCCGCGCCGCTGCAGCAAGTCGGCGCGGTTCACCGCGGTCGCGTGCACCTCGACCAGTACGCTCTCCGGGCCGACCTCCGGTCGGGGAACGTCGCCGATGACGAGATCCTGCGACGGTCCTTGGACGACGATCGCGCGCATGACGCGTCGGGTACCACGGGGTCCGCGTAGCGACAACGGCGTGCACGCGCCGGCGCAGGATTTGGCACGGCGGCGCGAAGCCAGTATGCAGTCGCCGCAGGAGGAGCGATGGCCGAGCACTTCGAGATCACCGACGCGATGCGCGCCGCGATCGGCAAAGAGACGGCACCGTGGACCTACGAGGTCACGACGACGAGCGTCCGCGCGTTCGCGCGCGGCGTCGGGTACACCGACCCCGTCTATTTCGACGTCGAGGCTGCGCGCCGCGCCGGCTATCGCCACTTGCCCGCGCCGCCGACCTACCTCGGCACGCCGGTCTTCATCCCGGGACAATCGAGCGACACGTTCAGCACCCCCGCCGCGGGCATGCCGCGTCTCGATCACGGCCTCCCCGGCCTCCTCGACGGCGGCGTCGAGACCGAGTACCAGGGCGACATCTGCGCCGGTGACACCCTGATCGTCGTCAGCAAGCTCGCGGATCTCCAGACGCGCGCCAGCAAGGCGCTCGGCACCATGCTCATCACGACGACCGAGACCACGTACACCAACGCCGCGACCGGCGCCGTCGTCGCCGTGCAACGCGGCCAAGCGATCTTCTACTGAGGCCGACGCGATGGCGATCACCTGGGAAGAGATTCGAGAGGGCACGGCCCTACCACGGCTGGAAAAGCGGCCGGGCGTGACGCAGCTCGTGAAGTACGCTGCCGGCTCCGGCGACTTCAACCCGCTCCACCACGACTACGGCTTCCCGCAAGCGAAGCAGATCGGCTCGATCATCGTCCACGGTCGCTTCAAGTACGCCGCGCTCGGCGAGCTGGTCTCGAACTGGCTCGGCCATCGCGGCCGCATCCGCAAGATCTCCTGCCAGTTCCGCGGCATGGACTTCCCCGATCAGCCGATCGTGTGCACCGGGAAGGTCGCGCGGAAATGGGAAGAGAGCGGCGAGCGCCTGGCGCAGCTCACGATCTGGACCGAGAACGGCGACGGCAAGCAGACGACGCCCGGCGAGGCGATCGTCGTGTTCACGCGCTGAGCTTCGTCGTCGTGCTCACGCGCTGAGCTAGTCGCGTCCGCGATCGGCGCCATCTCGCCCCGCCGACGCGGCGCTGATCGCGGGCGGCGTGACCCACCCGCGGCGCACGCCCCACGCAACGAGCGTCCCGGCGACGAGACCGACGACGTAGCCGTACGGGAGACCGACGACCGCGGCGCCCACTGCGAGCGCGATCCAGAACGCGCTGCGCTCGTGCGCGACGTCGCGGACGAGTGTCATGAGCCCGATCGCCTCGAACAAGAGCACGACCCCGAGCACCGGCATCGGAAAGAGACGCACCACGTGCGCGAATCCCGGCGCGAAGACGAGCCCGAGCACGAGATACATCGCGCCATAGAGGACCGGCGCGCCGCCCGTCCGCGCGCCGAATCCGTAGAAACCGACGAGCCCCCCACAGCCGTGGCATACCGGCACGCCGCCGAACCACGGCGCGACCAGGTTCATGCACGAATAGGTGAAGCCGATCTTCCGCACCGACACCGCGCGGTCGGGAAAGAGATCGCGCGTCGTTTGACTCGTCGCGATGACGGAGTTGCCGAGCGAGAGCGGAATCTGCGGCAGCGCCAGAAGAAGCGCACCCTGCCCGATCTCGTGCAACGTCGGCGCACTGATCGTCGGGACGCCGAGGCCGATCGTGTGCCCGAGGCCGCCGCCGACCTTCACGATCGCGTACGCGAACCCGAGGCCGATCACCACCAGCGGCGCCGGCACCCGCCGCTGCCGCGCCAGCGTCAAGAGCGCGACCACCGAGACGCCGGCGAGCACGTACCCGAGCACGCCCTCGGCGCCCGCGTACTCCTTGAGCGCCAACGATCCGAGCGTGATCCCCAATCCGAGCTGGATGCCGCGCACCACCTCCTTCGGGACGACGCGCGCCAGCCAGTCGAGCAATCCCGTCACCGTGAGGACGAGCATCGCGACGCCGATCACGAGACCGCCGCCGGCCAAGATGCCGGGCGGGAGTCGCTGCGCCAGCATGATCGTCGCCATCGCCTTCAGCGGCTGCACCGGCATGGGGATACCGTAGAGAATCCCGGTCGCGATCTGGAGCGCGCCGAAGAGAATGCAGACACTCGCGGCATCGAGGCCGCAGGTGACGATGAGCGCAATCAGCAGCGGCAGGTCGGTGCCGATGTCGCCGAACGCGCCGGCGAGCTCGTGACGGTCGAACCGCAGCCGCGGACGCATCGATGATCGTCAGAAGCGGAGCATCGCATCGAGCTGCGTCCGCACGAGCGTCGGATTGCCGGTCAGCGCCGCGTCGGAGATCTTCCGCTCCAGCACGTTCTCGATGTACGCCTTCGCCGTGAGCTGCAGATTGGGGAACAGGACGTAATCGATGCGGACGATGTGGACGCCGAGATTGGTGCCGCCCTTCTGCGTCGGCCGCGCTGCGCCCGACTTCGCCGGCCGCGTCGAGAACTCGTTGATGTCGCTGAACGTGAAGATCGAGAGCACCGAGTCCTTCTCTACCCACGCGTACGTATACGAGACACCCCAATCGCCCGGGTTCCTGAGCGTGTCGCGGTACCAGTCCTTGCCGGCGTTGCCGATGCCCGCGCCCGCGTAAAGGCCGACGTTGCGACCGTTCGCCTGCGTGTTGTACGCGAAATCTCCGAACAGCCCCGCCGGGAGGTGCATCCCGAACGGGTCTGACGCGTTCAGCTCCGTCGACACGTTCAGGATGTTGAAGCCGTCCTTGTAGCGCAGGATCTTGCCGTTCGCGTCCCTCACGACGGAGTTGCTGTTCGCGAGCTGGCTGTTGAAGCTCGAGTTCGGCTTCGAGTTCGTCGGCGGGTCGGTGAACGGGTTCAGGAATTTCGCCGCGACCTCGTTGATGTGAACGTACTCGTAGTCGGCGAGCGCGAGCGTCCAAGCGCTGCGCTCGCTCGGCGCCATGTCGACGACCACCTGACCGCCGGGGATCCACGGGTCGCCGCCGTTCGCGACCTCGTCGACGATCCACTGAAACGCGCTTACGCGCACGCTGTGGAGGAACCCCTGGCGACGCTCGAAGAGATCGAGCATCTCGGTCGCGCCTTCGACCGCCACATCCTCGTCCCATACGAGCTCCGACGGACGGTAGGCATTGACGCCGAACTTCCCCGCCGTCACCGTCAGCCACGGCCGGTCGAGCCCGATCGTCTTGGTCGGCTTCAGCGTGATGTATGCCCAGTCGAAGTTGACGGGCTTCTTCGTGAACGCGCTGTCGAAGGTCTGGTTGTTCGAGATCGGGTCGTTCGGGTTGCCGCTCGCGAGACGGAACGTGGCGCTCACCTCGTCGCTCGGTGCGACGGTCAGGCCGAGGCGCGCGCGAAAGCGACCGCGGTTCCGCGCGTGCAGCTCGTCCTGGTAGAATCCCTCGTCGCGCAAGCGGAGGTCCCCGAACGGCGTCAGCATCGCCAGCCACTTCGGCAGCTTCGCCTCGATCGCCTCGAGCCGCGACGCCTCCGCGGCCTGCGTCTGCTTGGTCGCCTCCGCCGGCGCAGCTTCGGCGGCCTGGCCCTGCTCGCGCTCCTGCGGCCGCGCGGCTTCGGCGGCGCGGTCCTTGTTGCTCTCCTCCAGCGCGCCCTGCAGCTCCTCGCGCGTGATCAAGCCCTTCCGCACCAGGATCTCGCCGAGGCCTCTCGCGGACAGCGAGTCATCGGCCCACGCGACGCCGCCGATCACGACCGCCGTCGCGACGACGCCGAGCAGCCACCTCAGCGCACACCGTCCGTCACCCATTGATGACCTCCTCACGCGTGCCGTCGCCGCCCTGCACCCCTTCGGGTGTCGCCTCCGGCCGTCCGACGCGCCCATCGGGCGTGCGGTCGACGCACGCTACGCGTAGTGGCTGCGGCGCTTCACCGCGAGCTCGCGCTCGAGGTAGAAGATCTCGACTTTCTCGACCTTGCCGTCCTTCTTCACGAACTTGTGACCGCGCAGCGTCGTCGCCAACACGCCGAGGTCGGGACGACCGGGGAGGTCGCGTGTCTCGCGGATCTCGGTCGACGCGAAGACCGTGTCGCCGGCGAAGCTCGGCGCCGTGTGGCGGCCGGTGATGTACCGTAGGTCGGCGAGCGCGTTGTCGCCGACGTCGGCGGACGAGATGCCGAGACAGAGGTTGAACGGGATCCCGCCAAAGACGATCAGCTGCCCACCGACGTAGCGCTCGGGCTGCTGCTCGACCATCCAGAGATTGCAGTGCACCTGTGACGTGTTGTCGAGGATGCCGGTCAGCATGATGTGGTCGGTCGTGATCACCCGGCCGCGCGAGTGCTCGAGGACGTCGCCGACGTTGAAGTCCTCGAAGTACGTGTTCTCGTTGCTGAGATACGCCAGCTCGCGGTACTTGCGCGACGGGTCGTACGCCGGCAGATCGAGCGCGATCGGAATCTCGTCGGGCGCGACGTCGCCTTCTGCGACGGTCGCCTTCGGATCGCGCTTCCACACCTGCACCTTGCGCTGGAACGTCAGCACGACCTGGCCGTGCTGGTTGCGCCCCGTCGTCTGCACGTGCACGACGCCCAGGCTCGGATCGCGGGTCGACACCTTCACCCCGAGGACTTTCGTCTCCGCCTCGAGCGTGTCGCCGATGTAGACCGGCACCCCGAAGCGCATGTCGATGTACTCGAGGTTGGCGCGCGCGTTCTCCGACACGTCCTCGACACTCTGGCTGAAGACGACGAGCATCACGAGGCCCGGGTGCACGACGAGCCCGCAAAAGCCGTAGGCCTGCGCGTAGCGCGCGTTCTTCGACAGCGGATTCGTCGTCATCGAGAAATCGGTGAAGATGGCGAAGAGACCTTCGGTCACGGTCTTGCCGCGCTTGTGACGGAAGATCGCGCCGGGACGGAAGTCCTCGAGGAAATGCCCGTGCTGACGCTGGACAATTGCCATGCGCGAGTTTCTTTATGGGTGCCCGCGGCGAGGGTCAAATCGCGTTCCGGCGCCGTGGCGGCGGGGGGCGCGACGACGAAGTGGCTGCCGCCGCGGGCGCCATCGAAGCCGCGACTACAGCCCGAGGCGTTGCGCAGCGAGCTCGCGACATGACGTCGCGTCGCCGAACGTCATCTCACCCGATTGCGCGCGCTTGAAGTAGAGATGGACGTCGTGCTCCCAGGTGAAGCCGATGCCGCCGTGGATTTGGATCGCGCGCGCGGTCACGAAGCGGTACGCGTCGCCGGCGATCGCTTTCGCCTGCGCGGCCGCGAGCGCGGCGTCGGCAGCGGCCTCGGCGTCGGCGCACGCGGCGTAGTACGTCGCGGCTTTCGCTTTCTCGACCTCGACCGACATGTCGGCGCACTGGTGCTGGATCGCCTGGAAGCTGCCGATCGCGTGTCCGAACTGGCGTCGCACCTTCGCGTACTCGACCGTCATCTCGAGAACGCGCTCGGCACCGCCGGCCATGTCGGCAGCGAGCATCACCCGGCCGCGGTCGAGGAGCCGGGCGGCCACCGTCGCCGCGTCGCAAGGCAGCACCTGCTCGGCGTCGACCCGCACGCCGTCGAGGACGACGTCGTCGACACGGCGCGTGCGATCCATCGTGGCGAGCGGGGCGATCGTGACCCCGCGTGCGCCGGCCTCGACGAGGACGAGCGCGAGGGCGCCGTCGTCGCGACGAACGGCGCAGACGATAATGTCCGCGCCCGCCGCCTCGGGAACGAAGCGCTTCGTGCCCGAGAGCACGAGCGCCTCGCCA
>WNFQ01007439.1_pt1 | contig 15682 bp, 15 predicted proteins | sample 5400171 | NCBI WGS metagenome assembly WNFQ01 (sample SAMN13153356, study PRJNA577476) | soil metagenome | isolation source: 20 cm soil under Madrone tree | place: USA:California | collected 2016-06-14 | reverse complement strand
AATTGCGAATGTACGGGGAGCCGCTGTTGGCGGCTGTCCGGCAGCGGGCCTGACCAACGAGCTTACGGTCCCGCGTACGACTCCATGTACAGCGACATTGTTGTCGGGAGGAAAGAGGACTGTCCGACTGGTAACGGCCAACCAGGGGGTACAAATCGCTGTGGTCGGCGCCGATCACCCGAACGATCTGTCTACAGCGTTTCTAGCGGAGCCGTTGAAAACCAATCTGGCCTCGAACAATCTGAGCGCCTACGTCGGTGTTTCCAATGGCTTCGTTCTTACATTCACCAACGGCCTGACGGCATACCTGTCGGGCGATACCGGGCTGATTCAGGAAATGAAGACCGTGGTGAATGGCTTCTATGGCGCTGAACTGGCCGTTATCAACATCAGTGACACTTTTGTGACTGGACCGGAGGAGGCCGCGTTTGCAATTAACAACCTGGTCCGGCCGGCCACGGTCCTGCCGAGCCATACGAATGAAGTGTCGACGAGCGGTGGACGCGCGAATCCCGGGACGCGTCTGGAGAGATTTATCGATCTGGTTGAGCGTGGACGGAGTTCGGAGAGCAAGAAAGAGAAAGAGCACTCTCTTCAAGGAGGGCGGGTTTCGGTTCACGCGCCGCTCAGCGGTGTCACCATGGAGTTCGATGGGAAGGGGCAGTGCCGTAGAGGCTGTTAGAAACACAAAGACACAAAGGGCACAAAGACACAAAGAAGGCCGGGATCAAGAATCATTTGACCCCGGCCTTCTTTGTGTCTTTGTGCCCTTTGTGTCTTTGTGTTTTCTAACAACCTCAACACGAGACGCACTTGTTGGAGTTCTTCGCGCCGAGGCGGACAAGCAGTTCCACGGTCTCAGGAAACGGTTGAATGCGTTCCCTGGGGCCGTTCGCGATATCGGCCACCGTCACTCCATTCTTACCGACAAGATCGACCCTCGCGCCTTTGGACACGAGGTAAAGGACCATTTCGTTATCGCCCCGGGCGGCTGCGCCGTGCAGCGAGGTATAGACGCGGGTGTTGGTATGGAGGATGCTCGTCGAATCACCGGCTTTTTTGTCGATGGCATTCACGTCCGCCTTGCACTCTTCGACCAGGTACTTCACGGCCGCCATTCTGCCGTACGGTACGGTTACGGCGTCATTCCCATGGAAACCGTCTCCCGCGGCAACAAGTAAAGGCGTGACTCCTTCGAAGGTCGGGATATTCGGATCGGCGCCCGCGGCTACCAGAATGCGCATCGCGTCAATATCACCAACGTGCGCTGCACGCCAGAAGGGAGTGGCGCCGGCCGGCTCAACGCCTTCCAGTTCGAAGCCATAGCCGGTGTACCACAACTGGGCGGTCAGTCTGGCGTTCGGATCGGCTCCATGCGCCAGCAGCGCCTTGATCAAATCGAGATACGACACCTTCTCCTGTTTCGTATTGGGTTGCGGGTAAAATGATTTAGGACCCCATTCCACGTCGATAACCCGATACAGGGGCGTGCCTCCCGCAGCCGTAGCAAGCTTGGGATTCGCGCCGCGTTCGAGCAGATACATGGCCAGGTCGAAGTGTCCATTGATGACGGCCATCATCAGTGGAGTGGTCTTGTCCGCGCTCAGCTCATTAATGCTGGCGCCGCTGTCGAGCAAAACGCGGACGGTCTCGATATGACCTTGGCGGGCTGCATAGAGCAGTGCTGTGAGACCTCCCATCGGTTCTGCGGCTTCTCTGGGTTCTTCGTCTCCGCTCCCCGCCGGCCGCGGCTGAGCGGCTGCAGGCGTAGGTACTCCTGGAGCGCCAATTCGCTGGCCGCGACCTCCGGCTGTCGGAGCCTGGGCGGCCCCTGCGGCCCCGCGCGCGGCGGCCCCACCGCGAACAGGCGGCATTCTCACTTTGGTCGCGACACTTGTATTTGCGCCACGCTGGATCAATTCCTTAACGGCGTCCGAACGGTTATATGCGGCAGCAAACATCAGCGGAGTCTGTCCGTATGTGTTTTCCTTCGCATTCACGTCGGCTCCATGATCCGCGAGAACCTTGATTGCATCCACCTTGCCCGATGTGGCGGCCATCATGAGAGGGGTCACGCCGGTAAGTGCGGGAGAGTTTGGATCTGCCCCCGCCTTCAGCAGGACTTCGATCATGCGCGGGTTTCCATTCTGCGCAGCCATCCACAGAGGAGTGATACCGCCCAGCCGAGTGGTGGCTCTCACATTTGCACCGGCATAGAGCAGCATCTGCGCCATTTCCTCATCTTCGTTGGACGCGGCCCAGTGCAGCGCGGTCATTCCGTCACCCTGCGCCGCATTAGCGTCCGCGGCCTCTTTGAGCAGAGCACGCACCGCAGCCCGGTCGCCCCGCATTGCCGCATCCGCAACGCGCGTGTCGTTCGGAGCCGCGGTCATCAAGACGGCGTCTCTCCGGTGCTGTCGCCAAAGAACTCGAGGTTGTCCACTCCGAGCCGGTGCAGCAAGGTCAGGAACACATTCGCCATTGGAGTTCCATCCGGGGCGATCACGTGAAGGTTGCCCTTGAGTTGCCCGCCGCCATGACCGGCCAGGAACAGAGGACAACGCTTGTGGTTATGAAAATTCGGGTTGCCCATGGGCGATCCATAGAGAACGATCGAGTTGTCCAGCAGATTGCCGTCGCCGTCCGGCATCTTCTTCAACTTGTCGAGGAAATAAGGAATCATGCCGACGTGGTACGTATTGATCCTGGCATAGTCGGTGATTCGTTTTTCGTCTTCCCCGTGATGGGACGCCGAATGGAACGCGGTCCGGACGCCGCTTTCAGGATAGGTCCGGCCCGTGGCGTCGCGTGACAACTTGAACGAGGAAACCCGGGTAATACCGGACGCCAGAGCCAGCGCCTGCAGATCGAACATGATCTGGACATGTTCTTCAAATGAATCCGGCACGCCCACTGGAGTCCTCGGCAGGTCGCCCGACCCGCCGGCGCTCGAATTGTGTTCTTCGACTTTCTGGATGCGTCGCTCCACTTCGCGAACATCGTCGAGATATTGATCCAGCCGGCCCCGATCGGTCGGCCCCAGATCGGCCTTCAGCCGGGACACTTCGCGTGTGATCCAGTCGAGAATGCTGCGGTCGGTTCGCCGGTGAGCCGCTCGTTCTGCGGGGCTCCCGCCAACGCCGAACAACTGATCGAACACCACGCGGGGATCTCTCACCATGGGAAGGGGCTTTGCGGGTGATGACCAACTGATGGGCCCCATGTAAACGCAAGCGTAGCCATAATGACATCCGCCCGTATCGTCAGGTTCGATGGCAAGTTGAAGGGAAGGAATCGGTGTGTCCTGGCCAAACTTCTGTAATCCCGGTACGGCTCCAGGGGCTTCAGGCTGGTCGGTGTCAGATCGAAGTCCGGGCCCTCCGCCGCAGGTGACCACATGTTCTTTTCGGTTCCGAATTTCGTAGCGCCGGCGGACCCCATGGTTCCAGCATCGGCAACGCCATCGCCACTCCCATGCCGCGAAGGACCGTACGCCGGGAAATACTTTTCTGCGTGATGAACATGCTCGTCGCTCCTGCTACTGACAAGGAAACACAAAGACACAAAGGGCACAAAGACACAAAGAAGGCCGCCTTAAATAGTTTTTGATGGCGGCCTTCTTTGTGTCTTTGTGCCCTTTGTGTCTTTGTGTTTCCTTCATAGAGTCGGATTATTGCTGTTGTGTCACAGTTCCCTCCGCCTTGCTCATCTGGAACGGCGCGCTTTTTGCGATTCCCAGTACGAGAGCGGAAAATCGATTGTTATTACGTGCTGCTTCCCGAGTGATTGCTCGCACCGCGGGCATGTCGTAGTACTGAACCCTGCGGCCCAACGCGTACATCAGGAGATTTTCAGTAAAATTTCCGATGAATGCATCGGAGTATTTCAGAACCGCCTGGCGAAGGCCGGCGGGGCCATTGACCGGCGTTCCGTCAAAAAGAACCGTAGAGGAATCGATGGGAAGCCCGGCATCTTTTATTCGCGGTAAGCCGGTCACATCGAAGGTTTCCAGCGAAAGACCGATGGGGTCGATCATTCGATGACAGGAAGCGCACGCGGGATTCGAGCGGTGCGCCTCCATTCTTTCGCGAACCGTCAACAGGCGTCCGTCTTTCACGGGCCTGGTCGCCTCAAAACTCGGCACATTCGGCGGCGGCGGTGGAGGAGGCGTGCCAAGCAAAACTTCCATCACCCACTTACCCCGCATAACAGGAGAAGTCCGGTCCGCATTGGACGTCATAGTCAAAATGCTGCCCTGGCCCAGCAATCCTCTTCGATAATCATCGGTCAACGTGACGCGGCGGAATCGGCTTCCCAAAATACCGGGGATCTTGTAATGCAGGGCCAGCCGCTCATTCACGAACGTATAGTCGGCGGTCAACAGGTCGAGCAGATTGCGGTCCTCGCGCACGATACTGTCGAACAATAACTCGGTTTCCTTTCGCATCGCCTGGGCGAGGGTATGGTCGAAGTTTGGATACAACAGACCATCCGGAACCACGTTGTCTACTTCCGCCAGGCGCAGCCACTGAGCGGCGAATCTGGTCGAGAGCGACTCCGACCGGGGATCCGCCAGCATTCGCCGCACCTGCTTCTCGAGCTCGACGGGATCGTGAAGCTTGCCCGCACCGGCTACAGTGATGAGCGCATCGTCCGGAGCCGTGCTCCAGAGGAAATAGGACAGGCGGGAGGCCAGTTCCAGGTCATTGATGCGATAGTTCTGACCTGAGGTGATCCCGGCGGGCCGCTGTTCCAGCCGGAACACGAAAGTGGGACTTGCCAGGATCGCTTGCAAGGCTGTCCGGATTCCCGACTCAAAGTCCGCGTCTTTTCGTCCCATTTCATAGAAAGCCAGCAGTCCTTCGAGATCCTCCTGAGTCACGGGTCTTCGATAAGCCTGTCTGGCCAGGGCTGTGATGATGTTTGTGGCGCAGGGCACTTCTTCATTGGCTGTGACGGGACGGCACTTGAAAACTTTGCGGCGGCTCGGCGTATCCGAGACGCCGCTTACCGTGAATGGACCGGCAACGTTGAAGTCCTGAAGGTGAGGAACCTGATAAAGCTGAGCTGCCCCGATGGCGTCAGCCAGCGTGTATTCGATGGGAGCGACCAGATCATCGACAAGCCCCGAAAACTTCGGCAGAAATGCTGCCGAAATCCTCTGCGGACCTGCTTTGACGAAAATGCGTGTTGTCTTCAAATTCAGGCCGCCGGGGCTCGATTCAGACATGGTCGGACTGATGTCCAGAGTCCGCCATTGGTCGCGGCCTGCATCTTCACGGTAAAGACGTACTCACCATCGGCAGGAAAGTTATGGGTGACAGAAATTCCGCCCCGCGTGCCATACGGCGCGCCCGGAGCCTGGCGCAACTGGTTCGTCGTGTGAGGAATCGACCACGTCACGGATGTCGCTGTTGCTTTCGGGTCGCCAAGAGCCTCTGCGGTGATCTTGCTGGCAGCTCGAATATATCCCTCAAGAACGGCGGGAGAGAAGGACTGGGCCTCCGCGATATTGTCGAAACCATCGTGCAGACTGTCAGGCGGCAGAAGCGCCCCAACATCCACGTCGAGATTCAGCAAGTCATGGATCGAGCGCGCATATTCGGTTTGGCTGAGCCGCTGGAACGAGCGCCAGCCGGGATTGGGATGTGCGGCAGCAGCCTTGTCGATCGCAGTTTCCAGAGAAGCTACGAAAGCCTTAACGGTTTCCGTGTCCGGCCGTTTGGCGCCGGGCGGTGGCATCATGCCGGCTCGCAGCTTGTGTACTATCTTTTCAGCCAGTTCGGCATTCTGATCCACGTGGGCAAAGTCCAGGACGGCCAATGTCATGCCACCCGACTTCAGCTTGTCGTTGTGGCAACCCATACAGAACTCATTGATTAGCGCCTTCTGGGATTCAATCGGCAAGGCAGCGGGCGTCGGCTGGCTACGCTGCGCCACACCAGGCTCACTGGTTATGAGCAAACATAGAACTGCATTGATCAGAACGGCTACGCTCCGTTGTGTCATGGAACGTAAATCTCTCATTTTGAAGGTGCAGGCGCAAGAACAGAATGGAACGCGGGCTAAAGCCCGCGACTACATTTTGATCCCAGGTAGTCGCGGGCTTTAGCCCGCGTTTATTCCGCCAGAATGTCCACCGGATACCGTGGGTTCACGGTCACTAATCACTGATGTCCAATGCCCAATGACTAATGGACTTGAGGATTGAGGATTGAGAAATGAAATTGAGGATTCAAAAATCCCTTCATTTCTCAATCCTCAAGTCCATTAGTCATTGGGCATTGGACATCAGTGATTAGTGATTTAGGAGACCCATCACCCTTTCGATTACTTTTTTTCAGCGGCCTTCTTCTCTTCGAGACGCGCTCCGACGAGGGTGTTGTACAAGCCGTAATTCCCCTCGTGGCAGGCATGCTCAAATATCGGGCCGACTGTTTTCGTCAGAGGAACCTCAGCGGACCATGGCCTCGACCACGTCGACTCATCTTCGATTGTGAATTTGTAACTGATGGAGTCGGCGTCCACGCGCCTGAAGCGTTCGGTCACGCGCATGTTCTCGCTGGATCCTCTGAAGGGGTTCTTGCCGTTGAAATTCGTCGTCTCGACAACCAGCGTATCGCCCTCCCAATGTCCGCGAGAGTCTCCCATCCACTGGCGGATATTCCGCGAAACATGCGGGCGCCCGTCGAGGGGAATGATCCGAACGTCATGGATCATCTCGGTGAGAATCATCACGTATCCGGGACCTTGCACAATTTGATAATCGGCGTTATAGCCCGCCGGCATCATTGGCGGCCCTGGGCCCAACATCATGAGGCAACGGTCGTCCAGATCATTGCTCTGCGCGGAATCCCAGCGGCCGACTCGTTTGGCTAACTCTGCGCGCTCGGCTGCTCTCTTCTGTCCCTCGGCCGTCAGGGGAGGAAGCCTGCCGTCGGGTGGATCAAAGATCATCGAAGTTCGCAGATCCTCTACGTGCTTACTCTGGTTCCGGTCCAGACCGAACTGAGTGAAATCGTAGTGCACGTCGGCAATGGTTCCCGGCACGGTTTGCTCCGTTTCCTGTACCGCAGCCTTCTTTTCCCTTTCTGCCGCTTCTTCTTTCGTGTAGAGCGCCTTCGTAACGTTTTTGGGCCGCTCCAGTGGCGTATATGTGGAGTTTGTCCAAAATCCCTGCAGATCCGGCTGGCCGTCCGGTGTACGTGACGGCGTCCATTTCTTCGCCTGACCGGCGGCTGGCAGGGTTACCAGCAGCACGAGTGCGATGACGATGAGAAATCGATGGTTCATACGAACCTCCTTAATTTATCTAGAAAACGTATTGTAGCGAGACTTGCATCGTGCGGTTCCCGTCCTTGGCTGTAACAAGACCGAATGATCCCTGAGTCGGATTGTTGTTGACAGGATTTACCGCGGGCGCTCCCGGCGAACCTGGATTCGGATGATTGAACACATTGAAAGCTTCCCACCGAAACTCCAGCCGTTGACCGACCCGCTTGCGTCTCGCGCCGATCCGGATACCTGTCCCGTATCAAACGCCTGGCTGTATGCGTAGGCCGCCCACAAAAGCGACGGCAGCAAAATTCCAAAACGCTTCAACATGTTCGTCTCCCCGCGTCCGGATATCGATTCGGTTTTTGTGGTGCTTTGCTGGGCGAATCTTACCGGCTTCTGTGGGAAAACTCCAGTCGCGGGGCCAACGCGGGTTTAGTCACCACAAAGACACAAAGGCACAAAGACAAAGGCACAAAGAAATCCGGCAACGAGTGGTCAGACCCCTCGTTGCCGGATTTCTTTGTGCCTTTGTGTCTTTGTGGTGACTAAACCCGCTTGAAGTCGCTACGAATCTAAACCATCATGACGATTCCACATCATGCGGAGGTGCTGAATGAAGGCTAAGCCTTCTTTGCTTTTTGCGGGAGTGACGCTTGTGCTGATCGTCGGTTGCGGACGGAGCGAGAACGACCGACCCAAAACTGAAGCACCACCCGCGCCGCCGGTGCCTGCCGCGGTTTCACCGGTTGCAGGATATGAAGCCATCCAGGTCACGGACGGGGGCACGATTTCAGGATCGATAACCGTTTCGGGCTCGATTCCAAAACTGCCTCCCCGGCCGCTGAACAAGGATCCCAACGTGTGCGGCACTGGTGCGCGCGAGTCCCAGGAGTTGATCGTGAACAGATCGGGTGGTTTGAAGAACGCAGTCGTCATCGTCGAGGGTGTGAAACGCGGAAAGGCGATTCCGGCGGCCGCGGAGAACACGCAAATCGATCAGGCCAGGTGCGAATACGCGCCGCACGTTCAGGTCATGCGAGTCAATACGGAGATCTCGGTCTTGAACAGCGACCCCATACTGCACAACATTCACTTCTATCAAAATGATGAGAGTCTCTTTAACATCGCGCAGCCCGTAAAAGGCCAGGTGAACAAACACAAGCTCGAGAAAGTGGGCTTCGTTTATGCCGAGTGCGATGTTCACGGCTGGATGCGCGGCCACGTGGCTGTTGTGGACAATCCGTACTACGCGGTCACCGACGAAAGCGGGAAGTTCTCGATACCGGATCTTCCTCCAGGTATGTACAAAGTAAGGGTGTGGCACGAATACCTTGGAGAAAAGACCCAGGACGTTGCTGTCGCCGCCAGGGCTGACGCAGCGTTGAATGTGGACCTGAAAGACCTGCTGTCCAGGAAGAATCCGGCTTCGGCACCAACCACGTCCACACCATCTTCGGCGCCATCTTCTCCGGTAGCAGCCGGCGCCGCTCCGGCGGCAGCCGAAGTGAGCGTTCAAATGGTTTCCGATGGAGGGACCTTCAAGTTCGAGCCGGCAAATATCACGGTAAAGACCGGCACCACGGTGAAGTGGTTCAACATGTCCGAAAACCGCCATTCGGCCACAGACGATCCGGAGTTCGAAAAGGAGTCCGGCCAGGCCATCCTGCCGGCCGGGGTTGAGCCATGGTCGTCGCCGTTTGTCGTTGCCGGCGAGTCATTCAGCCGAAGGTTTACCGTGCCGGGGAAATACCAGTACTTCTGCCGGAATCATGGACAGTTCGGAATGGTTGGCATCATCACAGTTGTGCCATAATCCCACCCCGGAAAGAAGGTCGTGATGAATTCGAGAATTGCTGTAACAATTATTGTAATAGCGGCTTTCGTAGCGTTGGGAGTGACATTGCTTGCCCAAAATCGGCCGTACGATCAAGTAATGAAGGAGGTCGCGCCGACTTACGCGAATCTGAAGAAAAATCTGGATTCCAGCGCGTTCGCTGTTGCCGCCGAAGATGCTGCGAAACTCGAGGGCCTGTTCAAAGAGACCGAGACCTTCTGGACACCCTTCAAAACCAAAGATGCGCTCGATTTCGCGAAGAGCGTGCAGCTCGCCGCCCGGAACGTCAGCGCGGCCGCCAAAGAGATGAACGGGCAGAAAGCTCAGGCCGCTTACAACGCCATCGGGAAGTCTTGTAAAGGCTGTCACGATTCACATCGGGAGACGATGCCCGACAAATCTTTCAAGATCAAACCGTAATAAAAATCATGAGAAACATCGTTTCCAACGCGGTCTTTTGTATCGCGCTTTTTTCCATTGCGCTGTTCTCGTTTTCACAGTCGCAGGCACAGAAAGCAGATAAACCTGCAGCGCCGGCGCTGCAGCCGGAATTGCTGGTGGACCAGTGGTTCATCCGGTTGAATGCGCTCGACGACTGGTACATCACTGTAAACGGCAAGGAGGAAACCGACCCGGTTGTCGATCGCTTCCTCGAGCTCTATAGCAAGGACGCGTTCCACGAGGTGCAACCCAACGAAAATCAGCTGGGCCACGTGGTTTTTCATGGCCCCGAGGGAATTCGAAAGTGGGCGACCGATTTTGCAAAGAATTATGTGCAGTTAGGCTATCGCATCGACTTCATGACGCGCGCCGAGAAGCCCACTCAACTGTTCTACACCACCAGGCCGCCATGGGGCGGAAGTGCCGCGGCCGTGGAATTCAGTGCGGTGTGGACGAATCGCGAAGATCGAAAGCGGATTTTCGTGCCTGGAAGCGCATTTTTTATGTTTGACGAGGCTGGGAAGATCACACGGGTTCGACTCTATATGCTGAAGGACGAAATCGAAGAGATTCAACCCTAGCAGGCTGCGGAAATGCTCGCACTGTAGCGGCGGTCTATGACCGCCGGTATTTCGTTGATGTCAGGAAAGACCGGCGCTCATAGAGCGCCGCTACAGTTGCTCGATCCGAGTTTTTCCGAGCCCTGCCAGGCGTGGGGAAACCAAATGACAACAGCAGCGCTATCCATATTTATGTTCTTGTTCATGCCGCAGGCGCCGCCGGAAGGAATGGTGCAGATCCCGGCCGGCGAATTCTGGATGGGCCGCGTGCACTATTTCCTGATCGATGAAGTCGGCTGGCTCGAACGAGACCGGCGCGATGACCTGCCCGCGCACAAGGTTCGTATCGATGCGCTCTACCTGGATAAGTACGAAGTCACCAACGAAGAGTTCGCCCGTTTTGCGCAGGCCACCGGCAGCGCCAAACCGTGGTACTGGCCAAAAGGTGCAGTCGCGAAAGGGGAAGAACGTTTTCCCATTCGCGATGTGACCTGGTCCCAGGCCGACGCTTATTGCAAATGGGCAGGCAAGCGTTTGCCCACTGAAGCCGAATGGGAACGCGCGGCGCGCGGCGGAATGGAAAAGCAGAAGTTCTCCTGGGGCGATGGAGGTCTGGGATTGAGCGGATCCGATACGGACACGCAAGTCAGCGCGGAAGCTACCAATACCAAGCGGGCGCACGTTGGAAATCCGTTTGGACCTGCGGCCGTGGGCTCCTATCCGCCGAACGGGTTCGGGTTGTATGACATGACCGGCAACGTCTGGGAATGGATCAACGATTGGTACGACCGTGACTACTATACCGTCACGCCAGACAGCAACCCCCAGGGACCGGCAACAGGCACATACAAAGTGATTCGCGGCGGCGGCTGGTCCGACGACGACGAACGGAATCTCATGAATCATTATCGAAATTTCAGCGACCCCTCGCGGGGGGCGTCCACTATTGGGTTCCGCTGTGCAAAGACAGGATCATAGCCGCGAATGACGCGGCTCTGCCAGTTTTCCGTAAAAAATTGATTCTGCTCGGTTTTCGGGTTAAAGTGCAGTCATTGCTTCCATTCATAAGGAGAGAGTTACCCATGAGACTCAGCCGGCTGCTTTTCATAGTGACGTTGGGTATTGCCTGCGTTGTGTTTACTGTTTCCGCGCAAAACCAGGAACAGAAACAGACGACACCGCCTCCGGTCAGCGCTGACGATTTCCAGAAAGCTCACCAGACTGTATTTGGATCCGAGACGGACAAGGCTGCTGAGGCAAGCCGGCTGACGAGCAGTTTTGCGGCTGCGGGTTCGGGCACCGTGGAAAATGTGGCGCGAAAGAACTTTGTCGACGAAGTGATATTCGGCCGCATGGAACGAGACAAGGTCCCGCACGCTCCTCTTGCAAGCGATGAGGAATTTCTCCGCCGGGCCTATCTCGATGCAACCGGGCTGCTTCCGACGCCGGCGAAAGTCCGCGAATTCGTCGAGAACAAAGACGCGAACAAACGCGACAAACTCATCGATTCGCTGATCGGAAGCGATGACTTTGCCGATCAGTGGGCGTGGTTCTGGGCGGACCTGTTTCAGGCCAGAAATGAATCCTTCGCCTATTGGTTCAAGCAGAATCTCAAAGTGGACCGGCCGTACAACGAGATCTTCGGCGACCTGGTGGCATCCCCGGCCACCAAAAACGCCAGCATGATCCCGACCTGGGCGATCTATGGGCAGTCGTTGTATAACGCGCTGCGGGCCACGACCGCAACCGATCCGGACAACTACTATTATGCGAACCGGCTGGATTGGATTGACGAGTCGACAGTCAACCTGGGACGCGTTTTCCTGGGCATTAACATGGACTGCTTCTCCTGTCATGATGCCGCCGGGCATACCGACTCGATCAACCTGTTCCTGACGACCAAGAAGCGGAGTGACTTCCACCAGCAAGCGGCGTTCTTTGGAAAGGTGCGTCCCATCGCGACGTGGAGCGACCGGTCGAAGATGCCATCCAGCGCTCAGGACGTCATCGACGATCTGGCGCCGGGCTATAAAACCGATAACGACGCGCCGTTTTACACGATGGCCGAAGGGCGGTTTCCCCGGAAGGCGGGAACCTACGAACCGGCCTTCATATTGACCGGCGAAAAGCCTCGGCCGGGGATGAATCCGCGTCAGGAATTGGCACGAATCGCGCCGAGCCACATCCAGTTCAGCCGGGCTGCCGTGAACCTCGTGTGGGGCAAACTGATGGTCGTGGGTTTTGTCGAGCCCTACGACGGTTTCGATCTCCTGCGACTCGACCCAAACAATCCTCCGCCGAAGCCGTGGACGATACAGCCGACCAATCCACAGTTGCTGGACGCGATGGCGAAAGACTTTCAGGCCAACAACTACAGTCTCCAGCATCTGTTCAAGACAATCATGAAGTCGAGCGCCTACCAGTTGTCCACGCAGTATCCGGCCGAATGGAAAGACTCGTATGTGCCCTACTACGCCAGGAGATTTGTGCGGGTCCTGACGGGACCGGAAGTCGCCGATGCACTGGCCCAGGTGACCGGAAATCTCTATTCGTTCAATTTGAAGGGTCAGACCGTAACGCGCGTCAAGCAGCTTTCTAATCCGACCGGTTTGCGCGGCGGATCGGCCGGAAGAAACAACGACGCAGCCAGGCTGGCAAGCATAACCCCGCAGAAAGGAAACGATGGAACTGCGGTCAGCGCGCTGATGCAGGCCTTCTTCCAGAGCGGCCGCGAAACGCCGCCATCCCTTGCGAATCGCGCGAGCGCCGTGCAAGCGATGATGATGATGAACTCACCGGCCGTGACGAACCGCCTGCGTCCGGAAACCGGACTGTTGCAGCAGTTGCTGAAGTCGGGCAAGTCCGATCCCCAGGTGATTGAAGAGCTGTTCCTGACCGCGCTGTCGCGGACTCCAACCAAAGAAGAAGTGGAAGTGGCACAACGTGTGATGCAAAGCAACCGAAGCCAGGGCGCCTCCGACATTTTGTGGACGCTGCTGAACACGCCGGAATTTTTATTGAATTATTGATGAAACCGAACGCGGGCTAAAGCCCGCGACTACATTGGGGGTCAACCTGGTTCCTAAATGTAGTCGCGGGCTTTAGCCCGCGTTCAGCCAGAGGGCGACGATTATGGAATGGAACACCAAGAGTAATGTAGCTCGCCGCGAAGTGTTGAAGTGGGCGGGAATGGCCCTGGCGGGCTCAATGACCGGGGTCAGCATGCCGCTGAAGGTGCAGGCGCAGGCCAAAACCAAACCGCTGGGGACGGCCCGCAACGCCATCTTTATCCAGATGACCGGCGCCATGAGTCAAATGGATTGCTGGGATTTTAAAGAGACGAAGTGGACGCCGAAGGACCTCGATGTACAAAAGGTTTGGGGCGATTTGTACCTCTCCAAAACGTTGTTTGGCCGGATGAGCGCCTCGAAGTATATGGACCGCATCAGCTTCGTCCGCTCGATGCGCGCCCGGGAGCTGGTCCACTTCAACGGTCAGTATCATTGCCAGACGGGACGCGCGCTGAACGTCGCGGTAGGCAAGGAGATTCCCGCGTTTGGATCCGTGATTGCCGCTGAACTGAATTCGCAACGGCGGCCTGCGGACACGTTTCCCACCTACGTCAGTGTGAATTTGAGGCAGGATCGCGTCGGGCCGATCGGCTCAGGATTTTTCCCCGTGACTTACACCGGAATGGATCTCGATCCTGGAGTCGTGTTCGATGTGTTCGGTGGCGGCAACGACGGCAGCACCGAGAAGGACCTGGACCGGCGCTGGACCACGCTGCAGAGAATGGCAGAGGTTTCGCCGAGATCGCGGGCCCTGGGAGACAAGGCCAACGATTACCGGACGTTCTACGATTACGCGTATCGCATTCTGAATGACCCGCGGTGGCCCAAGGTTTTCGACATCAGCGATCAGGACAAGCAACGATACGGCACGAACATCGTCGGTCAGAATTTCCTGCTGGCGCGAAACGTTCTGAAGGCGGATGCGGGAACGCGCTTCGTCTATATCTCCGAAACAGACAATTTCGGCTGGGACTATCACAGCTCCATCTACGATAAGACGCGGCCCACGAACCTTTACGTATCGGCGGATCGATTCGATCGAGCTTTCCCCGCGCTTCTCGAAGATCTGGCGACGACTCCCGGTCACACGCCGGGCAAGAGCATGCTGGACGAGACGCTGGTGGTTGCTTCAAGCGAGTTTGGCCGGACGACGTACGTGAACAATGCTGCGGGCCGGGACCACTACGACCAGGTGTTCGCCTCGGCGCTGGTGGGCGGAGGCGTTAAAGGCAAGAAGATACTCGGGGCAACAGACGAGGTTGCCGGCAAATGCATCGATACGGGCTGGCAGGCCAAGCAGCAACCCGTGGTCGATAACCTCGTCGCGACGATCTATTCGACCCTGGGAATGGACTGGCGAAAGAAGGTTGAGAATACTCCGTCCGGACGGCCTTACGAATACGTTCAGCTCGCTCCGATCGGGTCGTCGGAGATTATCAATCCGAATCCGTTGGAAGACCTTTTCGTATAAACCACAAAACGCGGGCTTTAGCCCGCGTTTGTGTCTTTGTGGTTTAAGACTTTCCGCTCGCGATAAGCTTCGCTTCAGCCTTCGCCTGATTCTCATCAAGCTTGGCCTGGCCTTCCGCTTTCTTCACTTCGGCCTTGGCGTCTTTCTTCTCCATGTCGGGACGGAGTTCTCGCAGGGCATCTCCCAAAGACATTCGGTTTTCGCCGGTCATCTTCGACTTAAGCTGGCCGAACGGAATACCGAGATTCTTTGATACGTGAAGAGCCGCAATGAACTGGCCCTGGTTCTTGAATCCGGCTGCGGCATCCGCCACGGTCATGCGCGCCGGAAGAAGCGGTTTGACTCTTGAAGAAAGTTCCGGGTTGCGGTCGAGCGAGGTGACAACCTTCATTTCGACAGGCTTCTGGTTAGGCTGCTCGGCGACCTTTCCGTTGTCCTGGCGCAGCGTGTTCTTTCCCTTGCCGGCGTCGGTGTTGGAGGCGACGCGTTCCTTAGTGCGGCTGGCGACGGCTTTGCTTCGAGACGGAGCCGGCGCTGGAACTCCCTTTTCGCTCACGCCCGAGGCCGCTCCGGCGTTCCGCCCGCGCTGCGCTTGCAATGAAAAATAGCCAAGGTACGTGCAGACACTCCCACCCAGAAAAAGCAAGATTAACTTTTTTTTCATATTACCCCTCCCGCCTGCTATGGCATTCGGGGCTCCAAAGGCACTCATCGCGGAAGGTATTGAATCGAGGCGGGCTAGAGCAGACGGCTCCACCGCGTGTCTAGATACTTAGTGGATCTCACGGAAAAATCCGTTGATATCGGCAAATGGCGACACAGCGTCAAAACCGCTGAAGCTTCCTTCCTTTGCAATGGGCTGAGCGGCGTTCATGAAGCCGCTCCAGGCGGCGCGGGAGAGTGTAGAGCCGACGCTGATACGGCGCACTCCCATCCCGGCGAAGTCGGAAACCTTAGGCCCGGTATTTCTGCTGACCAGGACATTGACTGGCCTGGGGCTCACCGCCGCGACAATGGTTTTGATGTC